>Ga0183101_1002016_pt2 | contig 10801 bp, 8 predicted proteins | sample Biomet3_FD_127790 | JGI IMG/M metagenome (GOLD analysis project Ga0183101, IMG submission 127790) | Microbial communities from bioreactor (seeded with sewage sludge) at LBNL, California, USA - Biofuel metagenome 3 | ecosystem: Engineered > Bioreactor > Anaerobic > Unclassified ... | reverse complement strand
TGGTGGAGGCGACGGGTGTCGAACCCGTGTCCGAAAGTAGATTGATTTATCTTTCTCCGAGTGCAGTCTAAGTTTTAAGATTCCCTCAAAGTATCGCCCTTAGACAGGCTATACTTCTCAGTAGCTTCATGAATACCCCTCTAGCTCAAAGCTTTGCTAGGCTTCGTTTCCCACTTTAATGACACCAGTGATCCAAGCCGTAGGCAACCTGGGCTGATGAACAGCTATTAAACTAAGCTGCTAATGCAAAATTATCTTCTGCGTTTACATTTAGTGCATACTTTATTAACGAGGCTCCATGCGTCCCTCGACTCGCTTAACAAACCCTTCTTACCCCCGTCGAAGCCAAAACGCCCCCAAGTTAAAGATGGTTTAATAACATATTTTGTTTTCAAAGAAATGTTCATCTTGTATAACCTATTCTAACTTAATAGATGCTAAGTGTCAACTGGTACATTGTTACTTAGTTAGAATCAACAATCAACAAATCTTAATTTACTTTATTTCTATTGCAACCATTGTGCAATCATCTTTTAATTTTCCAATTTCTAAAATACTATCACTTAAGAAATCATCTAAGTAATTCTTAAATTCAAATATGCTTGCATCTCTCATATATTCTTGTATAACTTTATCCTCTTCTAGAATAAAATCTAATCCATCAGTAAAAAAGAAAATTTTATCTCCTGATTCAAAAAAGATCGTTTGCTCACAGAATTCACTATTATCAAACATACCTAGAAAAGATCCTTCTACAATCTTCTCTTCTAAACTTTCTCCTTTTTTTTGAAAAAGAAATTGATTAATTCCGGCTCCAACTACTTTAAGCTCATTACTATTAAAATCCATGCTAAAACAACATACAGCAACATAATTTTCTTCATAATATTTTACTAACTTCTTATTTAAATTTTTTACTATCTCCATTGGATCATGGTGACCCTTATTAACTTCTTGAAAACACAAAATATCAAATGCAGAAATATTTAGAGCTGCCGATATTCCCTTACCTCTAACATCAATTATCATTCCAATAATAAAGTCTTCGTTTATTTCATAAATTCTATAGAAATCCCCACTAATTGTATGGGCTGGCATATACACACTCATAGTATCAATAAATTTTTGAGCAGGAAATTCTTTTTGAAGAGTACTCCTTTGTAGCTCAGCAGCTTTCTTTATATCTCGCTTCGTTTCAGTAATATCCCTTATTGCTGCCAATATAGCTTGGTTACCTTCATATAATATGTAGCTATATGAAACTTGAACATTTATCAATTTATTATTTGGAACGTAGAAGTCATAATCATAAATTTCTTTCATTTTTCGTTCAGATATTATATTTCTAAATACTTTATGCAAAGCCTTTTTATATTTGTCTTCAAAATGTCTATATACATTACTCCCAATTAAATCATCATAAAGCGTTGCAAACAAATTACAGGCTTCATTATTAGCTAAAGCAATTTTATTATCTACTATAATAATTACAGCATCGGGTGAATTATCAATTATTTGTTTATATCGTTCCCTGCTATCTTTAGTTATGTTATCAAGCATTTTTTTCTCTGTTATGTCTCTAAGCCTCTCAACAATAAATAATAATTCTCCATTTTTATCTAACACCGGATTATAGCATACATCCATAAATTTATTTAATTCTGGAATATATCTTTCACGCGATAGCATTTTCTTAGTCGCCACTACTTCTTCAAAAGAACAATCTAAGCATTTTTCGTTTCTAGATAGCACCTCATAACACATTTTTCCCTTTATTTCTTCTGAGCTTTTATTATAAAACTCATACCCTGCTTCATTAAAAAAAGATATAGTATAATCTGTATTGTATACTTTTATTACATCAGGTATTCCATTTAATATTCCTTTAAGCTCTTCTTCTAATATTTTGTATTCAGTAATATCAGTTGCAATTACTAAAGCAAAATCTTTTTCTTCATGACTAAATATAGATATATTAGATTTAGCGTAAATACGTTTTTCATCCTTTGCTTTTAATGTAAGCTCTATTTTATCGCATACTCTCTTATTACTTAAATTTTCAAATATACTAATCTTATCTTCTATATTAGTTAAGTTCAAAACATTTGAAGGTAAAATTTTAATAAGTTCCTCTCTAGAATAACCCAATTTACTACAAACTTTATTATTAAAATCTATAAAGTTCTTTGGAACAAATTCCTTGCTAATCTCAATTACAAACACTAACTCATTTACCTTGTCCCAAATTTCTTTGTAATTACTTTGACTTATTTCTACGCTTTCATCTAATGTTTTTATACTTTCTTTACCCTCACGCATACAATCGAAAGTCCTTTCTATCTGAATTTCACTTCATAAAAACTCCAGATATTTTTACGGACAAATTTCAAATACCTTATCTAACCTTGTTAATTTAAATAACTTCTCAACTTCTGGCTTTAGTCCTTTTAATTTTATACTTCCATTCTTTTCAGCGCATTTTTTATAAACAGCTACTAATGCACCAAGTCCGGTACTATCTATAAAATTACAATCATTAAAATTGAATATAAAATTCTTTTGTCCTTCATCTATTAATTTATTTACTTTTACTCTAAAATTTGCGACTTCATCAACAACAAAGTCTTTTGGTATACTTATTTCCATCAATTATCACCTCATATTTTAAATCTTTCTACAAGCTTAGTTAATTCTTCTGCCATAGCGCTTGTTTCCTGTGCTGTAGCTGTTAAATTATTAATTGCACTAGCTTGTTCTTCTGCTGCCGAAGATACATTTTCACTATTTGACGCATTGCTTTCTGTTACTGTTGCTATATCATTTATAAGCCCAATTACCTTATCAGACGATGCTACTTCATCACCAGTAATATCAAGTATCTCAGTGACATGTTTAACTATATTTTCTATTGCATTAATGATATCTACAAATGCTTTGTCTGTTTCTGATACTATTTTTACTCCATTGTTTACTTCTGACTTAGATCTTTCCATTGCTATTACCGCATTCTGTGTTTGCTTTACCATTTCACTAACTAGTACAGCAATCTCTCTTGCCCTATCATTTGATTCTTCGGATAATTTACGAACCTCATCTGCAACTACACTAAATCCCTTTCCATGCTCCCCTGCTCTAGCAGCCTCTATAGCTGCATTCAATGCTAAAAGATTAGTCTGCTCTGCAATAGAATTTATTATGTTTATAATACCATCTACTTTACTCGATAATCCACTTAAAGATTCTAATGCCTGCGAAGTTTCTTCACTGCCTTTACTTATAATATCCATTGCCTTTACAGTTTCCTCAACTTTTTCTCTTCCAAGATCAGCTGCTGACATTGTATTAGCTGCATTTGAACTTGTAGCTTTAGCTCTACTTTGAGCTAATTGAACAAGACTTGAAAGCTGAACCAACACTTTTGAAACATCAACTATGGATTCATTTTGTTTTTCTGCATCTTGCGCCACTTGATTAACTGTAGCACTTATTTCTTCAGTTGCGGCACTTATTTCTTCTGAAGAAGCTGCCATTTCTTCTGATGCTGCATTCAACTGTTCTGCTGCGTTAGTTACATTTCTTACTATTCGATCTTGATGCTTTATCATTTCATTGAATGATTTTCCAAGTTCCTCAATTTCATCTTTGCTTTGTATATCAATCTTAACAGTTAAATCTCCTTCTCCTGCAGATCTCATTAATCTCTCTAGTTTCTTAATTGGATTAATTATTCCTATTGTTGAATATGTATAAGCACATATCATTGCTATAATGATTGATATTAAAGAAATAATTATTGTATAGTTCCTTATACTTAAAGCTGCTGACATATATTCGTCATATTGCGCTGTGACTGCAATCACCCAATTACCAACAGGTTGGAAAACAACATATTTATATATATTCCCATATGTATAGAAGCCTTCTGAAGATTTTCCTTCTTTCATTTCCTGAACTAAAACTTTTAAATCTTCTCCTGCATTATCATTTGCATTTTCTTTTAGGATTTTACTTGAATCTGGATGATAAACAATTAACCCAGTTTTATCAATCATATATGCATATCCACTTTTACCAACTTTTATTTGAGATGCATAACTTGATATACTATCAAACTTTATACTCCCTACAAGTGTACCAATCAATTTACCATTTTCCTTCAATGGATAAGCTATAAAAATAGCTGGATTACCAGTAAATCTAGAAGTTAATACTTCACTAACAACTTCCTTACCGCTACTAAGTACTTGTTTCATATAATCTCTATCACTTAAATCTATATCATTCTCTTTTGACTGAGTATTTACAATTACCTTACCATAAGCATCTGTAATAATTAATACTTCCATAAAATCTTTATTTTTCTCTTGGACCGCTCTTATATATTCAGAAGCTGTATCTAGATTGCTTGTATTTGAATTTTCAACTGCTTTTATAATATCGCCATTCAAACTTGCAACTTCCAAAGAATGTTTTGTTGAATCTATCGTTTTATTTATTAAATTAGATGTATTGTAAGTCTGTTCCTTTAATTGTTCTTGAACAGCCGTTTGTATAGATGCGCTGGACATTCTATACGAAATATACCCAAGTAACCCCATTGGTAAAGAAATGAGTATAAAAAAAGTAATCATAAGTTTTATCTTTAAAGAAATTTTCATCTAATTGCCTCCCTAGCATGTACAATATTCATTAGGTATCAATTACTAACCATATATCAATCTATATGTCACATAAAAGACTCTTACGCATAATTATAGAACTTCCGTCTAAAATTAGTTCATCAGTATAACAACTTATAATATACAAGCCTCTACCTGATTCATCTAATATATTCTCTTCGTCTATTTTCTTATGCAAATTTATATTCTCAAATCCTTGCCCACAATCTTTTACTATAACACTTAGTAAATTATCTTTCAATTCCCAATCAACATAAATTGGTTTGCTGCTATCACTACTATTTCCATGAATATACGCATTATTAACGGCTTCAAATATTATAAGTTTCACTTCAAAAGATTGTTTTTTTAAATCCAAAACCTCAATGATATCATTAACCTTCTTATCAAGACCATCTAGTCCATAAAATATCACTGATCCTTTTGTTACTGACATATTAACTCCCCCTCTTTTACATAGTTAAAGTATTTTTTCATGATTAACTAAAAATCCTACTTATCTTATCATTTTTCATTAATATTAACTAATTTTTCCAATCAATTAAAGATAAAATATCCCCATTACATTATTACACTTATTTCATCTGCTTTCAACATATTACATCATATCCATTGGTTTTTTTAATATGCTATATTGTATGAAATATAACATATTCAAAAAATAATTTTCACAATATATTTTCATATGAACTTCTTTTAATCAAAAAAACATAAAGTGATAATTTATTTTCAATATCACTTTATGTTTTATATGATTCACCTTCTATTGTCCTAGTTTTATTTTATAACTAACCATATCATTAGTTTGTATTTTTCATTTAACTCCTAAAGTCTATATCTTCTTAAAGTTAATAAGTATTACTATATCTTAAATTTTTGTACCATTTCATTAAGTTTTTGAGCAAGCTCTGCTTGACTTTGAGCAGTTAACGCTACTTGTTCAATAGCTTTTGTTGTTTCATTCATACTATCTTTTATCATTTCAGCTCCTTCACTTGATTTTTGCGATGTCTCAGCCATATTTTGAATTGCTTCACTAACTTGTCCAACTGTAGCTGTTATTTCTTCTGACATAGCAGCAATTTCTTCTGACATGTTACTTACAAAGTTTGAATCATTATAGTACTTGTTACCTACTTCACTATAATCATTAAATTGTTCTTCTACATTTTTGCTTATAAACTCCAATATATCACTACCTGTGTTGATGCTACTATTAAATGCTAATTGAACTTTATTAATTGTGTCTTGAATATTTATTACTGCATCAGATGATTGCTCTGCAAGTTTTCTTACCTCTTCTGCTACTACAGCAAATCCTTTTCCTTGTTCTCCAGCTCTTGCAGCTTCAATTGCCGCATTTAATGCAAGTAAATTTGTTTGTTCTGCTATTCCTCCAATTGTTTCTGCCATAACTTTTATACTCTCTACTACTTTTCCATCTTCTATGGCTTTTTGCATTTTTTCTTGCTTTTCAATGTATAATTTCCTAGTTTCATTAATAGCTTTTTGACTATTATTTTTAACTTCCATAGATTTTTTCTTAGACTGACTTGCATTATTGCTTCCCTCCATAGCCTTAGAAGAAAGTACATTAACGCTTGAATCTACTTCTTCAATAGATGCACTTATTTCCTCAGTAGTCGCGCTAGATTCTTGCATTGCAGAGGCAATATTATCTACTGCTTGATCTATGGTATTGGCCTTTGAAGATATTTCTTCAACTGTTGCTGAAAGTTCTTCTGAGCTTGCACTTAAATCCTGCGAGTTTTCCATAATTACTTTAACCAGTCTACTTACATTTTCTTGCGCAGTGTTTAAAGCTACGCCTGTTTGTCCAAACTCATCTCCCCTTGTAATCGTAATCGCATTAGCGAAATCATAGGTTGATAATCTTTTTGCAAAGTCCTTTATCTCTCTTAATGGATTCAATATATTCTTGCTTAACATATATGCCATAAAAAGGATTATTAAAAATGCTCCTGTTGTAAAAATTAATATAGTATATCGAACACTCTTAAATTGAGATATATTATTTAAATTAGCTTGCTCCGCAGCCTTTGCATTTGCATCAATATTTTTTTGAATGTTTTCAAGTAAAGAATTTTTAATTGTGGTTAAATCGGAATTGCTAATTTTAATTGCTTCATCATAATCCCCGGTTTTCGCAAATTCGATTGCTTTATTTCTTACTTCTATATATTTTGCTAAATCATTTTTCAAATTATTATAAGTTTGTTTTTCGTCTGACACTGTAATTAAATTTTCATATTCTTTCATACTCTTGTCATTTTTTATGTCTAAATCATTTATAACCTTTAGATAATCATCTAGTTTTGTTTTATCTCTTTCGAAAACTAATCTATTATATGTAGCTCTCATGTCATTGATATTTCCCTTTATTTCCCCTAAGTCTTTAATGGATGTTAAATTATTTCTATACAAGACATCTGCATTATCATTTATTTTTGCAGAGCTTAATATTCCTTCTGTTCCTATTGCGGCTATAAAAATACAAATCACAAAGAACACTGAAACAAGTTTCTTCTTAACACTTAAATTAATAAGAATTTTCATTATAACACTTCCTTTTTTTAATAATATATCCCCAATTTTTCGTACAGAAATTAATTTAAATAAAATAATCCTGCAATTATAAATACATAGTTATTTTCCATTATAAACTCTAGTCATTTTTTATCGACTTATTTCATTATTTGTAATAATTTTACACCATTTCAAAATATATTTCAATATTCGCTATATAATTACTACAATTAAAAACAGGGTTTGCTAAGCAAACCCTGTTTCTAAATAAAATTTGTATTCTTTTAGACTAAACTAATCAATAAATAATATCATAACTTTATTCTTATTTTTATAAATTAACTATGCAGTAGCTGTAACACTTTCTTCTACATCTACATCTTTTTCATTTACTAATAAGTTTACAAACTTTTCTCCATAAGGGAGGCAGAATTGTATAAATGGTCCAGTTGTTATCATTGCTATCACAGTACCAAGACCAACTTTTCCTCCTAATATAAATCCTATTATTAAAAATCCAGCATCTAGTGTTATTCTAATCCAACGGTATTGTACCTTAGTCTTATCTTGTATTATAAATGGAACAATATCATTTGGGGCTACTCCTACGTTTGTTGCTGATAAAACTGCAAACCCTATTGCAATTATTAAACATCCAAATACAACCAATAATGCCTTTATAAAATAGTTATAAGATTCAACTGGGAAATACGAAACAACCTTCACTCCAAGATCTATAATTGGTCCTACTCCTACAACACAAATTAAAGTTCCTATCTTTATACGCGATCTCTCAACTAAGAGTATAACAGCAAATAGTACAATCAATATAATCATATTTGCTACCCCTGGCGTTACCTGATCTGCTCCACTTATCATCTTAACTACAGAAAAATTCTTTAATCCTGTTTTATCTAATGCAAACGCTAAACCTTGCGTAAATACAGTAAATGGATCAGAGCCAATATTAGTCTTCAAAAATAATGCTACACCAAACTGAATTATACTCATTCCAACAAAAAATAAAATAATTCTTTTTAATAAGTTCATTGCTTTATTCATATTATTTCTTCCTTTTTTATTATAATTTATTGCTACATATAAACTGAATAAACATAAAATAGATATAATTATGTATCACTTTTTATTATATAATTTTCTATATATAATCTTAAATAATATGCACATGTACAAACATAAAACCATTTTACTATCTACCATCCATTTTGTCAAAAGAAAAATTCATTTTCATTCATTTTCCACCATATTAATTCATTGTATATAAAACAATTTAATTTACATTTGAGTATAAAAAAGGATATTTGTTCTAATGGCTTTTATTTTTAGCCATTGGAACAAATATCCTCTTATTTTATATAAAATATTAGCTTAAGTATATATCATATTAGTTACTGAAACCTAATGAAAATCTTATTTTCCTTGTAAATAGTCATCTATAGCTTTTGCTGCTTTTTTACCAGCACCCATAGCAAGTATTACTGTTGCTGCTCCTGTAACTGCATCTCCACCAGCATAAACTGCTTCTTTAGTAGTAAGACCTGTTTCTTCTTCAGCTACGATACATCTTCTCTTATTTATTTCTAATCCTTGAGTTGTTGATGAGATTAATGGATTTGGTGATGTTCCAAGTGACATTATTACAGTGTCTACATCCATAACAAATTCTGAACCAGGAACTTCAACTGGACTTCTTCTTCCTGATGCATCTGGTTCTCCAAGTTCCATTCTTACACATTTCATTCCTTTAACCCATCCATTTTCATCTACTAAGATTTCTGTTGGATTAGTTAATACGTCAAAGATTACTCCTTCTTCCTTAGCATGATGTACTTCTTCTACTCTTGCTGGAAGTTCTGATTCACCTCTTCTATAAACGATATGGCTTTCAGATCCAAGTCTTAAGGCAGTTCTTGCTGCGTCCATAGCAACATTTCCTCCGCCTACTACTGCAACTTTTTTACCAGCTCTAACTGGAGTGTCATATCCTTCTACTGCTGCTTTCATTAAGTTTACTCTTGTTAAAAATTCATTTGCTGAACATACTCCATTTGCATTTTCTCCTGGTATTCCCATGAATCTTGGAAGTCCTGCACCTGAACCTATAAATACAGCTTTAAATCCTTCATCTTCAAACAATTGATCTATAGTTATAGTTCTGCCAACTATAACATTAGTTTCTATTTTAACACCAAGTTTCTTAATGTTTTCAACTTCATTTTTAACTACTTTTTCTTTTGGAAGTCTGAATTCTGGAATTCCATATTCTAAAACTCCGCCTGCTTTATGAAGTGCCTCAAATATAGTTACTTCATATCCTTTTTTAGCTAAATCTCCAGCACAAGTAAGTCCTGCAGGTCCACTTCCTATAACTGCAACTTTAATTCCATTTTTAGGTTCTGTTGCACTTAAATCAACATTATGTGATGCTGCCCAGTCTGCTGTAAATCTTTCAAGTTTACCAATAGATACTGAGTCACCCTTTATTCCTAAAACACATCTTCCTTCACATTGCCTTTCTTGTGGACATACTCTTCCACAAACTGCTGGAAGTGAGCTGTATTTTGAAATTTCTTTTGCTGCTTCTTCAAATTTTTCATCTTTAACATAAGAAATGAATCCTGGTATATTGATTGATACTGGACATCCTTCTACACACTTAGGATTCTTACAGTTTAAACATCTAGAAGCTTCTTTAGTTGCTTCTTCCTCGTTATATCCAAGACAAACTTCTTCAAAGTTCGCTGCTCTAACCTTTGGATCTTGCTCTCTTACTGGTATTCTAACTAATCTCTCATTCATGTCCATTATTTATCACCTCTGCAACCACAGCCACCGTGACTATGAGTATTTCCTTCTTCAACTTCTAACTGTGCTTTTCCTTCTTCTGTTTTATACATAGCTTGTCTTCTCATTGATTCATCGTAATTTACTAAATGTCCATCAAATTCTGGTCCGTCAACACAAGCAAACTTAACTTCTCCTCCAACAGTGACTCTACAAGCACCACACATACCTGTACCATCAACCATTATTGGGTTTAAGCTTACTGTTGTTGGAATTTTTAATTCCTTAGTTAGCATAGAAGTAAATTTCATCATTATCATTGGTCCAATAATAATTGCATGATCGTAACTTTTACCTTGATTATTAACTAATTCTTTAAGCATATCTGATCCAGTTCCCTTAAATTCATATGAACCATCATCAGTTGTTACATAAAGATTTCCAGCAGCATTCTTTAATTTATCTTCATATATTAATAAATCTTTGTTTCTGCTTCCTAAAATAACATCTACAGCTATTCCATGTTCATGCATCCATTTTACTTGTGGGTAAACTGGTGCTGCACCAACTCCACCTGCCACAAAGATGAAATTCTTTTTCTTTAATTCTTCTATATCCTCATGTATAAATTCACTTGGTACACCTAATGGTCCAACAAAGTCAGCTACATGATCCCCTTCATTAAAAGCAGCTAACTGTTTTGTTCCTTTTCCTACAGTTTGAAAAACTATAGTTACTGTTCCTTTTTCCTGATCATAATCTGCTATAGT
>Ga0183101_1002858_pt1 | contig 10802 bp, 12 predicted proteins | sample Biomet3_FD_127790 | JGI IMG/M metagenome (GOLD analysis project Ga0183101, IMG submission 127790) | Microbial communities from bioreactor (seeded with sewage sludge) at LBNL, California, USA - Biofuel metagenome 3 | ecosystem: Engineered > Bioreactor > Anaerobic > Unclassified ... | reverse complement strand
GGACGTCGCCGCGATGCTCATCGGCTCCGGCGTCGACGTCAAAGAGGCCCACCCCGTCGGATTCGACGTCGCGAGAGGCGGCGTCTATGACCTGGACGCCATCGAAAAGGTCCGCGCCCTCGTGGCCAAATATCCGAAATTGGAGGAAGGCTGGGGGCGGTTCGCGGAGATCCTTCCTCTCATGCGGAAGAAGAGCGAGACGATCTTCGAGGCGAGAATGCTCGAGCGCGCCCACTTCAGCAAGCATTGAGAGGAGAAACCACGGGAATGCTCAAACAAGAAATAGGGATCTTCTACCGCCTCCCGGGAAACCGTTACATCACCAAGAAAGCGGATTATCGGGCGATCGAGCCGGAAAACGGCTTCAGGGACATCCCGTCTGGCCACCTCGAGTTCTTCGAGAAGGAGGTCTACCCGAAATACGCGCCGAAGATTCCGGCCCTGATCGAGGACTACGCCTATTACCCGAGGGGCCGCATCCTCTATCGGGAGAAGGACCGGAAATTCATCATCTATGCTGACGGCTGCCTTTTAACCAAGAAAGACAAAAAAGCCATCTTGTATCTCTTTGGCCTCCGTTCAGTAATCTGGCATAGAGATGAGCAATACCAATGTTCAGGCTGCAACGAAGAGCTAAAACTAGACGCTGAAACCTGCGAATCCATTAGAAAGAAGGACTAAAAACCATGTCTAAGAAAATAAGCTTACAAGAAAATTACCAAAACCAAGCCCGAGCCGCATTTAAGGGCAACATCATTTCCGATCCCACGATCGTCAGCGAATACTTCCAGCGATTGATCGCCCCAACGAAACGGACGATCAATGGCCGCGAAGAGACCACTTATTTCATCATGGATTATCTCCAAGGCGAGGGCAATGAACTCGGCGGGAAGTTCTTCTCGCCCTACAGCTCCTCTCGTCTTTGCTTCGATTTATATTCCTGGCTTGGTTTGCCGGAATATCGCGGGCAAGGATATGAAGTCTCTTTTGAGAAGTATCTGCCCCGTTTGATGCTTCCTTATAACAATCCCTATCCAAATATGGATGTCATGATCCGCCGAGGGGACACCTTGCTCTTCATCGAGAGCAAATTCACCGAAACAACGGCATATCCGCCCAAAGCCAAAGCCAGCCAAAACGACTTCGGGCTCCCCCTCTCCTACTCGATGGGTCTAGGAGAATTAAGTCCGGAAGAGTGGAAGACACTTTACCAGCGTTATTACGATAACGAAGAGGCGGCCAAACGTTTCCGGGAATTCGTTTTGGATATCAATGAATTCGCCAAAACCAACCCCAATGATTCGGATTGGTTCGACCCCAAGCAGGAGTGCACCCATCTCTTTGGGATCCTCTTCTACCTGCTTGGAGTTGATCCAACCCATTCGGTGCAAGCGGATTTCGGAGGCGGGATCCGCCGCGTTCTCTTCTACAATATCGTCTATGGTTTTGACTTCAAAAAATCACAAATGGCAAAGAGATTCTTAGAAAAAGGAAACGCCTTAATAAAAGGATCGCTAAAACAAAACCGTTCCGACATTACCTTTCGTTATGATGCCATCAGCGTTCAACAATTCTCCCAAGCGATTCTTGCCTGTAAAGTTCCGCCCATTTTCGGGTCAAAAGAAGATGTCTCACTCTCGACTTTATTGGCGGATGGAAAGCATTATTTCGATTTGAAATTGAACGGAGAATCAAATGCGGAAATAAAAAACGATAACTTTCTTTACGACTTTTTTCAGTAAGGTTCTTCTTCGACGCAATTATAATAGATAAAAATACGATCCATTCATAAAATCCAAGGGAGGCTCTTCATGAGCAAGCAAATCAAGCCAAACGCCAGCGCGCATAGAAAGGTCAATCCGATGGTAAACGTCGTCGCGGAGACCCTGAGAGGTTTAGGCTACGCCCAGCTTAAAGCAGTTAAGCCCGGCCACGCAATCTGCTTTAACGAAGAAACCGGAGAGTTAGTCCTCATCGACCAACTCAACTCCGACACCACAGGCAATTACAACGGCCTTGAGATCTGGAAGGGCCTCGAGCGCATCGGGATCCTCAACAAAGATCAGCTCTACGCAATCATTAACGGGGAGCACGCAAAACAAGGCTACCCCGATTGGCGGATGTTCGACAAAGGCTATTACCAGGCCATCAGCAAAATCAGACTCGACTGGGAGGGGTTCATCAAAACCCTTCAGGACAACAAGGATGACGAATCCTCGGCGAAAGCCCTGGCGGCGAAATACGCCATCCCGGAAGAGGACGCCAAGAAACTCTTGGACCTCAGTTTAGCCAAAATGACGATGCTGGGCGATAAGTATGTCGAGGAAAGGTTAAAAAATGACACAAAATAAGCAGTTCTTTGACGTCAGCACCTGTAAGGCAAAAAAGGTTTATTCGTTCTTCCAAAAGATTAACAATACTTATCCGGATTTTTTCGAAGCCGAACGAAGGGTTACGCGAACGCCATGGCATGGAAAAATATCCAAAAAATCCTATTCTTTTGTCGACGATATTAAAAATGTTTTTTATCCAGATGGTAAGGGGTTTAAAGAAAAGAAATACCAAGAGGCAATTGGCGGATCTGGCGATGAAGCCACCAAAAACAAAATCCTTCACTCTTCCTCACTGTGTGCGTTTCTTTTTTTCTCGGGAATTGATGAAGAACACCCACTAACAATCGACGGGATTCCCTATACTGAAGTCTATTTTGAATATAAAAATCAAGTGATCAGCTCTCAGTACGGGCCATCGAATATCGATGTTCTCCTTGTTCATCGCGACGAGCAAAACAACAGGAATAGCCTTTTGTTCCTCGAGTCAAAGTTCTCTGAATATTACCTCGAGACAGGCCAGGCTGAGGTTTCCCCGGCTTATTGCGGGGACAAAATCGATGTAAATAGCGGCGCAATCGCGCCTAATGGCAAAAAGAAAAACTATTACCATGAACTGGGGCTCGACCTTGATGGACCGGCTTGCTCAGGCTTGATCCTGTGCAGCAATAACGGAAAAGCGTTTTATTCGACCCCGAAAAACCCGCACGATAAACCTTCTTTTTGTTACCACCTCAAAGCGGAAGAAGGACGTGGTCGGTATTGCGCCGGTATAAAACAAATGATCTGCCACTATATCGGTCTTAATAACTTTGCTAACGGCCATTACTGGCATGAGCAAACTGACCAAAGTAAACAAAGAATTCAAGAGATCAAAGATCCCGAGCTCAAACTCGGGCAAATCGCGTTCAAGTTTGAGGGCAGCGAAAATGCTTTTATGAGCTTGGAAACTGATTATAAGTTTTTAAAGGACAACCTTAGAAAACTCAAAACGGCAAGCCAAGATATTACCTTGCTTAATCGCGTGTTAACTTATCAAGATGTCTGGGCAAATAACCCCAAATACCATGGAAGTCTGAGCGAAATCATACGACGTTTCTATGCCCTAATGTAAAACGTGAGACCATTTCGCGCTATGTTAACTAAGACAATCGTCAAATATCGCGATTGATTGGACGTTTTTCACCAACACCATGCATGGGAGCCATTAAAACTTTTATAAATCCGACGGCACGGGAGGAAACCCCATTTCGGTTCTCCATTTTTTATGCATTTCCATCAATGCAACGGAGCTGGCTATATCACGGCTCAAAGCCTTTGTTTCTTGAGCGGTTCCGTAGTGGTGCCAATTGCCAAAAAACTGAGAGTCAGCAAGCTTCTTTTTAACATTCTTTTCATATTCGACGTAGTGCTTTAAGACGTAATCCTTAACGACGGCGACTTCGGATTCATCTTCATATAGATCCACAACCTCAAACACCCGCCTTACCGCCTCGCGAGATTCCGAATCATACTCGGAATGAAGGCAATAGAACAAGATGGAATAATCAATCGAATCCTTCGTGAAATAATGAAATGGGTAAATGGTCTGACCGTAATCGATGTTAATGAAGTCTTCTTTTGGGGTCGGAACAACCGCCCGTCCTCCATCTAAAACGCTCATTTCGGTGAAATAGATAACACGATCCCACAGCAATAACTTCAAGTATTCGAACGAGGGCTTATCATCGGTTTGAATTAACTGAATAATCGTTTGGTCGCACTTAGGATCATCAAGATTCGAATTCCGGTCGAAAAAGATCGCGAAAGCTGGATTCTTTTTGTAATAAACGACGGAATTAAAGCCCTGTCTGTCATGCGGGTCTTCCCACATGTTAACATCGCGAAGCAAAATAGCGAATTCGTCTAGCGGATCAAGCTGCTTTTCTTTTTGAAAATGCCTACTCCAAAGATCTTCGATCAGATGCCTGTCTGCGTTTCGATCCCTGGGAGTGTTTTCGGCGTGATCCCTAACGTAAATTCCGATGCCAGCAGAATCCGCGGTTTTGCCATTGTTTGGGTATTTTTCCGACAAGAAAAACGGAGCATTTTCGGAGTTAGACTCGATGACGATCACATCGATCCTTTTCCCCTGAATCGCTATAGACGTTACATAGAATTCTGGTCTAATATCGCCTGAGAAATGAGCCGATTTTACCGCGTTGGTTACGAAGTCGTTCCTCTCCCTGATGTCCACCTCATTGCTGACACCAACCACTTTCCCGGCGTCATTTACTCCGATGATAATGTAAGAACAAGGGCCGTAAGTCGAATTTGAGAAAGACAAAATATCCATCATCAGTTCGCCTTTTTTGTCTTCGGAATACCACTCCTGCTTAAAGTCGAAATAAAGGTCTTCGGTAACGGAGCCGGTAATGATCTTTTCAATCTGCTTTTGCAAATCTTCATTGTTGATCTTTTTCATTCCGCTTCTCCGGTATTTCTTTGGCCAGCCATTTGGTAAGAAAACCGGCTCCTGAAGGTATTCAAGTCAATAGGACGGCAGTAGGCCTCTTTTTTGGGATCGAGGACGCGCTGGATCTTCGAAAAGGTAATATCATCCATCGTAACCGCAAAACATAAATTAGTTCCTACGCCATCAAGAGAACCGTCCATAAGAAAGCCAAGGGACCCAGAAAGCCAATAGCGCCCGTGAATTCTGTTGCAATGATCTCTCCGGGAAGCATAGTCAAAGACTTCGAAGGTTATGCCAAATTCCGCCAAATCGTCACGCAGATTCCGCAAGGCGTTAAGACCATCGCCATTGCGGGTGTCATAATTGAGCTTTGTGTCATCGATGAACACGACAACGTGCCTTATCTTCTGAACGCTGGCGATGGTATCAGAAACAGATCGCACGTTCCGAAAATTCATGCTCCCGATAAAATACTGATCCCAAATGGTCAAGGTGTCACCCGATCCATTAGCATCAAAAATCACCTGAAGCGGCAGCCTAATGTCTTCAATCGAATTGAGCATATCGTAACCCTCCTGGTAACTACGACGGTGAACGCCGCCATCTCAAAACGACAAAAAAATCGAATGGTTGCCATAAGTATATCATTCGTAACCGAGTTCCCGTTTCGAGATTTTTGAGCCCAATTCTGGGCTAGGGAAACAAACAATTAGCTGAAATCTACGGCCACCACCACTTTGATGAAGTCCTTCTGGATCTTCTGGCGCTCGGCGTCCCCCATCGGAATGAAGGTGACGTGCCTCCAGAAATGGTCGAAGCTGAGGATCGGGGTGAACAATTTCCCATGCAAATCCCCCTTATTCGCCTGCAAAGTGGGCCCGAATCCCTTTTTGAAGATGAAGGTCATCATATAAGGATCCGGGTTACCGGCGTCGTCTTTCCCGCCGACGATGATCTTCTCCACGCAGGCATCGAAAATCTCCGGCATGAAAGCATTCATCTTCTTCCCGTTGTGCTCGACGGCGGCCTTCCGGAACGCCTCAAGGTTCTTGATGGCGTTGGCCTCGGAGTCGCCCTTGTAGTCGAGCTCCTCTTTTTCCTTCTGCAACTTGCCCTTCTCGATGGAAATTTCCTTGAACTTCCGGTCATAGGCCTCCTGCGACAGCTGGCCATCCACCAAAAGGCCGGCGATCTGGTCCATCCGCGTTTGGCAGTCCTTCAGTTTCCTTTCGTTCTGCCCGAACAGCGTCTTGAGGTTGCTCCGCCGGAGGTAATCCTCCGATTTCTGAATGAAATCCTCCAGGAAAGTGGAATCCGACCCCACGACCCGGTTGTAAGCATCAACGAAGGCGTTGCCGATCTCTTCCTCCGGGATCCCTTTGCTATTGGGGCAGCTGTGCTTGCCGTCTTTGGCGTAGCCCATGCACTGCCAGATCGTCTTGTCGTAATTCTTCCCGCTCCGCCAGGAACGGCGGCTCAACGGCTTACCGCAGAACCCGCATTCAAGGAGCGAAGAAAACGGATAGGTCCTCGAGAACCGGCTTCTCGTCCCATCGGGGTTGAGCCGGCGGACGTAGGAGCGCTTCTGGAGCATGGCGTTCGCCCGCTCCCATTCATCCACGCTCACGATGGGCTCGTGATGATTGGTGAGATAGAACTTGTCGGATTCGCCCCTGTTCTCGAGGCGCTTCTTGGTTATGGGGTCGACCGTGAAGGTCTTGCCCTGGAGCAGATCGCCCTTGTACTTCTCGTTCTTGAGGATGCCGAGGATCGTGCTGTCGCACCAGTGATCCGACCCGTATTTCGTCTTCCATCCGTGCTGGCCTAATTCTCTCGCCAGAACCGTGGTCCCGATGCCCTCGAGGTAGCGCTTGAAGATGTAGCGGACGATCTCGGCCTCTTTTTCGTTGATGGTGATCTTTTTGGTCTTCTCATCGTAGTTGTAGCCCAGGCACGAATTGAAGCCCACGAGGTCGCCTTTGCTCATCATCATCGAAAGGCCCTTCTTCACGTGCTCGGAGGTGTTCTGGACCTCCTGCTGGGCGACGGAAGAGAGGACGGTGATGAGAAGCTCACCCTGCTCGGTGGCGGTGTCGATGTGCTCCTCCTCGAAGCGGACGTAGACCTTCTTCTCCTTGAGCGCCCTCACGTAATTGAGGGTGTCCACGGTGTTGCGGGCGAAGCGGGAGAGGGATTTGACGAGAATGACGTCGATCCTCCCCTGCATTGCGTCGGTGATCATCCGCATGAAATCCGGGCGCTTCTCGGCGGCGGTCCCGGTGATGCCCTCGTCGGCGTAGATGCCGGCGTTGACCCAGTTCGGGTTGCTTTCGATGAGCGTCTTGTAGTAGGTCATCTGCGAGTTGAACGAGTCGATCTGCTCGTCGCTCGTGGTCGAGACCCGGCAATAGGCGGCGACCCGGAGCTTCCGCCCCGAGTCCGCCACTTCCTTCGCCAGCTTCTTGGCCTTGATGATCTGCACCTGTCCTTGCTCTTCCATCGCTTTTCCTCCTTACATCCCGTTCCCGCGTCTAGGCGAGGTAGGGCTCTTGCCGACCATGAGGTCGGACGTCACCTTGAAGTCCTTCATGAAGCAGGATTTGAGGTAGTCGTATTCGGCCTGGCTGATACAGCCATCCCGCTTCATCTCGCCCAAGAGGGCGATCGAGCGGACGTAGTATTTCAGATCCTCGGCGCTCTTGTTCGCGTCGTGGCTTTTGTTGAAGTCGAACATCGCTCACTTGCCCCCTTTCTTCTCGTCCGGCCGCTCATGCTCCGGGCACGGGTTGTCGCCTTTGCCATCGCGCATCCCCTTGAAGTAGGACGTGCCGTCGTAGCAGCGCTCGCCGTCATAGTAGCCGAACATCGCGTCGATAATGCGGTTGCCGATCGGCTCCTCCTTGGGCTTCTTCCCATCACCCAAGAGGTAATAGTTGATCCGCTCGTGGCGGTCCTTGTCGCCGACCCAGCGGTCGTAGTCGTCCAGGAACTCGTCGAGGGCGTCCTCCTCGGGCGTGTCGGAGTCCTGATGCCGCTCCAAGTAATAGCGGCTGATCTCGATGATGATGAACGTCTCCAGCTTCGCGAACTTCTCGTAGGCGGGGAACTTCCCGCTCTTCGGCTCAAGCGACTCGTCAGCCGGTTTGAAGCAGGCCAGGACGAAGTCCTTTTTAGCGTCTTCTTTCTTCTTTTCCATAGATCCTTTGATCCTTCCTTTTTTCGTTGTCGTAGTCGTCTTTTGAGGAGCGGGTTTCCCGCTCGCTCGACTTCACTTGGTTCTAACTTTTAGAACAAAGTGTTATCCTGTCTCTTTTTTCAGGGCCGTGGACCCCTCTACACCAGTTCCTGGCCCTCCTCTTTCTCGCGCTCGCATTCGCGCATCTTGTCCTGGAATTCCTCGAAGATGTCCATCGCCTCCTGCGAGACTTTGGCGGACATCGTGGCGGCCCCGAGGACGAGCTCGAGGGCGCTCCGCTGATGGAGCCTTTGCTTGGCTTTCGGATGATGGAGCAAGAGGGCTTTCCGCCTCTCCTCGCCGCGCTTGGCGACGAGCTCCTTGATGAGGGCGTTCCCCATCCGCCGCTTCATGTCTTTTACGAAGGCGGGGCGGTAGAGATAAGGGGCCGGGTCGATGTGCTGGGCTTTGAGAACTGTTAATGTCAAGCGAAAATTGACCCACCCCGCTATTCGAGAATTGACCCACCCTGAAGCGATGAAAAAGGGGAAGGTCTCCCTTCCCCGATGGACCCCCATGGGGGTCGCGCCGCTCATTTTGGCGACTCGAGCCACTTTTTCGTCTGCTTGACTCGGTACGACTCGCCGAGTATCTCGACCACGCTGGCCCGGTTGGTGAGCCTGTCGACCATCGCCGCCGTCATGACCGTGTCTCCGAAGAGGGTTGGCCATTTGTCGAACGTCAGGTTGGTCGTTATCACGGTCGATTTCGAGTCGTTCCTGTTCGACAGCAGGTTGAAGAGGAGCTCGCTGCCCTCCTGATCGAACGATATGTACCCGAGCTCGTCCAGGATGACGAGGTCGTAAGAGACGAATTTCCTCTTGTACTGGAGGTATTCCTTCTTGCTCACGCTTTCCTTGAGCTCGGTGATCAGGTTGGGGACGGTGACGTAAAGCACATGCCTGTTCTTCCTGCACGCCTCGACGCCGATCGATATGGCCAGATGGGTCTTCCCGACGCCGGGGTTGCCGACGAAGATCACGTTCCGCCCCTCGTCGATGAAGGAAAGGGACTGAAGCTCCCTTATCGCGTCGGCCGCCTCGATGGGGAAGGCCGACCAATCGAGCTCCGCGAAGGTCCTTACGTAGGGGAAGCGCGCCTCCTTGATCCTGAGCCTGACGCTCGAGTCGCACCTTTCCTTGATCTCCTCGGAAAGGACGGCCTTTAGGAAATCCTCGTACGACAGGTGCGACGACATCGCCTCGTCCACCATCCTCCGCCACTCCCTCTTCGTGTGGGCGAGGAAAAGCTTCCTCGCCATCTGCTCCACCGTCATCTCCATCGCGCCGCCCTCCCGATGCCGAAGGCATCGTTTATGCCCCTCAGCTGGGCCGCGCACGCCGTCTCGACGGCCGGCCCCGGCTTGGGCGGCTCGGCCGCGCCGGCGACGAGGGCGAGGAACGCCTTGGGGTCCGACCCGCATTCGTCCTCGAAGACCCTCCTCACATCCGCGGGGGCCGACAGCATCGCCTCCGACCTCGCCATCGATCCGGGCTTCCTCCGGAAGGTGGAGACGTAATGCTCCCAGCTCAGGATGTACTCGCCGGAGCCGGCCCCGACCCGGTGCCTCGCGCATTCGGCCCCGTCGGGGGAATAGGCGATGACGGTGCCGTTGACCACGGTCCAGGAGATCTCCTCGCCGACGAGGCGGTCGGGGACGCTGTAGAAATCCCCCATCACGCATATCGCCGAGTATTTGCTCGCCCTCGCCGTCCCGAAATCCGCCAGCGAGTAGTCGTGCGTGGGAAGGGGGATGAGGCGGGCCCTCTCCTCAGAGAAGGCCCCCGCCGCCTTGGAATTCGCCTCCTCGTTGGCCCTCTCCACGTATTCGCCCAGCTCCTTCATGTCGGCGAACTCCCACCTCAGCGAGAAAAGCTCGGCCCTCCTGTTCTTGCCCGAGTTCTCGACGTGGCCCTTCTCGTTCCCCCTCCTCGGGTTGCACGTCTTTATCGCGAACCCGTAATAGGCCGAGAACCTCTGCATCTCCTCCGATATCACCTTCGCGTTCCGGGTGCCGAAGGAGACGACCACGGCCTTGAGGTTGTCGAAGACGACCTCCTTCCAGACCCCTCCGGCGAACCTGAAGAAGGCGATGAGCCCCCTCATCACCGAACGCCGCCGCTCGTCGGGCTGCAGGGTGACGAAGACGTAGTTCGACGCCGGGCAGCTGATCGTGGTCTGGTGCATCCTGACGGCCTTGCCGCCGACGATCAGCTTGACCTCGTGGAAATCGAAATCCACGGTCTCGCCGTACCCGTACCTCTGCCTGACGAACGCCTCATCGGCCTTCGCGGTGGCCTTCGCGAAATGGGCCCTGACCGTGGATTCGCCGACCTCGAATCCCTCTTTCCTGAGGGCCCTCCAAAGAAGCGACGCGGTGAGGTGCTGCTTGTTGCTCCCGATGGCCTCGTCCCTCCTCCTGTCCTCCGCGATGAGCTCGCCGAACCTCCGCTCGAGATCCCCTTTCCAAACGGTCGGGCGCCTCCCGGAGACGTCCATCCTGGGCGGGCTGAGGGCGATCCTTTGCTCCGAGGCGACCCTCGCCTCGTCGCCCTCCGCGTCGATCGCCTCCATCGCCGCCCTGAAACCCCTCAGGTATTTCCTCGCGGTGTTCCTGGAGATGCCGAGCTCCTTCGCGATCGCCCTCGGCGACTTCCCTTGCTTCGCCATCGCTATCACGGCCGCTTTCTCAATCATGCTTATCATCCTTTCCGACCCTCCAATCCAGCTATTGAGATAGACTCACACAAGGTGGGTCAGTTTTCAAATAGCGAATCGGCTT
>Ga0183101_1000012_pt5 | contig 10807 bp, 10 predicted proteins | sample Biomet3_FD_127790 | JGI IMG/M metagenome (GOLD analysis project Ga0183101, IMG submission 127790) | Microbial communities from bioreactor (seeded with sewage sludge) at LBNL, California, USA - Biofuel metagenome 3 | ecosystem: Engineered > Bioreactor > Anaerobic > Unclassified ... | reverse complement strand
AAAATATCACTGTAAAAGTCAGCAGAACAATCAGCACTGCATATTTAATAGAGCGTGTGGACTGTTGATATTGGTCTACCGGCATTTTTAAGTTCACACCGAAGTTGGAATTCTTTATATCCGATATGCTATCATTCTTATCTTTCACAACCACCTGCGAGTAATTACGATTCAGATTCAGGACTTTCCACTGTGCAGAAAAATCTTTCCCTGTAATCTCCCGCTTCTCCGGTAAATAGTTGCCATCAAAACTGGGGGAGTTCCAATTACCTTTCAAGTTGACCTTTGTGACCTTACCCAACGGAGTGAAACTAATAGACTGGGAACCTTTCAACTTAATCTTCATTTCATAAGCCAATTTCTTATCCCCTTTCAAGGCGGACAAATCAATAATTGCATGAACCCCCATATTGTCAATGCCCCGCTCATCCATTCCCGATTCGAACACGTAAACGGAATCATTCAGTCTGATGCTCACCTGCTCACTAAGTCCACGCATATCTGTCAGATTCAGGCAAATAGCCGCCTTGTTGTACTCAAGCAAATTCCTATCCACATTACTCTTCCTGAGCTCTTCCGAACTAAAGTACCCTTTGATCAGTAATTCCGACTTATACACATTTACTTTATAGATTCCCCTCCGAAGGATCTCCGTATTCAGCTGTCCGTCTACAGACAACTCATCCGGGAATAAGAAAACATTCCCTTTAGATACCTTTGTTATTCCATTTTCTTCGTAAGTGATGGGATATTCCAAGTTTATATAAGGTCCTGTAACAGTCTGCGCAAGGCTCCATTTCTGACCGACCTCCGCCATCGCATCTTTCTGCGTGCGTTCACGTTCTGAAATTAAGTTCTCGATCATAAACATCGGAATCAGTAGCAAGAGCACCAAGAAAGCAATAACCACTGCTTTAATTGATTTTGAAAAACGTTGCAAACAGCCCACTGTCTGCCTTTTCGTTTCATTCAGATTGTCATTCAAATTTTCCATAAAAGTAGTATTAAGTTGATTTCAGAAAGTTCTCCAATGCTTCTATATGAGCTTTAAAAGCCTTCTTTCCTTCTTGAGTGGCTTCAAAAGAAGTTTTTGGCTTCCGCCCCACAAAGCTCTTCCGGCAAGCAATATACCCCAGCTCTTCCAAAGCCTTCGTATGGCTTGCCAGATTACCATCTGTCAACGAAAGCAATTCTTTCAAGGTATTAAAATCGGCATCCTCATTAACCATTAAGACTGCCATAATACCCAACCGAACCTTACTTTCGAATGCCTTATTTATATTTTGAAATGCTTCTATCATTTATCACCTTTTCTTTCGTACTGCAAATAGAATAATACCCCATACAAAATATGGAAGCCACCAAACCCGATCGTCCAAAACAGCAATTCGTACCCCTCAAAGAAACTATCCACAATGCCCAGACAAACAAACACATACCCCAACCAAGCTACATTAGAGTAGGTATATTTTGACACATTGACTAAAGATAGTCCATAAAAGAGGAGCATAACCGAAGATATCAGCCCATAGTTTTCGTGCAGCAGCAGCGCTATACAAAACAAACCTCCTGCAAGCATTGGAAATGCTAAGTTCCAGGCAATGCGATAAGTCAATTTGCCAAATAACTTCTGACCTGTTTTTCTTGCTTTATACCAAGATAAGATACAAGCTGTTATTGCCGAAGCTGTCAACACCAATGAAGCTGTCATTACTACCTCTTCGCGGTTATTATCCGAATTTAATAGATTGCCGACCACATAGGCGCCGACTAATGCATATACACCTGCCAAAACAGCTGTTATTCCACTTAGAGATACAAACTTGGAGGACTTCTCCATCAACTCCTTAATCTCATTTACCGATTCTAATGCTTTATCTTTATTCATATTCAAAAAGTACTTTGTGACGCAAAGTAAAATATAAAATAATAAAGCACCAAAGAAATAGATTATTATTTCTACGAAACGGATAAAAACAACTAATTATCAACACATTAACTAGACAACTACAGAGAGGTATAGAAAAGAAGCGCAGCCTTAAGTTTGCCAAGAGATACAAAAGGTGTATGAGACTTCAGGATGTTATTATACTCTAATAGATATAGAACCTATAAATATATTTCTATACGTATCCAGGTATAAACTAAAATATAAGAGCTACATTTATACCCCAAAGAACATAATATGGAACAAAATTAACCAAGTAATTATAAGATGAAAAAGATGAATCGTATTTTAATGGCTACTATCTTACTGATAGGCAGTAGCCTTCTTACAGCCAAGGAACCGTTGAAAGGACAAACAAAAGATGGCTTCACTTTTGCCTTTCTTACAGATGTACATCTGAACAGGAATAATAGAGGCAATGGTGACGAGGGTCTTCACATGGCATTAGCTGATGCCAAGAATAACAAAGCGGAAATGGTCCTTTTCGGAGGAGACAATGTAGAGACGGATGCATTGAAAGATGCGGAGCAAACAGCGGATTCCCTTCATAGCCGTTTTAAGAATATTGTGAGTAAATGCGGATTGCCAACCTATTTCACTATGGGTAACCACGACCGCTTCTATCGTAATAACGGGACGACAGACAAGTTAGGTTTCAAATTATTCGAGAAGTATTTTGGCCCCTCTTATCATTCATTTACAGTAAAAGGAGTGCACTTCATTGTGTTGAATGGTCTTTATCCTTCGGCAGCCGGTCCTTATTCCGTGGATGACGCACAGTTGGAATGGCTAAAGAAAGACTTGCAGAAGACTGGGAAAAAGACTCCCGTTGTCGTCTCCATACACGTGCCCTTACTCTCGCTATATTATCCGGTAGTCGAAGGCAACTTCAAGGGAAATGATATGATTATGAATACAAAACAAGTATTCGAGGTACTGAACGATTATAACGTCAAATTGATTCTTCAGGGTCACCAACACATCTATGAACAGATACAAGAACGTTATCGCTGGTTTGTGACCGCCGGTGCCGTGTGTGCAAATTGGTGGAATGGCCCCATCCTTGAAACGAAAGAAGGATACTTATTGGTACATGTAAGCTCCAAAGGAAACTTCAATTGGGAATACAAGACTTACGGCTGGGACGCAAAGAAAGATAAGTAATATAGAGATGATTGATTTTATACTCAACCTATCATAAAATAAATAAAAACCATTATATTTGTATATTATATGATAGGTTGAGTGTATGACAAAGAGTACTATGGGGACTAAACTCCCCCGCAAACTGGCACAAAAGATGCTAGTTGTAGGCGAACAGATCCGCTTAGCCCGCCTCAGGCGTAATCTCAGCATTGCCCAAGTAGCGGAGCGAGCAACTTGTTCAGAGCTAACTGTGACACGAGTTGAAAAGGGGCTACCCACCGTATCCATCGGCATTTATCTGCGCGTGCTCTATGCCATGCAACTGGACGATGACATTCTTTGGCTTGCAAAAGAAGACACAATAGGCAAAGCATTGCAAGATTTAAGTCTGAAACAGCGCGAAAGAGCATCCAAAAAAGAATAAACAATGAAAAAGCTGTGGGTATATGCAGATTTTGACTGGCTCAAAGAGACAGAATTAATTGGTGAATTAAGCTACGAAAGCCTTCGCGGTTCCGAAACATACGGATTCCAGTTTGATAATGACTGGTTAAGAAAACACGGAGAGCTATTTCTCAGTGAAGATTTGAACAATTATCCCGGCTTGCAATATACCCAACAAGGAAGAGATATTTTCGGCTGCTTTTCTGATGCCCTCCCCGATCGCTGGGGACGCACTTTACTCCGTAGGCGTGAGCAAGTAGAAGCTAACGAAGAAAAGCGTCCTGTTCACAGACTGACTTCATTTGATTACTTAACCGGCATAGACGACTTTTCACGAATGGGTGGCTTTCGATTTAAAGAAGATCCGGAAGGTAAGTTCATCAATACAAATAATAACCTAACCATACCTCCTGTAACAAGCATTCGGGAACTGATATTTGCCAGTCAGGAGATAGAAAAGAGTGAAGAACAAAACCTCTTACCGGAAAAAAAATGGCTGATGCAACTGATTCATCCGGGAACCTCACTTGGCGGTGCACGCCCCAAAGCAAGTATCGTAGACGAAGACAGCCTGCTCTATATAGCTAAATTTCCTTCTCAAAAAGACGACTATGATGTCGAGTTATGGGAACATTTATGCCATCTACTAGCAGCAAAAGCTGGAATTAACGCCGCCTCAACAAGAGTAATCACCACTGATAACAAATATCACACGCTTCTTTCAAAACGATTTGACCGTACCAAAGAAGATAAACGTGTTCATTTTGCATCAGCTATGACCCTATTGGGATTAACAGACGGAGATAATGCAGATACGGGCCACGGTTATTTAGACCTTGTAGACTTTATACTACAAAGCTGTACGGATGTAGAAACGAACCTTAGGGAACTTTTTCGGAGAGTTGCTTTCAATATTTGCATTGGTAATACGGACGACCACTTCCGTAATCATGGCTTTTTGCTTACACCAAAAGGTTGGACGCTCTCCCCCGCCTATGACATGAACCCAACATTAAACAGGCAGCAAAGTCTGCTTATTTCTTCCTCATCTCGTGAGTCCGATTTAAACATCTTATCAAATGCCTGTGAAGAATATATGCTCAACAGAAGTATAGCGGATAAAATCACGACAGAAGTAGTTAGCGCCATAAAAAATTGGAAACAATTAGCCATACGGCTACAAATCCCCAAAGCGGAGATTGCCATATTTGCAGACAGAATAAACACCATCGGTCGATTTTGATGCAATTCATCATGTGTTTTTGTACAAATAAGCAAATAATGTATACATATTTCACACTGCAAATCTCGACTTTCCATTAAAATATATCCCCCACCTTCTGCCCCATCCAAAATAGCTTTTGAGGAGGGATATAATGAGGTAACGAGTGAATAGGGTTCAAGTAACGACTGATCTATGATCAGTCGTTACTTCATTATAGATCAACTTACCATTCAGTTTACATCACTCAAAAACAATAGTAATATTTAAAAATTAATTTGTCAAGATATACAACTATGTATATTATCACCAAATATTTGGTAAGTGAAACTGAGCCTTAAAGACATTATAATAGACAAGCTAAACGACATTTAAGAATTATCCCCTTTAAAGAGACAACAGATAAAATTTACTCATGAACTTATCATCAGGGACCAAGATAAGGGACCATGATAGGGACCAAGATAAAAAGATATAGAGAGAGCTTTATAATATTATCATAGAAATAAAGTAATCTATTTAGTTCATTAATTAATTTAATCGTGAGCACCGTCCTCGGCATGGAAAAATTTCTCCTATGTGGTAACCAAACGCCTATGCTTTTTCCGCTACTTTTCACCAACACTTCTCCGTCTATACCCTAAATAATCATATTTTAGATGAAATATTTCGTTTATAAACGAATATTTGATATATTTGTAGAAAACATTCATGTATGGACGAAAGAATTACATTACTTGAAAAATACAATTTATGGAATTCAAAGGTCTTTGATTTTGGATTCAAGCGTAGTGAATATACAGATAAACTAAGCGATTACGTTGGGAACAGACTTATAAAAGTGCTTGTTGGTCAAAGACGAACAGGAAAAAGTTATATCCTCCGACAAGTAGCCCAACAACTTATCGATAATGGTGTAAATCCGCAAAACACGCTATTTATCAATCGTGAATTTGCTGATTTTGATTTTCTCAAAACCTACAAAGAGCTTGATGAGCTTATTAAATCATATAAGAAGGCACTTCAACCCAAGGGAAAAGTTTACATATTCATTGATGAGATTCAATTGATTGAAGAATGGGAAAAAGTAGTCAATTCGTATTCCCAAGATTATACCGAAGAATACGAATTATTTATTACCGGTTCAAATTCCAAAATGCTTTCTGGAGAATTAGCGACTCTTTTATCAGGTAGATATGTATCAGTAGAAGTTTTCCCTTTTAGTTATTCCGAATTTTGTGGAATCACAAACCGGGAAGAAGGAAGAGAAAGCTATATCGCTTATATGAACAGCGGGGGACTTCCTGAGTTGTTTATGCTTCCCAAAGAAGAACTTAAACGAAATTATATTTCAGCAATAAAAGACACTGTTTTGTTACGTGATATTATTCAACGAAATAACATACGTGAGCCCAAATTGCTAGAAGATCTTTTTGCATATCTTGTAAACAATGCATCCAACCTTATTTCCATAACCAACATAATTAAGTATTTTAAAGGTCAGGGAAGAAAAATCGGTTATGATGGCGTATCAAATTACATTGGATATATTGAAGATACTTTTCTTATTCATCGCTGTGAACGATATGATATAAAAGGAAAAGACATACTTTCGGGTAATTCTAAATTCTACATAAACGATTTAGCATATAAAAACTATCTATATTCGGGTTTTGGATATGGTTTCGGCCATTTAGTTGAAAACTTAGTTTACTTAGAATTACGTCGTGCAGGATATGAGGTGTATGTTGGAACCCTTCGAAACAAAGAAGTGGATTTTGTGGCAAAAAAAAACGACCGCATTATTTATTTGCAAAGCACCTATATACTCATTGATGAAGAGACGATCGAACGGGAGTATTCGGCTTTAGAAACAATTGGTGATAATTATGAAAAAGTTGTCGTTTCCCTCGATGATATGACACTACCTTTGAAAGGAGGTATAAAACATATAAGAGCTTGGGAAATGGGCTCTATATTATAATTATTCAAGTAATCTTGTCCATACCTTCTCCATGTATTCTCCACTTTTTTTACTCTCCAGCTACGGCTAAACGAGATATGGACAGAGTGGAGAAGGTATGGACTTGGTATGGACTTGGTATGGAGAAGGGCATTATCTTCTACATAACAATATTGTTTTAAAGATTTACCCAGAGAATCCGTTTAATATACCCATCATTTTGCCACCAATATATTTCAAGAAGACATATCCGAATCACCCAAGGTTTTATTACAGTTATCCTCCAAATCCACTTGTATTATGTGGTTATTATCAACTCCCCCCTCAACAAAGTAGTTGTAAAAAAGAGTAAATACAAGTATGCGTCGCTGCGATTAGATTCTTTAGATAAATATCCCATTCTATTTCCTTATCTAACAATAATTATTGCATATTTACGCATTTACCGGCAGTAACCCACCATACCGCACCAGAAATAATCAACTACCGAGAAATTCTCAGCAGTTCAAGAAAAGAAGAACTGAGATGTTAACTGTGAGCTGTAGTTTTATAATCTGAATACAATCAATTTATTTGTGTATACTAGATGTAATCATAGGAGAAATAAAATATTCTATCCTACAGCAAGCCGATTTAATACTAATTCTACATTCCTATTAATAAATTATTTTTTAACTTTGTCTCAACAATAACAATTTGAATTGTCCAAACAATTAAAACATTATCAAGCAATATGCTCGCACGTTTCTATCAATATGATAATCATATAGAAATCATGAACCCCGGTGGATTATATGGGAAAGCCCGTCTTGAGAACTTTCCGACAGTAAATAATTACCGAAATCCTATTATTTCGGAAGCTATGAAAGTAATGGGCTATGTGAATAAGTTCAACCGAGGCATTGACCGTGTGCAGGCTATGTTGAAAGAGAATGGAAACCCACAAGCAATATTCGACATCAATAAATTAACAGCCTTTGAAGTAAGCGTTAAAGAATCAAGAGACGAAAACTTACTTCACGACTTATTCCCAGGGACCAAGATAGGGACCAAGACAGGGACCAAGATAAATGAGATACAGGAGCACATTTTAGAGTTTTGCAATGAACCAAAAAGCTTCTCGGAAATTGCAGAATATCTAGGTTACCGTAGTCGGAATAAATTAAAAAAGAAATATATAGAACCACTGTTAGGCAAGTATCTAGAAATGACTGTTCCTGATAAGCCTACTAGCAAACTGCAGAAATACCTTACAATTCATAAAATCAATAAAGAAGAATAATTTTTTATACATAAAACCTACAACATTGTAATTACTAATATATTATTCCAATAATTATAATATAAAAAGTTATGGCTAAAACAAACACAGCAGAAATAGGCTTTGAAAAAGAGATTTGGAAAGCGGCAGACTTACTAAGAGGTAATATGGATGCTTCAGAATATAAATCAGTAGTACTTGGCCTCATATTCCTTAAATATATCTCTGACAGATTTGATACGAAATATCAGTCACTCATAGATGAAGGGGATGGCTTTGAAGAAGATAAAGATGAATATACATCTGAAAATATTTTTTTTGTGCCGCAAGAAGCTCGTTGGGCAATAGTTGCAGAAGCTGCTCATAGCTCGGAAATCGGTGTGATCATTGACAATGCAATGAGGTTAATAGAAAAAGAAAATATCCGATTGAAAGGAATACTTCCTAAAAACTTTGCCCGTCCGGAATTAGACAAACGGCGTTTGGGAGATGTTGTAGATCTGTTTACAAACATTCAAATGAAAGAGCACGGAGACACAAAAGATATTTTAGGACGAACTTACGAATATTGTCTCTCCAAATTCGCAGAAGCTGAAGGAAAACTGGCTGGCGAATTTTATACACCAGCTTGCATAGTTCGAACTCTTGTTGAAGTCCTTCGACCATATAGTGGCCGGGTATACGATCCTGCTTGTGGCTCTGGAGGTATGTTTGTACAATCTGCTAAGTTCATTGAACGTCATCAAGGAAATATAAATAATATTTCTATATTTGGACAAGATAGTAATCCAACTACTTGGAAAATGGCTCAAATGAATCTAGCTATTCGGGGCATAGAGGCAGACCTTGGCAAATTCAATGCAGACACCTTCTTTGATGACCAACATCCTACCTTAAAGGCTGACTACATTTTAGCCAACCCACCATTCAATCTTAGTGATTGGGGCGCAGACAAACTTCAAGATGATGTCCGCTGGAAATTTGGAATCCCCCCTGCCGGCAATGCGAACTTTGCTTGGTTACAGCACATGATACATCATCTCTCGCCAAAAGGTCGAATAGGTATGGTACTTGCAAATGGTTCTCTCTCATCACAGACAAGTGGCGAAGGGAGTATCCGCGAGAATATAATAAAAGCAGATCTCGTTGAGGGTATCGTAGCTCTACCTTCCCAACTTTTTTATACAACTGGAATTCCCGTCTCCCTGTGGTTTTTAAATAGAGCCAAGAAACGGACAGGCAAAGTCCTGTTCATTGATGCTCGGAATATGGGAACAATGATTACCCGTAAACTTCGGGAATTATCCGAAGAGGATATTTTAAAAATAGCCGATTCATTTAATGCTTTTGAAGAAGGAGCATTGGAAGATGAAAAAGGCTATTGTGCGACCGTCACTATTGAAGAAGTAGCAAAGAAAGACTACATTTTAACCCCTGGACGGTATGTAGGAGTTGCAGAAACCGCTGATGATGGTGAACCATTTCAAGAGAAGATGGATCGCCTAACGTCTGAACTCTCTGATTTATTTGGAAAATCCCATGAATTAGAAGAAGAAATTCGAAAACAATTATCTAGTATTGGTTTTACAATAAAATGAGCATGCTATATTCTTCATTAAGAACAACTATTAATTAAATGAAGAATATGAAAGAAAATTTAATCCAAGAGATTACTAACGCAATGGCAGATGTTTTAGACATAGAGCAAATAGCTCAACTTAATGGCGTTTTACTTCAAGTAGTAAGTAGATATGCTATTGTTGAGGACGGGGAAAAGACGCATGAAGACGCTGCGACTAATGACCGTTTGCTCGAGATATTTCTATCTGCCAAATTGGTAGAAGGGTGCTCAACACCCACCATAAAGTACTATGGTTCAACAATCAAGCAGCTATTCAAGAAAATGCCCAAGAAAGTGGTTAACTACACCACGGACGATATACGCGCCTATTTAGCTGTTTTTCAACGCAAAAATAAATCAAGCAAAGTAACGATAGACAATATACGGCGTATATTCTCATCTTTCTTTGCTTGGCTCGAAGAAGAGGATTACATTATCAAAAGCCCTGTACGAAGGATTCACAAAGTAAAAACAGGTTCACAAGTTAAAGAAGTCCTTACTGATGAAAATTTAGAGCAACTACGAGATACTTGTACTCAAATAAGAGATATTGCAATGATTGACTTATTAGTTTCTACAGGTATGCGTGTGGGAGAATTGGTAAAACTAAATCGTGAAGACATAAATTTCAATGAACGCGAATGTATAGTATTTGGGAAAGGTAATAAAGAGCGAATCGTTTATTTTAATGCACGAGCCAAGATACATCTCCAGCAATATCTATCAACTCGTAGAGATCGCAATAAGGCACTATTCGTTTCATTAGCGAAGCCTCATAACCGTTTGGAGATTTCTGGAGTAGAGACTCGATTACGCAAGATTGGTAAACAAGCCAAAATAGTTCGGGTGCATCCTCACAAATTTCGACGAACGCTTGCAACGATGGCTATTGACAAAGGAATGCCTGTTGAACAAGTCCAAAGACTTCTTGGGCATGTCAAAATTGACACCACTATGCATTATGCAATGGTCAATCAAACGAATGTGAAATTATCTCATCGTAAATTTATAGGATAATGAATACTGTGTATAATAACATATACTATAAACGTGTCCAAACAAAAAAAAGACGCAGAAATGATAATTTAGAGCAGCAGGCACAAGTTATATTCAATCATTACTTTACAAATGAGCCTTATGATTGTCTGTTAGGAGAGGTAGTAAAAACGACTTCGGGAGGTACTCCATCTAGAAAAATAGAA
>Ga0183101_1000139_pt4 | contig 10836 bp, 11 predicted proteins | sample Biomet3_FD_127790 | JGI IMG/M metagenome (GOLD analysis project Ga0183101, IMG submission 127790) | Microbial communities from bioreactor (seeded with sewage sludge) at LBNL, California, USA - Biofuel metagenome 3 | ecosystem: Engineered > Bioreactor > Anaerobic > Unclassified ... | reverse complement strand
TCCCCAGGGGGGGTCCCCCCCCCCACATTGTGGGGGGGGGGGTGGGGGGTCCCCCCCTGCCCGTTACATGGAAAAATGCCGAAAAATCCCGGAAAAGATCCGGGAAAACTGGAAAAATTCTCCGCTCTTTTTTCCAAGTTCCAGCCGTATATAACCCGGTTGGATCAATGACAGTGTAAGGCCCGAAAATACGGGCAGGAGAACATATCATGACCCCACAGATACCAACAGAACCAACCCGCAACGGATTTACCGCCCTCCCCCAGGCGGAGAAGGAGTGGTTTTTGATCCGGGTCCGGGAGCTGTCGCACCGGGCAGTGGTAAATGAGCGGCCGGCGATGAATGGCCGGGCTGCTGTGTAAGCAGGCTGAAACATAAACGGGGGGCGGTTCCCCCGCTAAAAACGGATCCTCTTTTTTAACATCGTTCATCCAAAACGCACGGACGTGCCGGGGAAAAGTGCCCCACGCTCGGTTCGTGAATGAAAAATAGTGATCGAGAAGTTCGCAATAAAAGTTTGTCGTAAATATACTGTTTTAGTTACTGAACATCATAATTACGGGGCTGATTTTGTAAAAAATAGAAAATCAAAATAAATGCCAATAATACGAGTTGTAACAAAACCGAAAATATGAATTGAAACCTGTGAGTGGATGGGGATTTGAATTATATCTCATTTTTTAACTTCTCCCTCTTTGAATTCCGTGATGAAATTTCATTCTCTTTTTCTTTTTCGGTTATAAAAATAGCAGAAAATTTCTGTTGTGGTAAATCTATTGGAGTGATTTTGATATTCTGACTATCGTAAAATTCGTTTGATATTAGAGGGGATTCATTCACAATATCTGTTTCAAAATAACTTTTAAAGTGTTGATTTAAGTTGTTTTTATAGTAAACATGAACCCTTAATGAAACTGCATCGTATTCGGGTTCTTGTGCCGACTTTAATCGTTCCATATTCGATTCATATTGTTTTTGAAAATTTTGAGTTAAATATCTAAGAAATGTACCGTAATGTGAAATTCCGCAGTCATCTTTAGTTGTGGCGTTTGCTATTAAGAAGGGATAGAATGCGGGTCCATCTGATTGTGGGATTACATTTTCCCCGTTAATGCCGGAATATTTCAGCTTTATCTCTACATCCCAATATATTTGAAGTGCCGGTGATGTCCCCAGATTTACTAATGTAAATTCAACTGAAAAACAATGCAGATTGCGAGAGTCATCGTTCATTATACCCATATCATCAATTGTTATTCCGATGATGGGGTTCTGCATTAAACTCATCTGTTGTTTGGAGGATTCCAGAATTTTTTTTGTGACCATTACATAAACTATGGTTACGATAACCATCAGTACTGTAGCAAAAAACGATAATGCACCTGAGTTGGTATTGATCCATCCTATAAATCCCGAAATGTCCATGATTTTTATATAGTTTGGTATAATGAAATGTTTTGGTAGGTTTGAATTTGAGACATGATATTGTACATTAAAGCAAAATGTGCTAGCTCCTAACCTTTTACTAACTGCTAATGCAGGGTTTGCACATCCTTACTATATCAAAAAAAGATTTACGCCACATATTTGTGGCTTATCCGAATAGATAAACTCAAAAAAAATGGATAATGTAAAAAATATCCGATATTCCGGACTTAAAAGTCCGTCATAATCCGGAACTGATCGATCTCTTCGCGGTTGAGCTGCTCGATGAACTCGTTTGCCGCGTGCTCGATGTCCTTGCTCGCGGTGATGCCGCGGCCGACCACGAGAATGTCTGCTCCGGCCTTGAGTGCGTCTTTCACGACCTCGACCCGGATACCGCCGGCAGTTGCGCAGAGGAGCTTGCCGCCCGCCGCCTTCTTCATTGCCGGGATGTCGCCCCATGCATAGGAGGTGTCCTCGGCATCGATTGCACGGTGGAGCTCGACAATGTCGGGCTTGACTTTGAGCTTCTCGATGAGCTTGGCCGGGCTCTGCACGTTGAGCATATCGATGATCGAGTAGATGCCTACCTTGCGGGCCTCCGAGATTGCCTTCTCGATGGTCGAGACCGGGGCAAGGCCTGAGACCACGACTGCATCGGCCGTTGCATCGGCTGCCATGCGGGCTTCGAGGTTGCCGGTGTCGAGGATCTTCATGTCCGCGATGATGAACGCGTTGGGGCGGAGCTTGCGGATTTCCCCGATAACGTTCAGGCCGAACTTCTTGATGAGCGGGGTTCCCGCCTCGATGATCACGTGGTCGTTCTGCGGAACTTCCTTTAAGACCTGGGCGACCTTGCCCATGTCCACGAGGTCCATTGCAACCTGGAGGTACGGCGGGTCCCAGAGGCGCTGGACCTTGAATCCCATAATCCCGTGTGCTGCCCGGTCTTTTTCGTAGACAAGGGTCTTTTCATCGGGGAACTTGTCGAGCGCCCGGTGGAGGGCGAGCTTCGTTGCGCCGTAGTTGTACCGGTAGATCCGGTTGTAGTCCTTTGCCTCGGGGTGGACAAACGCAGACGCAAGGATAACGATATCCTCGATATCGACATCCTTGAACAGACCTTCCTCAAGGCTGTCCGCGACTGCCTTTGCAACTGCGGCCTGCACGGGCCCGAACATCTCGTTGACCTGCTCCATATCCTTTAAGGTCACCTTGGGGATGACGACCGTGGCCGGCTTTGTGAGCAGGTTGGGGCGGACGACCGCAAGGAGCGGGGTGTGCCCCATGGACAACTGCGATACCGCGTTTGCAAACGCGTTCCCGACCGGGCCTTCCTTATTTCCCAGCAGCAGGTCGATGTGCGCGAGTTCCGCGCCCTCGCCTATGAGTGCTTCACCTACAAGATACATGAAAATCTGCTATCTCCGTTTATGTATGTGACCGCCAACCATGATAAGATTACGCGGCGGTGCCCCGGGAGATCAGGCCCGGAGCGTGCCGGAGAAGACCTCCGCCGCATGGCCCGCGAGAAGGACACGGTCGCCGGAAAGCGTGACCCGCACGGTCCCTCCCCGTTCCGAGCACTGGAACCCGGTCATGGTCGACTTCCCAAGTTTTTCTCCCCAGTACGGCCCGAGGCAGCAGTGGGCGGAGCCCGTTACCGGGTCCTCGGGGATCCCGACCGATGGCGCAAAGAACCGTGATACGAAGTCCACGTCCGGGAGATCGGCCGGTGCGGTCACGATGATCCCCCGGGCAGGAAGCGTGGCAAGCACGGCGAGATCGGGTTCGCAGTCGCAGACATCGGATGCTGTGGGCAGCTCCGCGAGGAGATCGAACCGGTTCTTCCCGGTAAAGACCGGGGCTGCCCCGAGTGCCTGTTCAAGCCCGGGAACGGTCGGGATCGCACGGGCCGGTTCGGCGGGGAAATCGAGTTCGATCCAGTCGCCGTCCTGTTTTGCGGTAAGCGTTCCCGAGAGGGTCGAAAACGAGAGGGTGGAACCCGGCGCTGCATGGCCGGCCGACCAGAGCACGTGCGCCGCGGCAAGGGTTGCATGTCCGCAGAGCTCCACTTCCTTTGTCGGGGTAAACCAGCGCAGGTTCCACTGCCCGGCAGACGGACCCGGGAAGAGAAACGCCGTCTCGGAATGTTTCAGCTCGGCAGCCACCTGCTGCATCCACCCGGGATCGGCCGGGCCGTTCATGATACAGACGCCGGCAGGGTTCCCCCGGAACGGGTGGCCGGTGAAGGCATCGACAACGTGCAGTTCGCAGCTCATAACTGTGGATTGGCAGGCCGGCCGATAAAGGATCCTACAAGAAAGACCCCGGGAAAAAGATACTGCCAGCAGGAAAGGTAAAACGGTTGCTGGGATGGGAGATCAATTATTAAAATTCTTTAATTATGACAATTGATTGTGTTTTATGAAATACTGCCCTACCTGCGGTAAAGAAGTGCAGTACGATGCGGCGGAGATCTGCCCGAACTGCGGCTGCCGGCTTCCGGAGATGCCGCAGCAGAAAAGAAACGGGCCCGACCGGGTTATTGTTCTCGCTCTCGCAGCGATTCTGATTATCCTTTGCATAGTTGCGATCGGTATCTTCCTCCCTCGGTATTTACCCGCACAAAATTCGATCGCGGGGAAATCGTCAGACCCCGGGGTTTCCCTCCAGGATAATTCCCTGTCCGTAGGATGGAACAGCATGGCCGATTGGGCTAAATGGGAGATCTCCTCGAACTGGTCGGGCACGGAAACCGCCCATTGTTCGGTATACGGGCCATCCATTCTCAAAGGCTATGACGGCTATGGTGCATACGGGGAATACGGCTCCGTTGTCCACCTCCAGGCGGGTTCCACGGACTCCAGCATCCAGAGGACATTTACCGATCCTGCCGGGAAAGGCTGGAACACCCTCACGCTGGTCGGAAGCCTGTCCGCGAGCGATGTTCCTTCAGGAAGATGGCTGAAAATCGAAGTAAATGACAACGTTGTATTCGATGCCGATGCAACCCGGGTACCCCCGGGCGATGGCGTTGTCTTTGCCATCCCGGTGCATTTTACCCCTGCAACAACGGTAAAGGTAAAGATATCCAACGGCCAGAAACCTGCATGGGGCGGAAGTCCGTTCTTTATGGATTACTATTCCCTGCGGTTAAGTTCGGAAAATTACCCGAAATCCTGACCTTTTTTAATCTGCGGAATCCGGCAGAGCGCGAAAGAAAAGCGACATTTAGAGAAAACGTGGGGTTGGTGAGATTTGAACTCACGATCGACGGGTCTCTCCGACATGCGCATCAGTGCTCCAACGGGTCATCATCGAATCAACTCAGGAGACCCATTGTTCATCATCTGCGAGCACGCTAGAACGCAAAGACCGCTGGAGCCCGTCGCCATTCCGGGCTTGGCCACAACCCCGCCCGTCATGCACGTGTTGCCACAGCTGACTGTACAAAATCGTGCTGACGAAATTTAAGTGTTGTTACCGGACGCCGGATTTTCCCGCTGCGGGCAGCCCTGCAGGCACAACGGTATTCCCCGGTGCATTCCTCAAACAACGCCGGGGCGGCACTAATGATATATGCTCTTCTCCCCCCATATTTTACGATGGCTCAGGGTATCAGTTACACGTGCGGCACCGCAGAGTACCCGCTGCTGGGGATGACCATCGGGGAAATGCTCGACGTGATCGCAACAAAATATCCGGACACCGAGGCCGTGGTCTCGGTCCACCAGAACATCCGCTGGACCTATAAGGAGTTCCGCGAGAAGGTCAACGAGGTCGGCCGCGCCCTCATGGGCCTCGGGGTAGAAAAGGGCGACCGGGTAGGCATCTGGGCGATGAACCATGCCGAGTGGATCGTTGTCCAGTTCGCAACCGCGAAGATCGGGGCGATCATGGTCAACATCAACCCCGCCTACCGTACCTACGAACTCGAATATGCCTTAAAGCAGGCCGAGATCCAGACCCTGATCCTCCAGGGGCGGTTCAAGACCTCGGATTACGTAGGGATGTTCTACGAGGCCTGCCCAGAAGCCTACGAGCAGAAAGCGGGAAAGATCTCCAGCGAGAAGTTCCCGTTCCTAAAAAACGTCGTCTTCATGGGAGACATCCCGTATAACGGCATGTTCACCTGGCCCGAGTTCATGAAAAAGGCCGACGAGATCTCGCAGGACGAAATCGTCGAGAGGGGCGAGTCGCTTTCGTTCGACGACCCGATCAATATCCAGTACACGAGCGGCACGACGGGGTTCCCGAAAGGCGTCGTCCTCACCCACCATGGGGTATTAAACAACGGCTACATCATCGGCTCCGGCATGGGCTTTACCGAGAAGGACCGGCTCTGTATCCCGGTGCCGTTCTACCACTGCTTCGGGATGGTCCTCTCCAATATGGCTTCTGCCACCCACGGCTCGACCATGGTACTTCCCTGCCCAACATTCGATGCCGAGCAGGTCCTAAAGACCATCGAGATGGAACGCTGCACCGCCGTCCACGGCGTTCCGACGATGTTCATTGCCGAACTTTCCCTCCCGAGCTTCTCCAAATACAACCTCTCCACCTTACGGACCGGCATCATGGCCGGTTCCCCGTGTCCGATCGAAGTGATGCGGAAGGTCAGTAACCTCATGAACATGCGGGATATCGTGATCGTGTACGGCCAGACCGAGACCTCGCCGGGCGTCACGATGACCACCACCAAAGACCCGCTCGAACGCCGGGTCACGACCATAGGGAAAGCATTCCCGCACACGGAGCTCAAGATCGTTGACCCGAAGACCGGCCGGATCGTCCCGATGGGAGAGGTCGGCGAGGTCTGCGCCCGCGGTTACTGCGTGATGAAGTGCTATTACAACAACCCGGCCGCCACTCACGCAACGCTCGACAAGGACCACTGGAACCACACCGGCGACCTCGCCACCATGGACGAGGAGGGCTATTTCAAGGTCGTGGGCCGGTTAAAGGACATGGTGATCCGGGGCGGCGAGAACATCTACCCGCGCGAGATCGAGGAGTTCCTCCACCACCACGAAAAGATCTCGGATGTGTATGTGGTCGGCGTGCCTGACGTGAAATACGGCGAAGAGCTCTGTGCCTGGGTCAAGGTCAAAGCAGGGCAGGCGCTCACCGAGAGCGAGATCAAAGAGTTCTGCAAGGGAAAGATCGCCCACTTCAAGATCCCCCGCTATGTCCTCTTTGTCGACGATTTCCCCATGAGCGTGACCGGCAAGATCCAGAAGTTTGCGATGCGGGAAGAGTCGATCAAAAAACTCGGTCTTGAATCCGCAGAAGGGATCAAGACCGCGTAAAACCCGGAATCCCCCTTTTTTAATCCTTGAGTGTGGCCTGAAAATTATTCTGATTCAGCAGGCCGCTCGTTTTTCCCCCGGGCAAGGGAGGCAAAGATCCCGATCACGCACATCACGGTAAAGATCATGAAAAGCCAGTGCAGGCTTTCGGTGAACTGCGGGTAATACTGCGGCGTGATCTCCACATCGCCGATAAAGATGGCAAAGACCATCATCGCGATACCCATCGAGAGCATCTGGCCGAGGAGACGGACGGTCCCGTTGATCCCCGAGGCTACACCGTAGTACCGTTTCTCGACCGCACTCATGATCGCGTTCGTGTTCGGCGAAGAGAAGAGACCAAAACCCAGCCCGAGGATCATGAGCACGGCGACGATATACCAGAGCGGGGTGGCGGCGGTGAGGAACACGAACAGGAGAAGCCCAAGGGAGGTAAGGCCCATACCGACCGAGGAGATCACCTGCGAGTCGTACCGGTCCGAGAGCCGGCCGGCAAAGGGCGAGACGAGCATCTGGACAAACGGTGCGGCAACGATGATGAACCCGGCATGCTCCGCAGAAAAGCCCTTGGTGTACTGGAGGTCGAGGCTGAGCAGGAAGGCAATCGCGTACGTAGCGGCGTAGTTGATAAGGGCCGCAAGGCTGGAGAACGTGAAGATCCGGCTCTTTGAGAAGAGCTTCATGTCGAGAACCGGGCTGGCCTGCCGCAGCTCGAACCAGACAAAGAAGACAAGGAACCCGATACCGGCTGCAACGAGTGCACCGCCGTACAGGGCCGGGAGGACGGAGAACCCGTACATGAGCGCCACGAGGCCGACACTGTAGATCAACGATCCGGTAAGATCGAAGTGTTCGCCGGCGCACTCCGCCCATTCGCCTTTGAGTTTCCACAGGACAAGGGCAATTGCACCGATGGCAATGGGTATATTGAGGTAAAAGATGGTCTGCCAACCGAACATATCGGTAAGGATCCCGCCGGCAAACGGCCCGACGGTCAGGCCAAGATATACGGAGGTGATGTAGATGCCAAGAGCCTTCCCCCGCTCACCGGGGGGATAGACCGCCGTAAGAATCGCCACCGAGGTCCCGAAGATCATGGCCGCGCCGATCCCCTGGATGACCCGGACCCCGATCATCTGCTGCTCGGTTGCAACGAGCGTCATCACGAACGATGCTGCCCCAAAGACCGCAAGGCCGCATAAAAAGATCTTCTTTCTCCCGTAGATATCCGCGATCTTCCCGAACGGTACGAGGAACAGGGCCGATGCAAGGATGTATGCGGTCGCAACCCAGGAAAGGGCGATCGCGTCCATGTGGAACTGGGTGCCGATGGTTGGGAGGGCAATGTTTACCGCAGAACCGTCGAACGGCGTCAGGAACCCGGCAAGGATCGCAATTAAAAGAACGATACGCTTCTCGGTTTCCGTAACCGGTTTTGTCGGTGTCCGGCAGATCGCGGGACTCTGGGCTGCTGCATCGCCGTTCGCAGGTTCTGATTTCTGCATTTTTACCCTCGGTTCCGGGCAGTTACCGTAAAAATGGAGATTATGCCTGATTGCTTTAGAATACGCCAAACCAGGCCATGTACGAGGCAATCACCATCACGACAACAAGGACGATCAGGATCTTGTACCCGCACTTCTCGCAGATACCGAATGCCGAGGGGTGGCAGTCGTGGCAGAACTCGGATTTGCAGATTTTGCAGGTCTTTGTGTGGGTGTGTTCCGAATGCTTCTCACAGCACGTCATAGTGCAAAAGTTTGCCCGGGATAGGGTAAAGATGTGTCGGATATAATTCGGCGTGAAGGAGCCGTTACGGATCGATCAGGCCGGCGATGAGCCGGGCGGCCTGGTCGTGAGCCTCGCGGGTTGCCTCATGGTCGAGGTCAAGCGAGACGGTGATGATATCGCCCTCGCTGCACCCGTCAGGGAGAAGGACTGATGGTATGCTGAACCGGAGGAAATCCCGGTCGGGGAGCACCAGTACCGCAGAAGGATCCCCGATACGCTCGATTACGGCTTTCATGAAAAAAAGGATCAGGCATCCTGTGCACGTTTCACGAGATCCTTTGCAGCCTCTGCCGCGCCGGCAAGGACTTCGTGCTCGCCCGGTATCTCCCGGTCAAGCATCAGGACGCGCCCGGCGCAGATCGTGGTCTCCACGGCCGCCCCGCCGCAGGCATACACGAGGTTCGAAGCCGCATTGTGGAGCGGTGTGTTGCAGGCCGTGCGGGCGGAGACAAGGATGAGATCGGCCGGGGCGCCGCTCACAAGGGTACCGGTGCCAAACCCGAGTGCCTTTGCGCCGTTTCTGGTCGCCATCGCAAGGGCAGCCGGGGCGGGAAGCACGGTCGGGTCGTTCCAGAAGAACTTCTGGAGAAGGGCGGCGATCTTCATCTCCTCGAACATGTCGAGGTTGTTGTTCGAAGCGCAGCCGTCGGTGCCGAGGCAGACGTTTGCCCCTGCTGCGGCAAGGGTCTGGTACGGGAGCGCTCGGTGGGTGGCGAGTTTCATGTTGCTTGCCGGGTTGTGGGAGACCGAGACGCCGCGTTTCCCGAGAAGCGCACATTCGCCATCGTCAAGCCAGCACCCGTGTGCTGCAATAGTCTTCGGGGTGAGCACTCCGCAGGCATCAAGCAGGGCAGCCGGCCGCTTCCCGTGCTGGGCCACACAGTCGTTTACCTCTTTTTCCGTCTCGGAGAGGTGGATGTGGAGGGGAATATCCTGCGCCTTTGCAAACTCCGCACACCATTTCAGCCCTTCGGGTGAGACCGTGTAGGGAGCGTGCGGCCCGGCAGCGGCCCGGATCCGCGGGTTCTTCAACCCCTTGATGTGCGAAACAAGGTCTTCGGTTGCTTTGCATTCGTGCTCACGCTTTGCCGCATCGCCGAGATCGATGAAACCGTAGCAGAGCAGGGCCCGGATCCCGGCCTCGTCCACGGCCTTTGCCGCTGACTCCATGAAGAAGTACATATCGTTAAAGGCGGTGGTCCCGGTTCGGATCATCTCCAGGCAGGCAAGTTTTGTCCCCCAGTACACATCGTCGCCAGTGAGGTGGGCTTCGAGCGGCCAGATCTTCTGGCTAAGCCAGTCCTGCAGGACCATGTCGTCTGCATAGCCCCGCAAAAGCGACATTGCCGCATGGGTGTGGGTGTTTGCAAGGCCGGGAAGCGCGAGCGCCCCATCGCCATCGATGATGAACTCCGCCTCGCCCCGGTGGCGCTTGCGGATATCGTGACCGATATCGGTGATGGTCTCGGATGCATCGATAAAAATGTCGACGGGTTTAGCGTCCGCAACCACATTGGTGATGAGTACGGACTTCTTCTTCCCGAATATATCTACAGTCTGGTGGTTTTGTTCAGTCATGGCAAATCCTCATTCATCCCATCTTTTCTATAATCGCCCCGAGGGTATCTTCGGTTCTCCGGCTGTTCTCTTTTGCGGTGGAGAGGATGTGATCGAAGCTGAGCACGTCCTTCCCGAGGCCGTTTGCATAGTTGTCGATCGTGCAGAGCGCGGCAAAGTCCATTTTGAGCTCGCAGGCAAGCGTTGCTTCCGAGGCAACGGTCATGCCGACCACATCGGCAACCCGGGAAAGCGCCGCGACCTCGGCAACGGTCTCGATCCGGGGCCCCCGGGTCTGGACATAGACCCCGCCGAGCCGGGCATCGGGAACCGCCCGCGAGAGTTCCTCTGCGAATTCCCGCGGGAGCTCCGGCATCACGTGCTCGATCTTATGGTCGTGGATCGAGGGGATGTCGGTCACGCTCATATAATCGGTCGGGATCATGACCGTGCCCGGCGGGATCTCTTTTTTGAGCGATCCTGACGACCCGAACGCAACGATCCGGTCCACCCCGGCAAGCGCTAATGCGGCAAGGTTTGCCCGGTAGTTGATCCGGTGCGGCGGGCGGCCGAACTGGTGGCGCATCAGCATCACGATATCCCCGTTGAGGATCTCGGCGCCGCCAAACGGGGTCGCAACGGTCTCCTTTTTTAACTTCGGCAGGCTCGAAAAGAGCAGGCTCGTCCCGCCGATAATGCCAAGCATTCAGGCACGCCTCCCCCGCCCGGAAAAAGAGGGGGCGGCGGTGTC
>Ga0183101_1000030_pt12 | contig 10843 bp, 12 predicted proteins | sample Biomet3_FD_127790 | JGI IMG/M metagenome (GOLD analysis project Ga0183101, IMG submission 127790) | Microbial communities from bioreactor (seeded with sewage sludge) at LBNL, California, USA - Biofuel metagenome 3 | ecosystem: Engineered > Bioreactor > Anaerobic > Unclassified ... | reverse complement strand
CGCCGCCCGGCACAATCTTTTCGCGCCGAAATGAAAGGCAGCCATGCCCGCCCTTGCCGGCGCGCACCTGAATTCGAGCTTCATCCACAAATCGCATGGGGTATCCTTGCGGTCAGTCCGCGCGGTGGGCCGCTTTGCGGGGCCGAACACCGAAGTTGCCAATATAAACAGGGGGCGCGGCCCAAACCCGCAACAGCGGGCCCACAGCTGCGCCGCACGCCGAAAAGCGCCGGGAGGAGCAGAAGGCAGCAATTCGCTGCGGCAAACCCCGGCACAAACACCGAAAGGGAAGAAGCCTCGCGGCCCCTTCCCTCATCGGCAAATTCCACGCGGCCGCGCTTAGTCGGCGGCCGCCTCCACATGCACCCGCGTGTGCACGCGACGCTTGCGGATATACTTTTCAAAGCGCACAACGCCCGCCACCTTGGCGAACAGGGTGAAATCCCTGCCCATACCCACGTTCACGCCGGGGTACACGGTGGTGCCGAGCTGGCGCACCAGAATATTGCCGGCCAGAACGCTCTGACCGCCGAAACGCTTTACGCCGCGGCGTTGGCCTTCACTGTCGCGACCGTTGCGCGAAGAGCCGCCTGCTTTCTTATGTGCCATGGTTGCCTCCCTGGGGCGTCGGCCCTTTGGACCGGCGGGGCAGAATATAAAATCGCTCAACGCGCTCCAGCATATGTGGAGCTAACGGCATGCCTTGCCCTCGGCCTGCCTGAACCGCAGCGCTGCTTTGGTTCTAGCCGTTGATGCTCTTAACGCGAATGGTGGTGCAATCCTGACGATGCCCGCGCAGCTTGCGCGAGTCGTTGCGGCGCCAGCGCTTGAACACCTTGATCTTGGGTCCGCGCCCGTGATCCACCACTTCCGCCGTAACGGCGGCCCCGGCAAGATAAGGAGCGCCGACTTTGCATTCAGCGCCGCCGATCATCAGCACCTTGTCCAGGGAAATTTCACTTCCGGCCTGAGCCGCAAGCTTTTCCACAACTATTTTAGAACCTTCTTCGACGCGGTACTGTTTTCCGCCGGTCTCGATAATCGCGTACATGATCAACCTCCAAAAAGAGAAAGGCATATTTGCCCTACTGGGCGGCAAATGTCAAGCGCGTTTGGTGAATTTTTTTGCGAAACCGACCGTTCCACGCCGACCAACGACGTTACGCCTGTTTTCATCGAACGGCAATGCCATAGCCGCAGTAAAAATCAAGGCGGGTAAAATATGGTGCCACACCGCCGCCAGCAAAACGCCCGCGCGGCAAAACGGGTTGCCGCTTGCGCGAGTTTTGGTCGGCTGCTATTTATATAGTTATGAACACTGCCTCCAGTCTGATACTAGACATCACTTCCCTTTCCCATGACGGGCGCGGCATCGCCAGGCTTGCGCCCCAGGCGAACACCCAGGGCCAGGGCGCTGTGGTTTTTGTTGCCGGGGCGCTGCCCGGCCAGCAGGTGAGCGCCCGCGTCACACGCCGCAAACCCAGATTTTGGGAAGCCGAAGTCGCGGAGCTGCTGCGCCCGGCGGCGGACGCAGTTCCCCCCATTTGCCCGCATGGCGAAACCTGTGGCGGGTGCCCGTTGCAAACCATGCCCTATGGCCAGCAACTTCAATGGAAGCGCACGCTGTTTTTGGACGCGCTTTCGCGCATCGGCGGCATGCCCCGGCCGACCCTAGAGGCCTTGCTGGAGCAACCGCTGCCCTCTCCGGCGCTCACGCGGTTTCGTAATAAAATGGAATTTGCCTTTGGCACGGAGGCTGACGCCACCGAGATGGTCCTGGGGCTGCGCCGCCGCAGCGGCCGTGAAGTGACGCCCGTTCCCGGCTGCGTGCTCATGCCCGCCGAGGTGCAAACCATGGTGGCCATGGCGCGCGCACTGGCCCAAGGCAGCGGGCTTGCCGCCTACACGCCGCCGCTTTCGCGCGGGGAAGCCTCCGCTCACCGTAGCGAAAAACCGCCTCGCCGCCCGCAGCGGCGCGATTGCCGCTGCAACGCGGAGGCCAACGGATTTTGGCGCTTTTTTGTGCTGCGACGCGGTCTGGCCGCGGACATGAACACCCCGCGCTGGTGGGCGCAGTGCATCACCAGCCCCGGCAGCGCGGCGCAACGGGCCGCCGTGCGCGCCATGGGCCGTGAATTATTGGCCGCGTTTCCGCAGATGTCCGCGTTTATCCATGAGGAACGCACCGCTGCGGACGCGCTGGCCTTTGGCGAAACCCGCGTGTGCTCCCTGGATGCGACGGGAAGCGAAAATCCCGCCGCGGCTCGACTTTTCATGCCGCTCGCGGGCCAGAGCTTCGCCTTGGACGCGGCTTCATTTTTTCAGGTAAACACGGCGGCGGCGCAGGTGCTGGCCCGACAGGCCGCGCAAATGATGGGCACGGCCCGCGAGGGCTCCGCCCCAACGGGAGCCTTGCTTGACCTTTATTGCGGCGTGGGCGCGCCGGGATTGTTGCTTGCCCCTGGCTACGCCGCGCTTTTGGGCCTGGAACAGGACGCCAGGGCCGTGCGCCTGGCGCGCGGCAACGCTGGCGCGCAGGGCATGCTCCACTGCCGCTATGAGGCTGGCGACGCGGCGGTGCTTATGGAGCGGATGGCCGCCACCCCCAGCATGCTGCGGCAAAACCTTCCCCTTGCGAACCGCGACGACGCCATCCCCGCCGTTGACGCGCTGGTGGACCCGCCCCGGTCCGGTCTTTCCCCAAGGGCGTTGGACGCTCTTCTGGCGCTGGCCCCGGAACGAATCCTTTATATATCGTGCAACCCCACCACACTGGCGCGCGACGCCGCGCAGATCGGCCAGACATATGCCCTGGAGCAGCTGGCCGCCGTGGACATGTTCCCGCATACGCCGCACGTGGAATGCCTGAGTCTTTGGCGGCGCGCCTGCCGACCAACGTAGACCGCCGCCCACGGGCTGGAGATTGCAGCGTAATCACAAGTTTCCGCCCAAAGTCATTGACGCGTCATACCACCTGTGATAATTTGAACAGCGTTATGGGGACCATGACATTTATGGGTTCCGACAGCCAAGCGCGCGGGGGCCTTGTGTCATTATTGAAAGATTTTCTCAAGCAGCAGCAGACCGGCATGGAGGCCATGGCCAATACCGGCGTTATTGGCCTGCATCTGGTAAGCGGCCCGGCGGTGGGATTCGCCATCGGGTATGGCCTTGACCACTGGCTTGGCACAAGCCCCTGGTGCAAACTGATTTTTTTGTTTATCGGCATTGCGGCTGGTTTTTTGAATGTTTACCGCGACACAAAGGCACTGCTGCGCAAATTGGACGCGCAGGACGCCCGCCACAAAGGCCTGATCGCGGAGCCGCAAGACGAAACGCCCCCCACGGGGCAAGGCAAGACGGAAAGCCGTGCGCGCACTGAAACAGATGATACACGGCCTTGACGCCTGGCTTTGGCGGCGCGGCATAGACCACCCGGCCATTCGGGTTTTGCTGCGCAACGAAATTTTGCTCGCCGTTTTTTGCTTGCTGGTTGGCGGGCTGGCCTTTACGACAACGCCCTGGTTTTTGTGGTTTGGCGTGGGCCTTACAATCATGGCTTGGACATTCTGGGGTTTGGCGCGCTTTTTTTTGCGGCGCGGCCTCGGTGATTACAGCACGGCTTTCTTGCGCATCGTTTTGGTGCGCTGGGTGGGCAGGCTCATTATTATCGGCGCATTGCTGTATGTGTCGCTGATTGTCTGCAAGGCCCCTGTTTTCGCCATTGTGGGCGGCATGGCCGCCTCCGGGGCATGCGCCCTGGCAAGTTATGCCTTTGCAGCGCGCGGTCCGCGACGCGGGGCATAGAGCAGCGGGCAACCGCGCAACAAATTTTGGGGAATGGCCCGCAGGGGTCCAACATAAACGAGCGCTCAGGCGCGTATCCACCAGGAGGCATGGCTCATGGCAGGTGGTTTGCCGCATCCGGTATTGCTCTCCACATTTATGGGCATGGACGAGATCACCATCGGTGGAACGATGGTGGAATTCAAGCATGTGTTCTACTCCTGGGTCTGTATGGCCATCCTGTTCGTTGTGGCGCTGATCATGCGCCGCCGGCTGACCATGGTTCCCGGGGGGCTGCAGAACTTCTTTGAAGCTCTGGTAGATAACATTGAAACATTCATTCTGGCCACCATGGGCGAAAACGGGCGCAAGTTCGTGGGCCTGCTGGTCGGCATGTTCATCTACATTCTCAGCATGAACCTCATCGGCCTGGTGCCCGGTTTCGACTCGCCCACGGCCAACCTCAACACCACGGTCTGCATGGCCCTGTTTGTGCTGGTGTTCTACAACGCCCTCGGTCTTATCCGCTGGAAGGGACACTACATCCACCACTTCACCGGGCCTTCCAAATTTCTTATTCCGCTCATGCTCCCGCTGGAAATAGTTTCGCACCTTTCGCGGCCTATTTCGCTTTCACTCCGTCTTTTCGGCAACCTGCGCGGCGAAGAAATCGTGTTGATTCTCTTTTTCGTCATGGCGCCTATTCTGGGAACGCTGCCTACCTATGCGCTGTTCCTTCTTGGCGAACTGATGCAGGCCTTCGTGTTCTTCATGCTCACCATGTTCTATATCAAGGGCGCTCTTGAAGCACCCGAGCACTAGGCCTTAGAGGCCTTTGGGCCGCCTGCGGCCCGCCGTGGCATAACGGCGAAACGCGGGAAGATTAACGACACATAGTGGGGAATGGTCGATAACGACCCAACAATACAACAGTGCAAGGAGTGTCTCATGCGTAAGTTTCTGATGATCGCCCTGAACACCGTGGCTCTGCTTGGCATGGCCAGCATGGCTTTCGCCGCCAACCAGCTCGACGCCTCGGCTCTGGGCTACACCTGCCTGGCTGCCTCCCTCGGCATCGGCATCGCTGCCTTCGGCTGCGGCATCGGCATGGGCCTGGGCCTCAAGGGCGCCTGCGAAGGCGTTGCCCGCAACCCCGACGTGAGCGGCAAGATCACCGGTACCATGATTCTGGCCTTCGCCTTCATCGAATCGCTGGCCATTTACGCCCTGGTTATCAGCTTCATTCTGCTGTACGCCAACCCCTACGCGTAAGTCCGGACCGCATTGCAAAAAAAGGCGGCTCACTGAGCCGCCTTTTTTTTGGGCTGCCGTCTGAGAATCTGGCAATAATCATCGTGGGCGCTCGTGGGGCGGTGCTTCCGTAGTGTCCATATCGCCCCCGACCTGGCAGGCGCATCCCCCTTCAACACCCACCAAACGCCTCCAATTTCACCCCGCGTCAGGCTGCCCGCCCGCGCCCGTTGCCGGCCGAATATCAGCCAGCGAGGCAACCGCGCCACGCGCCGCCCCATTCATTCACGCCTTCTTTGGGTGGCAACGCCACGGCAAAACCAGCCGACACACTGCGCACAAGCACTACCGGCTAAAGCGGCACGGCGCGCATCCGTCTGTGCCTTCACAAGCCACAATCTTTGGAGCAAGGGAAGAAAAAGCAACGCGAGCGCATTGCCTCTGGCAAGTGCGCTGGCGCATGTTTATGCTGCAAATCCGCAGGGTTCTACCGACAATACCATCCCGTTGCGCGTTAGGCTTAACCTTTGTCGCCTTTTATGGTAGAGTATTTCAACTAGCAAGAGAGTGCGGGCGGCAAAGGGTTGCCGCAGCAACTGAAGAAATAATTTCATAAGGTTAAAGGCGCTCTTGAAAACCGGCCAAATTAATTTTATCAAAAAAGTAAACAATTGCCGGACAATGGGGGCCACATTTCAGGCATAACAGCATTCTTTTTTTCAAAGAGCTCACATTTGCCTGAAATTTTACGCAATTACTCCGTCTTGGCGCAAGGTCATCACAAAGCTTGCGCCCGGCAGGTTTTCTGTTATAAACTTATTTTCACAAAGACTACTGCGCAACGCCACACTGCGGCACCTCAGAAGGTATAACATGGTTAATCCACCCAAGAGCAAACACATTCCACGAGCCACTATCCAACGCCTTGCCACATATGTTCAGGTGCTGGAAAATTTTGCGCGCGACAACGTTGAGGTCATTTCCTCAAACCCTCTTGCCGAGGCGTGCGGCGTCAACGGCTCGCAGGTCCGCAAGGATCTTGCCTATTTCGGGGAATTCGGCATCAGAGGCGTGGGCTATCATGTCAAATCGCTCATCGCGGCCATTACTTCCTCGCTGGGTGTCGATAGGGAATGGCGCATGGCGCTTATCGGCGTTGGCAACCTTGGCAAGGCCATACTCAACCACGGTGAATTCCGCTCGCGCGGGTTCAATATCGTGGGCATCTTCGATTGCGACCCCTTCAAGATCGGCGAAATCGTTCACGGGCTTGAGGTGCATTGCACACGCGACCTCAAGGACATGGTGACGGACCTGAACATTGAAATCGGCATCATCACCACGCCGCCCGAAAGAGCGCAACGCGCCGCGCAGCACCTGATGGACGCGGGCATAACCTCTATCCTCAATTTTGCACCCTCGCGCATCAAGGTTCCCGACAGGGTCAATGTGGAATATGTGGACTTTTTCCACCACCTCTACTCCCTTGCGTTCAATCACCCGCAAACCCGGTGACAGGAACGTGACCCCCCATTCTATTTCAAGCTGGCCAGGGCGCTTTTGCGACGCCCTGGCTTTTTTGACCCGTCTTGTGCCGCCGCGCGCCTCATGCACGGCCGGATCGCTGATGGCGGCCATGCCGTTTTTCGTGCCTGTGGGCCTGGTGCTCGGCGCGTTGTGTTCGCTCGCGGCGCTGGTGGCGCAATGGTGCTTTGGCCAAGGAGATCCCGGCATTGCCGGTGGGCTTCTCGCGGCGGCGCTGGCTGGCTGGGTATGGCTGCTATGCGATATTTGGTCCACGCGCGGGCTGCACTGGGACGGCCTGTCCGACCTTGGCGACGCCGTGGGCTGCGGCGCAACGGGCGAACGCTTCTGGCAGGTGCTGCGCGATAGCCGCTTGGGCGCTTTCGGGGCGCTGCACATGTTGGCCGCCTTCAGCGGACAATGGCTGGCCCTGACCTGGCATTTTTCGCAAGGGCACTGGATAGCCCCGGTGCTTGCCCCCGCTTGGGGCCGCGCGGCCTGCATCTGGCTGGCCGCCTACACGTCGCCACGCGAGGCGCATTCCCTTGGCGGCCTTGCCTGCGCGGGCACCACCCCGCAGATGGCGCGCTGGCATGTGTTGCTGGCCGCCGCCATGCTGGTTCTGATTCTGCTGCTTGGCAACTGCCCCTTCTGGCGGCTTGTAGTGCTGGCCTTTGGACAGTTTTTGCTGGTGCATGGCATTATGAACACCGCACGCGATCAGGGCGGGGTTTCCGGTGATTTTCTGGGGGCATGCATCCTGTGGAGCCAGTTGTGGTTTCTGCTGCTTACAGTGTAGGATGCCTTACCTGATACGATCTGTCAGGATTGTTCCCTAAAAACCAAGGAGCGAACTATGGATTTCAAAGCTCTTGCCGAATCCGCCCGCACCTGCCGCCGCTTTTATGAAGACCAGCCGCTGGCCGCCACGGATCTGGAATGGCTTGTAGACTGCGCGCGCCTGGCCCCCTCTGCAAAAAACGGGCAGGAACTGCGCTTCATGCTTGTGAGCCAGGGAGAAACCTGCCAAAAACTGTTTGCCCTCACCCGCTGGGCCGGAGCCCTCAAGGATTGGGGCGGGCCGCACCCGGGGGAACGCCCCACGGGTTTTGTGGTCATTCTCATGCCCCAAACCGGCAAGGAGCTGACCTGCTTTGATGTGGGCATCGCCGCGCAAACCATGCAGCTTGCTGCTTCCAGCAAGGGCTGGGGCTGCTGCATAATCCAGGCTTTTGATCACCAGGCCGCGCCCGCGCTGTTGTCCGTGCCGGAGGATATGAAAATCGCCCTGGTGCTGGGCCTTGGCGTGGCCAAGGAAACCCGCGTAGTGGCCCCCATGCCTGAAAGCGGCGCAACCGCCTATTGGCGCGATGCCGCAGGCGTGCATTATGTGCCCAAACGCGCCCTCAGCGATGTGATCATCGCGCGCTTCTGATCCCAAAAAGCGTCTCCCAAACACGTGAGGCGCAAATAACAGGTGATAAGACGTAGGGCTCGGCTAGCCCCCTTGTGCCCGCGACATAAAAAAACAGGCGCGCCAAAGGATACCCCTCCGGCGCGCCTGTTTTTATGCCGTATGCGCGTCATGCCGCATAACGCACCAGCCAATCCGAAAGAATTTGCGCCAAGGCCGTATCGCCCCGCGTATAGGCATCTCGCCGCGCCTGCTGCACATGCAGTTTCGAAGCTGCAAGGTCGCTTGTTGCCTGTTTTGCCTCCAGACCTGCCAGCATATCTTCCGCCACGTCCGCCCTGCGGAGCAGCGGCAACAACTGCTCGACAACGCGCGGATCGGGCAGAAGAGCAAGGCAGCGCAGGAGGGCATTTGCCGCCTCCTTGAGAAGGCCCGCCCGCTGCTGCCACGCGGCAAGCAACAGCCAGCCTTCAAGCCACAGGGGTTCTTTTTCCAGAACGGCCCGGCAGGCTTCCGCATCTCCGCCCCCGCTGCGGACCATCGCGAGCATCTGCGGCTGACGCGCCTCGGGCACGGCAATCCAGGTGTCCAGCGCGGGGCCTATGCGCAGGGCGTAACCGTCAAGCGCCGCCAACATATGTTCGTCAGGCCGCCGCATTGCGCCGTAACGCCGCGCAAGAACAGCCCCATTTTCCGCATCGCAGGCAAAGCGGCCCGGCGTGCTGCTGGTGTGGTGATAGATCACGCTGCTGGCTTCCACCCGCAGCTTCAAACCGCGCTCGCGCAGGGCAAAACAGAGGTCCATATCCTCAAACCCGTTGCGGTAGGCCTCGTGAAAGCAGCCGCAGCCCTCAAAATCGCCCCTACGTACCATAAAAGCCGCGCCGGTGATGGCCTGCAACGGGTGGGGCCTGTGGGCGGCGGCAAAAGAACCGGGCAGGTGCTCATACAGATGCCCAACATTCATGAATGGTGAAAAATAGATGCCGCAGTGCTGCACCGTGCCGTCCGGATAGAGCAGGAGCGGGCCGACAGCACCGATGCCGGGCGCGTCCATGGCCATTCGCAACGGCGGCAGCCAGCCGGGCGTTACAGTGGTGTCGTTGTTCAAAAAAAACAGCAGATCAGCCCCAGCGGCACGCGCACCGGCGTTGCAGCCTTTGGCAAAGCCCACGTTTTCCGCCATGCGCACAGCCGTAAACGCGGTGCCGAACAGCGCGCGGCCCAGCGGCTCAAGCTCCGTAGCCGTGGCGTCCGTGGAATGGTTGTCCACCACCACAACCTCCAGGTCTTCGCCCTGCGTATGCTCCGCAAGCGAACGCAGGCATGCCTGCGTGAGTTCCCAGAGATTCCAGACGGGAATGATAACTGAAACACGACCGTTATCAGACATGGCAGCCCTCCATGCCCGCCCCTTCCTGTGCGAAGCGTCGGGCCGCAGCCGTAAAATTGCCCGCCCAGCAGCCCGTGGCGGGCGCGAAAATATGGGTATACGAGGCCCACACGTTGCGGAAGATCAGACCATCCAGCCCTTCCGCTGGCGTTCCGGGCGGCGTGGCAGAAGCCGCTTTTCCCATGCCCTGGCCCTTGTGCAGCCGCAGGGCGTGGGGCGGCGTGGCGCCCTCCCAGCGGCAGCGTGAATAGTGGAATTCGTGCCCCATGATCTCCAGGCCCAAAGGAAAATAAGGATTCTTCGCCACCACGTTTCCCCGAACATAGCCAAGGCCCTGCGGCTTGCCGCAAAACTGGGCAACAACGGGGAATATGCCGCTCATGGGCCACAATGTGCCCTCGCGTTCTATACCGCGTGCCAGCAGCATAAAGCCGCCGCATTCCGCATAGATGGGCATGCCCGCCGCCGCCCAGGCTGCCAGCGTGCGCAACTGCGGTGAGGCGCTCAGCTCTGCGGCGCAGTCCTCGGGGAATCCACCGCCAAGGTACAGCCCGTCAAGTTCGCCATATGCGGCATCGCCCGCCGCAGCGCCGCGCATCTGCGGCCACCGCGCGGCCTGGGGCCCCACAAGCTCAAGCCGCACAAGCTCTGCGCCCGCCCGCTCCAGCGCTTCCAGATTTTCTTCATAATAAAACCACAGCGCGCAGTCGCGCACATAGCCGATGCGCGGGCGCACGGGAGTTTCCCGAGCAGGCTCGGAGGCCGTTTCCACGCTTTTTTCGCAGGGCGTATCGGGGGCGGCCGGTCCGGCAACAGCGATTTTTGCGCAGCAGGGCGCGTCGGCTGCGCCTTCAACCGGCCAGAAGGGGCCAACGCGGGATGCCAGGGGCTCGGCCCCATCAGCCGCGCGGGCGGCGGCCAGCACGGCATCCATATCTACATGCGCGGCGACAAAGGCCCCCAGGCGGTCAAGCACGGAGCGCGCCTGCGGCGAAAGATCGTCCCCGCAGGAGGCAATACCCATATGCCGCTCCGGCAGCGGATTTTCCTCCAGGCGTGGCAGCGCGCCCAGCACGCGCAGATCCGTGTATTCCTCAATAGCCTTGCGCACCACGGCTTCATGCCGCGCCGAACCCACCTGATTGAGCACCACGCCCGCAAACTGCAAACCTGGTTCAAAAGTGACCATGCCCCGCACAAGGGCGGCCGCCGTGCGCGTCATTTTGGTGCAGTTGACGCTGAGAATGACCGGACACTCGAGCATGCGCGCCAGTTCCGCCGTGGAACAGCTGCCCGCCACATCCATGCCGTCAAACAGCCCGCGGTTGCCTTCCAGCAGGGCAAGCACCTCTGCCGGGCGGGGCTCCGCCCGCTGCACGTTGCGCACCGCGTGAACAAACAAGGCTTGCAGGCGGTTTGCAGAAAGCATGTAAGGGTCGAGATTCGTGGCGTATCTGCCCGCAGCCATGGAAAGC
>Ga0183101_1000039_pt16 | contig 10844 bp, 12 predicted proteins | sample Biomet3_FD_127790 | JGI IMG/M metagenome (GOLD analysis project Ga0183101, IMG submission 127790) | Microbial communities from bioreactor (seeded with sewage sludge) at LBNL, California, USA - Biofuel metagenome 3 | ecosystem: Engineered > Bioreactor > Anaerobic > Unclassified ... | reverse complement strand
GGTGTGCCGGGGGTGACGCTGTACGCGTGATTTTTCTGCTTATTTCTCCAGCTTGGAGTTGCACTTGTTTAAAAACCGCTCGTTGTCGATGATGACGCGGGTGTGCATTCCCTCGCCGATGGGGCCCTTTTCATCCCAGGCCCGCACCTTGAACATCACGGTCCGGTCGTTGGCGTCGTAGATCTCCGCCTCAGCCGTGACGGTCATGCCGACGGGCGTGGGGGCGGAATGTTTCACGTCCAGATAGGTGCCCACGGAGCCCTTTCCGTCCTCCAGAAATTCCTGGAGGCAGGTGAGGGCGGCGTTCTCCATCATGGCCAGCATGAAAGGGGTGCCGAACACCGGCAGGGCGCCGGAGCCGATGGCGGCCGCGGTCAGTTCGGGGGTGACGGTCTGGGAGACCTGACATTTCGTTCCGATGATAACCATTGTGAGATTCCTTTCTTTTCCGGCGGAGCTCAGACCTTCAGGCGCAGCCACTCGGAGTCGTAGAACTCCAGAATGTCCTCCGGAAGGTTGATGAACTGTTCGCAGTTGGCCAGCACGCTGTCGGCGGGATAGGCCACGGGATTTCCGCTGACGTCGGCAGGGAGGGCCGCCTTGACGGATTTGAGCGGAGTGGAGTAGCCGATGGCCTCGCAGTTAGCCAGGCCCACGTCTGTGGAGCACATGAAGTTGATGAATTTTTCGCCGTTTTCCTTGTTGGACGCGCCCTTGGGAACGCACATGGCGTCCACGAAGTAGTTGGAGCCCTCGGAGGGGACGACGAACGCGAGATCGGGGTTGTTGGCCAGCATGGTGAGGTAGTCGCCGGCGTAATAGACGCCCATTGCTGCCTCGCCGCCCTCCAGCTTGTCGAAGATCTCATCCATCACATAGGCCTGCACGATGCCGTCCTGCTTTTGCTGGATCAGCAGATCGGTGGCCTTTGTAATCTGGCTTTTGTCCGTGGTGTTATAGGAATAGCCCAGATATTTGAGCGCAACGCCGATGGCGTCGCGGGGGTTGTTGATCATCAGCACCTGGCCGGCATACTGCTTGTCAAACAGGGCGCCCCAGCTCGTGATCTCGCCGGAAACCATCTTCGTGTTGTAGATGATGCCCACCGTGCCCCACATATAGGGGACCGAGTATTCGCCGGTGGGGTCGTAGGCCGGCTTGAGAAATTTTTCGTCGATGTCGGAAAAGTTGGGAATGTTGCTGAAGTCCAGCTTTTCCAGCAGATCCTCGTCGATCAGGCGGGAGATCATATAGTCGGAGGGAACGATCACATCGTAATCGGAACCGCCGCCCTTGATGGTGGAGTACAGCGTTTCGTTGTCGGGGCAGGTCTTGTAGTTGACCTTGATGCCGTACTGATCCTCAAAATCGGTGAGAACGCTTTCATCGATATACTCGCCCCAGTTCAGGACATTGACCTCGCCGTTGGGATATTTTGACGAGGCGCTGGAGCCGCATCCGGCCAGCAGCGTTGACAGCATCAGGGCTGAGAGTACCAGGGAACAGATTTTTTTCATTTCAGTCTCCTTTCACGGACCAGGTCGGTCACTTTTTCGGCGTTAAGGCCGCCTTCTGGCGTTTCGCCAGCTTCTCCTGCCGGCCCTGCCGCGCGTTGATAAGAACCAGCAGGACCAGAACGGATACAAAGAGCAGAGTGGAGATCGCGTTGATCTCCGGGCTGATCTTCCGCCGGGCCATAGAGTAGATTTCCATGGCGAGGGTGGAGACCTGAGAGCCCGCGGTAAAATAGGAGATCACGAAGTCGTCGATGGACATCGTGAACGCGATCAGAAGTCCGTTGATGATCCCAGGCATCAGATCCGGCAGGATCACCTTGCGGAAAGCGGCGGGGCCGGTGGCCCCCAGATCCTGCGCGGCCTCGTACACGTTGGGGTCCAGCTGGCGCAGCTTGGGGAGCACCGACAGGATCACATAGGGGATGTCAAAGGTGATGTGGGCGATGAGCAGGGTGATGAAACCCTGCGCCCACCGCACGCCCAGCGCGTCGCCCAGCGTGGCGTTGAACGCGTTGACCGCCAGGACGAACAACAGCGACAGTGAAACGCCGGTGATGATATCGGCATTGGTGAGCGGAATGTTGTTGACCGTCATCAGCACGGAGCGGGTCTTGCGGCGCATGGCATAGAAGCCGATGGAGGCCGCGGTCCCTGCGACGCAGGCGATGAGGGAGGCCAGCACGGAGACGAGAAGCGTCGTGCGCAGCGCGTCCATGATGGCGGCGTCCGAAAAGAGCTTGACGTACCACTGGAGGGAGAAGCCCGCCCAGATGCTGCGGCTCTTGGTGGCGTTGAAGGAAAAGACGATCAGAACGAAAATGGGAGCGTAGAGAAATAAAAAGACAAGCGCCATAAAGAGGCGGCTCCAGAAACCGTTCCTTTTCACAGGACCACCGCTCCTTCCTCACCCTCGCCGAAGCGGTTCATCACCGCCATGCACACCAGGACGATCACCATCATCACAAGGGAGATGGCGGAACCCAGGTAGGGGTTGTAGGCGCTGCCCATGAACTGGGCCTCGATGAGATCGCCCAGCATGGTCACCATGCCGCCGCCCAGCAGACGGGGAATGGCGAAGGTGGAGACCGCCGGGACAAAGACCATGGTGATGCCGGAGAGCACGCCGGGGAGGGACAGCGGGAAAATCACTTTTCGGAACACCTGCCGGGAGTTGGCGCCCAGGTCCTGCGCCGCCTCAATGATCCGGTAGTCGATCTTTTCAATGACCGTGTAGATCGGCAGGATCATAAAAGGCAGAAAATTATACACCATGCCCAGCACGATGGCGCCCTGGGTGTTAATCATGTGAAAGTATTCTATGTTGGTCCCGAAAGTCCGGTTGAGCAGGGCGAAGAGCCCGATGCTCTTGAAAAACGTGTTGAGAAGTCCCGTGTTTTCCAGAATAGACATCCAGGAGTAGGTGCGCAGCAGGAAGTTCATCCACATGGGGAGCATGATGAGCATGGTGGCGATGCGGCGCATCCCCGACCCCTCCCGGGAGAGGAAGTAGGCCAGCGGATAGCCCAGGAGAATGCACACCAGCGTGGCGATCAGCGCCAGGAAGAACGACCGGCCGAACACGGCCGCGTATTCGCCCATGGCGGTGAAATTCTCCAGCGTAAAGCCGCCGCTGCGGGCGGTAAAGGCGTAGATGACCACCAGCACCAGCGGGGCCACCACGAAAATCGCCATCCAGACAACATAGGGGACCGCAAGCCACTTATTCTTCATGGCTCTCGTCCTCCGCAGCGTCCTCCCCGGACTCGTCGTCCGTATCCAGGTCGCTCAGCTCGTCGTACTCGTCGCTGTAAGAGCTGTAATCGCCGAACTTTCCGGAATACTGGCTCTTTTTCATAATGTGGAAGCCGTCGGGGTCGATCTTGACGCCGATCTTCGCGCCCACGGGAGAGTGATCGGTGGTCTGGATGAGCCACTTGAAGCCGCGGAAGTCCACGATGATGTCGTACTGCATCCCTTTGAACGTCACGTTGGTGACGGTGCCGGAGAGCTGCCCCTGTTCCACGGGGACGATATCGATATCCTCCGGGCGGATGACCACGTCCACCGGCTCGCCGGGGGCGAAGCCGCTGTCCACGCACTGAAATTTTTTCCCGTACATCTGCACGAGGCCGTCGGCCACCATGATGCCGTCGATGATGTTGGACTCGCCGATAAAGTCTGCCACGAAGGCGTTTTTCGGCTCGTTGTAGATATCCTCCGGCGTGCCGATCTGCTGGATGGAGCCCTTGTCCATCACCACGATGGTGTCGGACATGGTGAGGGCCTCCTCCTGATCGTGGGTGACGTAGACAAAGGTAATGCCCACCTGCTGCTGAATCTTTTTAAGCTCAATCTGCATATCCTTGCGCAGCTTGAGATCCAGCGCGCCCAGCGGTTCGTCCAGCAGAAGCACCTTGGGCTGGTTTACCAGGGCGCGGGCAATGGCCACCCGCTGCTGCTGGCCGCCGGAGAGGGCGTCGGGCCGCCGGTGTTCAAAGCCCTTGAGGCTGATGATCTCCAGCATTTCATCCACGCGCTTTGCGATCTCGGCCTCGCTGAGCTTCACCATCCGTCTGCCGGAGGGGTCCGCGGGGTCCGGAATTTTTTTCATCCGCAGGCCGAACGCGATGTTTTCAAATACGTTCAGGTGGGGGAAAAGCGCGTATTTCTGGAAGACCGTATTGATCTGCCGCCGATAGGGCGGGACAGCATTGATCCTCACACCGTCAAAAAGGACGTCTCCCGACGTGGGCGTCGTGAAGCCGCCGATGATCCGCAGCGTCGTGGTCTTGCCGCAGCCGCTGGGTCCGAGCAGTGTGAGGAATTCTTTATCATTGATGTAAAGGTTCAGGTTGTTCAAAACCTGTTCGTCGTCAAACGCCATGCAGCACTCCCGCAGGCGAATTAACTCCTTGGACATGTATCCTCCCCCGTTCTTTCGTAATTTTTTTGAAGTTTGCGCCTCTTTTCTCTGTTGAGGGGGGAACCTTTCTCGTCGAAATTCAGCAATATGAAATATTATATGAATCGGGCCGAAAAGTCAAGGAAAAAGCTCAATGAAAATACCGCTTTTCAAACGGAATGTCGGAAATGGTGAAAGTCTTGCCCCGCAAGTATTCCAATGACCCGGAATCCGCCGCGAAATCGAAGAGGAGACGGTAGGAGTATAGCGCCTGCTTTTGCTCGTGGTATTTTTTGTTGATCTGTCCGTTTCCATACTTTCCGTCGCCCAGCAGCGGGTGGCCGATCTCCGCCATGGAGACGCGGATCTGATGGGTGCGTCCCGTGAGGAGCTCGCATTCCACCAGCGAAAGCTCGCCCTGGGTTTTGAGCGTCCGGTAAAGCGTCACGGCCGTCTTGCCGCCGGGGACGGGATGATGGTAAAAGGACACCTGCTTTTTCGCCTCGTCCTTGAGCAGAAAACCCTCAATCCTCCCCTCGGCGGGGGAGGGGCGGCCCAGAGCGATGCAGAGATAGGTTTTGCGGATCTCGTGGGAGCGGATCTTTTCGTCGATGATGCGCAGGGCCTCCGCGTTTTTGGCGGCGATGACGATGCCGCCGGTATTGCGGTCGATCCGGTTGCACAGCGCGGGGGCGAAGGAGTTTTCCTTTCGGGGGTCCCACTCCTTTTTTTGATAAAGGTAGGCCTGAATGTGGTGGATGAGCGTGTTCACCTTTTCCGTCTCGTCCGCGTGGACCACCAGCCCCGGGCGTTTATTCACCAGCAGCAGGTTTTCGTCCTCGTACACAATGTCCAGCGAGGGACGGAACAGGGAGTAAAACCGGTCCTCCGTCTCGTCCGGCTGGCCGAAAAATTCGTCGTTGATGTACATTTGCAAAATGTCGCCCTGAGTCAGCCGTGCGTCCCGCTGGGAGCCTTTTCCGTTGACCTTGATTCGCTTGAGCCGGATGTATTTTTGCAGCAGGGCGGGGGGGAGCAGGGGAAGCGTCTTTGCCGCGAAGCGGTCCAGCCGCTGCCCGGCGTCATTTTTCCCGATGGTGAACTCGCGCATGATGTTTGTCCTCCCAAATCCGATACTGGGGCGCGCCGCCGGAAAATTTCCGCTGCCGGAGGAATTTTCAAAGAGCGTCTGCACAGAATAGAATACTCTCATTTTATCAATTTTCCTGCGGAATGCAAGCCCCGGCGGCAGATTCCCGGAGCCTCGGAGGGAAATTCCGCCAAAATCCGCAAAAAAGTGTTTGACAAGATAGAAAACGTCCACTATAATAATACCCGTGTCATTGCGAGGTGTAGTATGCGTATCAACGTAAAACCCATTCAGGCCAATCCGGAAAAAAGACTGCCGTTTCAATTCACCATGGACCTCTCTGATCTGGAGTTTGGCGGCCGCCATCCCATCTGCGATCCGGTGGAGGTCGAGGGCTGCGTGAAGAACACCGCCGGCGTGCTGGAGCTGTCGCTCACGGCCCGCTCGACGCTTCAGTGCGTGTGCGACCGCTGTGCAAAGGAGTTCCGGCGACCTCAGGAGGCCGGATTCAGCTGTATGCTGGCGGAGGAACTCCAGAACGAGGAGAACGACGAGATCGTTCTGCTGGAAAACGGAGAGGTGGACGCAGACGAGCTTGCCCGGACGGCGTTTGTCCTCAGCATGGACACGAAGACTTTGTGTTCTGAAGATTGCAAGGGCCTGTGTCCACGGTGCGGTGCCGACCTGAACCTCGGCCCCTGCTCCTGCAAAAAGGAGCCGGACCCGCGCTTCGCAGTTCTTGCAAGGCTTTTGGAGAACAGCGATCACGAATGAATAAGAGCGGCGATCCCCGCTGCCTTTCAAGATCAAGGAGGTGTCATCATGGCAGTACCTAAGGGAAAAGTATCCAAAGCAAGGCGCAACAAGAGACGCAGCTCCACCTGGAAGCTGGCGGCTCCCGTTCTCGTGGCATGCCCCAAGTGCGGCGCGCTGCATCTGCCTCACAGAATGTGCCCGGCTTGCGGCACATACAAGGGCCGCGAAGTCAAGACTGTCAAGTCCGTCGTTGCAAAATAAGCGCAAATGCTTTGAAGGAGGGAAGAAGTTCTTCCCTCCTTGCTTTTTGTGTTGCGATTTTGGACAGACTGTGTTTATAATCAAGACGTAAGAAAGGATGTGATGGCCTGTGAAACCCATCGTCGCCATTGTCGGGCGCCCCAACGTGGGAAAGTCGATGCTGTTCAACAAGCTGGTCGGCAGGCGGCTCTCCATTGTGCAGGATACGCCCGGCGTGACCAGAGACCGGATTTACGGCGAGACGGACTGGAACGGCCGGACGTTCACACTGGTGGACACCGGAGGCATCGAACCCCGGTCGGACGACCAGATCCTCGGTTTTATGCGGGAGCAGGCGCAGATCGCCATTGAAAACGCGACTGTGATCGTTTTCCTGACGGACATCCGCACCGGCCTGACCGCCGCGGACCACGAGGTGGCCAATATGCTGCTGCGCAGCGGAAAGCCCATTGTGCTGGCGGTCAATAAAATGGACTCCACAGGTCTGCCGGATGCGGAGTTCTACGAATTTTACAATCTGGGCTTGGGCGACCCCATCGCGGTGTCCGCCGTCCACGGCCACGGGACCGGCGATCTGCTGGATGCCTGCGTAAAGTATTTCCCGCCGGAGGCGGCGGAAGAGGAGGACGACGACGTCATCAAGGTGGCGCTGATCGGCAAGCCCAATGTGGGCAAGTCCTCCCTTGTGAACCGCATCCTGGGGGAGAACCGGGTCATCGTCAGCGACGTGGCCGGCACCACCCGGGACGCCATTGACACGCCCTTTACCAACGACCGGGGCAGCTTTATTCTGATCGACACCGCCGGGATGCGCCGGAAATCCAAGGTGGAGGAGGACATCGAGCGGTACAGCGTCCTGCGGGCCACCATGGCCATCGACCGCGCCGACGTGTGTCTCATCCTTATCGACGCCCAGGAGGGCGTGACGGAGCAGGACACCAAGGTGGCGGGCCTGGCCCACGAGGCGGGTAAAGCCTGCATCATCGTGGTGAACAAATGGGATCTGGTCGACCGGGACGATAAGACCATGGACCGCATGACGGAGGATATCCGCCGGGATCTGAGCTTCATGACCTATGCGCCCGTCCTCTTTATCTCGGCGCTGACGGGCCAGCGGGTCGACAAGCTGTTTGATCTCATCGTGGCGGTCAGCAATCAGGCATCCATGCGCATCACCACCGGAATGCTGAACAATGTGCTGGCCGACGCGCAGACCCGCGTTCAGCCTCCCACGGACAAGGGCCGGAGGCTGAAAATCTACTATATGACCCAGGTGGGCATCCGCCCGCCCCATTTTGTGATTTTCTGCAACGACGCGCGGCTGTTCCACTTCTCCTATCAGCGCTATCTGGAGAACTGCATCCGCAGCACCTTTGGCCTGACGGGGACGCCCATCATCCTGTCCATTCGGCAAAAGGGCGACAAGGAGGAATAAACGGAAATGGACGGAAATCTTTCTGCGGCGGCCTGCGTGTTTGCGGCGGACGGCGCAGCGGGGATTCTGGCTGGGACGGCGGTGCTGTCCTATTTTCTGGGCTGCTTCAACGGAGCGGTCCTGATCTCCAAGTATATCCTGCATGACGACATCCGCACCCACGGCAGCGGAAATGCCGGACTCACCAACTTTTACCGGGTGTTCGGCGGCAATCTGACGCTTGTGGTGATCCTGACGGATTTCTTCAAGGCGCTCATTGCCATCGCCCTGAGCGTTTTATTGGCCCGCGGCGCCGTCGCCGATCCGGCGGGACTGATCTTCGTGAAGTACTGGGCCGGGCTTTTCTGCCTGCTGGGGCATATGTTTCCCTGCATGTTCCGCTTCCGCGGCGGAAAGGGCATCCTCTCCGGAGGCGCCATGACGCTGGCCATCGACTGGCGCATCGCGCTGGTGGTCTGGGTCATCTTCTTTACGCTTGCCATTGTGACAAAGTACGTGTCTCTGGGGTCCGTCTGCTGCGCCGCGGCCTTTCCCGTGTCCACCTGGTTCGTCTATCACGACGGTACGCTGCTGGCGCTGGCCGCCATTACAGGCGGACTGGTTATCTGGCAGCACCGGGGAAATGTCCGGCGTCTGATGAGCGGGACGGAATCCAAGTTCAAATTTCATCATCATGAGAAAACGGAGGGACAGAAATGAAAGCGGTTGTTTTAGGCAGCGGCGGCTGGGGCACAGCCCTCTCCCTGGTATTGTGCGACAACGGCCTGGACGTAACGCTGTGGTCTCACAGCGCTGAAAAGGCGGAGCTTCTGCAAAAGACGCGGGAAAATCCGCTGCTCAAGGGCGTCTCTCTTCCTGAGAAGCTGAAGATCACGGCGGACGTCTCCTGCGTCGGACAGGCGGATCTGGCGGTCTTCGCAAGTCCGTCCTACGCCGTGCGCGCCACTGCGCGGAAAGCGTCTGCGTTCCTGCGCCCGGAAACGGTGGCTGTGTCCGTCTCCAAGGGAATCGAGCGGGATACCAACCTGCGGATGAGCCAGATCGTGCAGGAGGAAATTCAGGATAAGTGTAAAGTAGTCGCACTTTCCGGCCCCTCTCACGCAGAGGAGGTGGGAATTAGAATGCCCACCGGCTGCGTGTCCGCCTGCCCGGATGAGGATGCGGCCCGCTTTGTTCAGGACACGCTGATGAACGACTATTTCCGCGTTTACACCAGCCCCGACATCATCGGCGTGGAGCTCTCGGGCGCGCTGAAAAACGTGGTGGCGCTCTCCTGCGGCATCAGCGATGGCATGGGCTTTCAGGACAACACCAAGGCGCTGCTGATGACCCGCGCCATGACGGAGATCGCCCGCCTGGGCGAGAAGCTGGGCGGAGCCCGCATGACTTTCGCGGGCCTTGCCGGCATGGGCGATCTGATCGTCACCTGCACCTCCATGCACTCCCGGAACCGTCGGGCCGGCATTCTGATCGGCCAGGGCAAAACTCCGCAGGAGGCCATGGACGAGGTCGGTGCGGTGGTGGAGGGCTACTATGCCGCCGCCAGCGTGGAGCAGCTGGCGGCCAGGGAACAGGTGGAAATGCCCATCTGTCACTGCGCCTACGAGGTGCTGTATCACAACAAGCCCGTCCGCGGCGTAGTGCAGGAGCTGATGACCCGCGCCAAGCGGAACGAACTGGAGAAGGCCGACTGGATGTGAGGCGGGAAAATTTCCGCCTCACTCAGAAAATAAGAACTGCGCGGGGCGACGTGTTCGTTCCGCGCGGTTCTTTTCCGCCGTGTTGAAAAACAGGGATGGGATCGCCCCGGCTTTCCCTCGGGGAGGAGGAGCGCCCTTCCGGCGCAGCGCTGACAAAAACAAGAATCCCCCTGGAACCTTGCGGTTCCAAGGGGATTTCTGGTACGCCATGAGGGATTCGAACCCCCGGCCTTCTGGTCCGTAGCCAGACGCTCTATCCAGCTGAGCTAATGGCGCATACACTGTCGTCGCAGACAGCTTTATTATAGTAGCACAGGACTTTTTGAAAAGCAAGGGTTTTTTCACGCTTTTTTACGTTTTTTTTCAGAGCCTTGTCAAGCGGGAAAATCTATGGTAAAGTACGACTGTGGATGACCGGGCCCTTTCGCGGTCATTTGCGCCATGAGACTGTTGGAAAGGTACAGGTTGACAGTATGGAGGACAATACTTTCAAAAGCGTCGCGTTTGGCGGCTTCGCCAAGCAGGACGTCATCAATTATATCGACAAGACCGCGAAGGAACACGCCGCGGCGCAGGAAAAATTACAGCAGGAGGCCAGTGCGCTCCGATCGGAGAACGCTACGCTTTCAGAGCATCTGACCAATCTGCGCGGGCAGATCGAGGAGCTGACGGCTTCTGAGGCGCAGCTGCGGCAGGATCAGGAGAACGCCGTTCAGACCGGGCTGGAGCCGCTGCGGTCGGAAAATGCCCGCCTGAAGGCGGAGGCCGACGAGCTTCGATCCGATGCGGAGGCCTATCGGCAGTTCCGCACGCGTATCGGCGGCATCGAGTGCGACGCCCGCCGGCGGGCCGACGAGCTGGAGAACGCGGCGAAGGGCCGCGCCGATCAGCTGGAACGCTCCACCCGGGAGAGGCTGATCCGCATGGTGGCGGATTTCCGGGAGAAATATCAGGCGCTGGTGACGGAGTTCAATGCGGCGTCCGACCATGTGACGGGCGAGCTGCGGCGGGTGGAGGTCAATCTCACCCAGCTTCCCCGGACGCTGGACCAGATGGGCGCCGACCTGTCCGAGCTTGAAAAGACGCTGGAGGGGCCTAAAAAGCCCCAGTGACATTCCTCTTGGATGCTGAAAAGGGGAGGGGGGGGGAGCGGGGGGCGGTGGGAGCGCGGGCTGGCTCGTCG
>Ga0183101_1001482_pt5 | contig 10854 bp, 8 predicted proteins | sample Biomet3_FD_127790 | JGI IMG/M metagenome (GOLD analysis project Ga0183101, IMG submission 127790) | Microbial communities from bioreactor (seeded with sewage sludge) at LBNL, California, USA - Biofuel metagenome 3 | ecosystem: Engineered > Bioreactor > Anaerobic > Unclassified ... | reverse complement strand
CTCCCCCCAGGGCGGGGGTCTTGCCCCCCTCGCCCAAAAAAAAAAACCCCGGCGGAGGCGGGGCTTTTTGTTGAGTGCAGGACTCGGGGGAAATTACATCCCCATGCCCATGCCGCCCATACCGCCCATGCCGCCCATATCGGGCATGCCGGCAGCAGCAGGCTTGTCTTCCACCAGCTCGGCCACCATGCAGTCGGTGGTCAGCATCAGACCGGCCACGGAGGCGGCGTTCAGCAGCGCGGTGCGTTCCACCTTGGTGGGATCCAGCACGCCCATGGCCACCATGTCGCCGTATTCGCCGGTGGCGGCGTTATAACCGAAGTTACCGGAGCCTTCCAGCACCTTGTTCACCACCACGGAGGGTTCGTCGCCAGCGTTGGCCACGATTTGGCGCAGGGGTTCTTCCACGGCACGCAGCACAATCTTCATGCCGGCGTCTTGTTCGTGGTTGGCACCCTTCAGGGAGCCCACGTTGGCACGGGCGCGCAGCAGGGAAACACCGCCCCCGGGGACGATCCCTTCTTCAACGGCGGCGCGGGTAGCGTGCAGGGCATCTTCCACGCGAGCCCTCTTTTCCTTCATTTCCATTTCGGTGGCGGCACCCACCTTGATCACGGCCACACCGCCGGCCAGCTTGGCCACCCGTTCTTGCAGCTTTTCCCGATCGTAATCGGAAGTGGCGGCTTCGATTTGGGCGCGGATTTGGGCCACGCGAGCCTTGATGGCGTCTTCCGTACCGTCGCCGTCGATGATGGTGGTGTTTTCCTTACCCACTTCGATGCGCTTGGCTTGGCCCAGATCTTCCAGGGTGGCCTTTTCCAGGGACAGACCCACTTCTTCGGAGATCACTTGACCGCCGGTGAGGATGGCGATGTCTTCCAGCATGGCCTTACGACGGTCGCCGAAGCCAGGAGCCTTAACGGCCACGGTCTTCAGGATGCCGCGGATGTTGTTCACCACCAGGGTGGCCAGGGCTTCCCCTTCCACGTCTTCGGCGATGATCAGCAGGGGACGGCTGGCCTTGGCCACTTGTTCCAGTACCGGCAGCAGATCCCGAATGTTGGAGATCTTCTTGTCGAAGAGCAGCACATAGGGGTTTTCCAGAATGGCGATTTGCTTATCCGGATTGTTGATGAAGTAGGGGGACAGGTAGCCGCGGTCGAACTGCATCCCTTCCACAACTTCCAATTCGTTTTGCAGGGACTTACCGTCTTCCACAGTGATCACGCCTTCCTTACCGACCTTTTCCATGGCCTGGGCGATGATTTCACCGATGGAGGCATCGGAGTTGGCGGAAATGGAGCCGACTTGGGCGATTTCCTTGGTGGTGGAACAGGGCTTGGACAGCTTCTTCAGCTCATCAATGGTGGCTTCCACCGCCTTGTCGATACCCCGCTTCAGATCCATGGGGTTCATGCCGGCGGCCACGTACTTCATGCCTTCCCGGACAATGGCTTGGGCCAGGACGGTAGCCGTGGTGGTGCCGTCACCGGCCAGATCGGAGGTCTTGGAAGCCACTTCCTTGACCATTTGGGCACCCATGTTGGCGAACTTGTCCTTCAGTTCGATTTCCTTGGCCACGGACACACCGTCCTTGGTCACGGTGGGGCCGCCGAAAGAGCGTTCCAGCACCACGTTACGGCCCTTGGGGCCCAGGGTCACTTTGACAGCGTCAGCCAGAATATTGACGCCTTCAACCATGCGGGCGCGACCGGAATCGCCGAATTTAACTTCCTTAGCAGGCATTGATACTCTCCTCAATAAATCGATTGAACAGGGGGAAAGGAGGCTTAGGCCTCAATCACGCCCATCAGGTCTTCTTCGCGCATGACCAGCACTTCCTGGCCATCCACCTTCACGGTCTGACCGGAATATTTGCCGAACAGCACCCGGTCACCCACTTTCACTTCCAGCTTGCGGACTTCACCGTTGTCCAGCAGCTTGCCGTTGCCCACGGCAACCACTTCACCTTGATCGGGCTTTTCAGCGGCTGCATCGGGGATAACGATACCGGAAGCGGTCTTGCGTTCTTCTTCCAGGCGCTTGACGATCACGCGATCATGCAAGGGACGGATTTTCATAGGATTTAGCTCCTTGTTGCGAAGTTGTACGGTGGAATTTGTCCGGCGTCAGTGCCCCACCCCACCGGGTGTTAGCACTCAACCGTTGCGAGTGCTAATAATAGGGGCGGCTTAGGGGGATTTCAAGCCCTGGGGGAGGGAAAATTGTGGGGAGGGGTGACTGGAGAAAAAGACAGGCTTCCCCACCCCCATTCCCTGTTCCCCGTTTTGCTGAGGCAGCGGCAGGTTCAAGCCGTTGCCCCATGAAGCAAAACCCCACATTCAGAGCGGAAGCTTTTGGGCGCCCCGTCCCCAGGCCCCCCCCTACTGACAATAGAGAAAAGGGACGCCATAGACCACTTGCCACCATCATGATGGTTGGGGTGCGTCACCATGCACTGTTAGACTCTGCCCATTACATAAAGCCATTCGCCTGTTTTGGGTAAGCCACATGTCAACCACGGAAAACCAAATCGAGCTTGATCTGATTGCCAAGCTGGATGACCTCAAATACACCTACCGCCCGGACATCCGGGACCGGACAGCGCTAGAAGCCAATTTCCGTGAAAAATTTGAAGCATTAAACCGGATCAAACTCACCGACGGCGAATTTCAGCGCCTGCTCGATACCGTCATTACGGCGGATGTCTACAAAGCGGCTCAGACGTTGCGCAGCATCACGGCTTTCGAGCGGGACGACGGCACCCCCCTGAACTACACGTTGGTCAATATCAAAGACTGGTGCAAAAACCACTTTGAAGTGGTCAACCAGTTACGCATCAACACCGATAACAGTTACCACCGCTACGACGTGATGCTGCTCATCAACGGGGTTCCGGTGGTGCAGATTGAGCTCAAGACTTTGGCCGTCAGCCCGCGCCGAGCCATGCAGCAAATCGTGGATTACAAGGACGACCCAGGCAACGGCTACAGCAAAACCCTGCTCTGCTTCATCCAACTCTTCATTGTGAGCAACCGGGCGGACACCTGGTACTTTGCCAATAACAACGCCCGCCATTTCAGCTTTAACGCGGATGAACGCTTTCTGCCGGTTTACCAATTTGCTGACAAAAACAACAAAAAAATCACCAATCTGGAGGTTTTCGCCGAGCAGTTTCTCGCCAAATGCACCCTGGGCCAGATGATTAGCCGTTATATGGTGCTGGTGGCCAGCGAGCAGAAACTGCTAATGATGCGGCCTTATCAGATTTATGCCGTGCAGGCCATTGTGGACTGCATCCACCAACGCTGCGGCAATGGCTACATTTGGCACACCACCGGCAGCGGCAAGACGCTGACCTCGTTCAAGGCCTCCACCCTGCTGAAAGACAACCCGGACATCGACAAATGTTTGTTCGTGGTGGACCGCAAGGATCTGGATCGCCAGACCCGGGAGGAATTCAACCGCTTCCAGGAAAACTGCGTCGAAGAAAACACCAATACCGAAACCCTGGTGCGTCGCCTGCTGTCCGACGACAAAGCCGATAAGGTTATCGTCACCACTATCCAGAAGCTGGGCCTAGCGCTGGATGACAGCAACAAGCGCAACTACAAAGAGCGTCTGGAACCGCTGCGCCAGCAACGCATGGTGTTCATCTTTGATGAATGCCACCGCTCCCAATTCGGCGACAACCACAAGGCCATTAAGGATTTTTTCCCCAACGCCCAGATGTTCGGCTTTACCGGCACACCCATCTTCGAGCAGAACGCCACCTATCAGCAGATTGAAGGCCAGCAGGCCAGTTACCGCACCACCGACGACCTATTCCAGCGTTGCCTGCACCAATACACCATCACCCACGCCATTGAAGACCGCAATGTCTTGCGTTTCCACGTGGATTACTTCAAGCCGGAGGGTAAGCACCCACCCAAACCCGGCGAGCCCCTGGCCAAGCGTAAAGTCGTCGAAGCCATCCTCTCCGAGCACGACGCCGCCACCGCCGAGCGCAAATTCAACGCCTTGCTGGCCACCGCCAGCATTAACGACGCCATCGAATATCACGCCCTGTTCCAGACCGTGCAGGAGAAAATACGCAAGCAGAATCCGGAGTTCGCCCCCCTGAATATCGCCTGCGTCTTCTCGCCGCCCGCCGAAGGCAACAAGGACGTGCAGCAGATTCAGGAAGACCTGCCCCAGGAAAAAGCCGACAACCAGCAGGACCCGGAAGGCAAGAAGGCCGCCCTCACCCGCATCATCGCCGACTACAACGCCCACTATGGCACCAACCACCGCATTGGCGAATTCGACCTCTACTATCAGGATGTACAAAAGCGCATCAAGGATCAGCAATACCCCAACGCCGACCTGGCGCATGCCCAGAAAATCGACATCACCATCGTGGTGGACATGCTGCTCACCGGCTTCGACTCCAAGTACCTCAACACCCTGTACGTGGACAAGAACCTCAAGCACCACGGCCTGATCCAGGCCTTCTCCCGGACCAATCGGGTACTCAACGACAGCAAGCCCTACGGCAACGTACTCGACTTCCGCCAGCAGCAAAAAGAAGTGGATGCCGCCATCGCCCTTTTCTCCGGCGAAAAGGTGGACCGGGCTCACGCCATCTGGCTGGTGGACCCGGCAGCCGACGTGCTGCGCAAATACGAGGCTGCCGTCGCGGGCATGGAACGCTTCATGGAGCAAAAGAACCTGGCCTGCGAGCCCGAGCAGGTTTACAACCTCAAGGGTGACACGGCCCGCATCGAATTCATCACCCGCTTCAAGGAAGTGCAGCGCCTCAAGACCCAGCTGGACCAGTACACCGACCTGGCCCCCGAGCAAAAGGTCAAGATGGAAGCCCTCCTGCCCCGGGACCAGTTGCAGAGCTTCCGCTGCACCTACCTGGAAATCGCCAAGCGCCTCAAGGAGCAGCAGGCGAAGGAAGGGGAGCATGCGCCTGCCGAAGTCCAGCAACTGGATTTCGAATTCGTGCTCTTCGCCTCCAGCCTCATCGACTACGACTACATCATGGGCCTCATCGCCCGCCTGACGGCCCAGACCCCCAGCAGCAAGACCACCATGAGCCGGGAGCAATTGATCGGTCTCATCCAGGCCGACGCCAAATTCATGGACGAAGGGGAAGACATCACCGCCTACATCCGCAGCCTGCCCCTGGGCGAGGCGCTGGAAGAAAAGGAAATCCGCGCTGGTTACGAACGCTTCAAGGCTGAGAAAAAAGTTCAGGAACTCACCGGCATCGCTACCAGGCACAAGCTGGACGCCGCCGCACTGCAAGCCTTTGTGGACGAAGTGCTCCGCCGCCGCATCTTCGATGGCGAAGCCCTGAGCGAACTTATGGCCCCCTTGGGGCTGGGCTGGAAGGCCCGTACTCAGGCGGAACTGGCGCTAGTGGATGACCTGACGCCCCTGCTGCACAAGCTGGCCCAGGGGCGGGGGATTTCGGGGGTGAGTGCGTATGAGCAGTAAGGGCAAGAGCGCGATGGGCGAAGATAACAAGGAAAAGTCAGCGCTGGTGCCACGGCTGCGGTTTCCTGAGTTTCGGGAGGCAGAGGGGTGGGAAAACGGCCTCTTGGGAAATTTATCGGAAGTTGTCCGTGGTGGTTCTCCACGTCCGATTGACGATTTTCTCACCACTGACGCGAGCGGTCTTAACTGGCTCAAGATTGGCGATGTGGATAAAGAGGCCAAATACGTCACACGAACCGCGGAGAAGGTCCGACCTGACGCGCTGAGTAAAACGCGAGTGGTAAATCCTGGAGACTTGATTCTCTCGAACTCGATGAGTTTCGGAAGGCCCTACATTCTTCAGGTTGAGACGTGCATTCATGACGGTTGGATCGCCATTACGGAAATCGCCAAGAATACAGAAAGAGACTTTCTCTATTACTCGATCTCGGCACCGGGAAGCCAGAGCTACTTTTTTGATAACGCCGCAGGAAGTGGAGTTCAAAATCTCAACGCAGACATTATTAAAGCTCTGCCCATTAGTTTTCCCTCCACCGCCGAACAACAAAAAATCGCCGACTGCCTGTCTTCCCTCGACGATCTGATCACGGCGGAATCCCAAAAGCTGGAAGCCCTCATGACCCACAAGAAGGGCCTGATGCAGCAGCTTTTCCCCCGCGAAGGCGAAACCGAGCCACGGCTGCGGTTTCCCGAGTTTCGGGAAGCGGGGGAATGGGAGGGGAAAACTCTCGGCGACCTTTCTACTGTTGTACGTGGCGGTTCCCCTCGACCAATCGATGGCTTTCTTACCACAGCAACCAATGGACTGAATTGGCTAAAGATTGGTGACGTGGGCAAAGAAGCGAAATACGTTACGAGGACTGAAGAGAAAGTTCGCCCTGAAGCACTAAGCAAGACAAGAGAGGTTAGCCCCGGCGACCTAATACTCTCCAACTCGATGAGCTTCGGTCGACCGTATCTGATGAAAATCAAGTCGTGCATTCACGATGGATGGATCGCCATAACGGAGCTAAGCGAGCTTGTAGGCAGAGAATATCTTTACTACTTCATTTTTTCGCCAACGAGCCAATCCTATTTTCTGAACAACGCTGCAGGCAGCGGAGTACTGAATCTCAATGCGGAAATAATCAGGGTATTGCCGGTTGTATATCCTCTGCCACCAGAACAAAAAAGAATCGTAGAGTGCCTGTCTTCCCTCGACGACCTCATAACCGCCCAAAGTCAAAAAATCGCCGCCCTCAAAGCCCACAAGAAGGGCCTGATGCAACAGTTGTTCCCGGTGCTGGACGAGGTTCCGGCATGAAGCCGGGCCTACCCTTCGCCGACCTGCCCGCGCTGGCCACCTATTTGCGAGGCGAACTGGAGAACAAGAAAGCCATTCTGCTCTATGCGTACAACGGCACCGGCAAGACGCGGCTGTCGATGGCCTTCAAGGATGCCGGCAAGAAGACGATCCATCGCGATCTGACGACAGAGGACAATACCGAGCAGCCGCTGGTCATTGCAGAAACAGTGGGCGACACGCTCTACTTCAACGCCTTCACCGAAGACTTGTTCCACTGGGACAACGACTTAGACGGCGACAGCGACCGCAGGCTGACGCTAAACGCGGCCTCGCGCTTCTTTGCCGGTCTGGCCGAGCTGGAGATGGATAACCGTATCCGCCCGTTGCTGCAACGCTATGGGGACTTCGATTTCCGCATCGATACGCAGGAATGGGCGGTGCATTTCTCGCGCACGGAGGAAGGTCAAGTCATCGACAACATCAAGGTCTCGCGCGGCGAGGAAAACATCTTTGTCTGGTGCTTCTTCCTGGCCATTGTGCAACTGGCGCTGGACGGTGCGGAGGCTTATCGGTGGGTGAAGTACGTCTACATCGACGACCCGATTTCCTCGCTCGACGAGCACAACGCCATTGCGGTGGCCAACCACCTCGCCCAACTGCTCAAGCAGCCGGACAATAACCTCAAGACGGTAATCTCGACGCACCACACCTTGTTTTTCAATGTGCTGTGCAACGAATTTAAAGGGAAGGCGTTCCGATATTTTCTGAGAAATGCTCCCTCTGGCAGTTATTCACTAGTAGATACATCCGCCACGCCATTCCTTCACCATTTGGCAAGCATTGTTGAGTTAGATACAGCACAAAAGAGTGGGGCTCTCTATACACATCACTTCAACATGATGCGCAGAGTGATGGAACAGACTTCCATTTTCTTGGGGCTTAATGACTGGACCGAATGTATCAGGGTGGCAGGTGATCTAGATGAAACGCTATCCAAGCGGATGATTGACCTTATGAGTCATGGCGATTATTCGCTTTACGAGCCGCGAGAAATGATGGAAGAGAATAAAGCGCACTTTAGGAAAATTTTCCGCGCTTTCCTGAATCGTTACCCCTTCAATCCGGAACTGTTTCCGGCAGCTGCCGAAGAGGAGCCAGCATGACCCAGCTCATCCTCTACACCAGCGAAGACGGCCGCAGTCAAATTCAGTTGCGCGCCGAGGGCGGCACGGTGTGGCTCTCCCAATTGGAGATGGGCGAACTGTTCCAGACTTCCAAGCAGAATGTGGCCAAGCACCTGAAGGCCATTTTTACCGATCAGGAGTTGAGCGAGGAATCAGTTGTCAACCATTGGATGACAACTGCCGCCGATGGCAAGAATTACCGGGTGGCGCACTACAACCTGGATGCCATCCTAGCCGTGGGCTACCGGGTGCGTTCGCCGCGCGGGGTGCAGTTCCGCCGCTGGGCGAGCACGGTGCTCAAAGAGTACCTGCTCAAGGGCTTCGCCATGGACGACGAGCGGCTGAAGCACCCGGATGGCCGCCCGGATTACTTCGACGAGATGCTGGCCCGCATCCGGGATATTCGCGCTTCGGAAAAGCGCTTTTATCAGAAGGTGCGGGACCTCTTCGCCCTCTCCAGCGATTACGACAAGAGCGACAAGGCCACCCAGCAATTTTTCGCCACCGTGCAAAACCTGCTGCTCTACGCGGTGACGCAACAGACCGCCGCTGAACTCATTCTGGCCCGGGCCAATGCGGCCGATCCCCATTTTGGCCTGCTGGCCTGGAAGGGCGCACAGGTACGCAAGCAGGACATCATCGTCGCCAAAAACTACCTGACGGAAGATGAAATCGACACCCTGAATCGCTTGGTGGTGATCTTCCTGGAAACCGCCGAGTTGCGCGCCAAGCGTCAGACCGTGACCCCCATGGCGTTCTGGCAGGAGAACGTGGGGCAGATCATTACCGCCAACGGTTTCCCCTTGTTGAGCGGGGCGGGCTCCATCAGCCATGCCCACATGGAACAGCAGGTGGGCGCCCTATTTCAGGGCTATGACCAACACCGCAAGGGCCTGGAAGCCCAGGCCGCTGACGCCCAGGACGAGGCGGAACTGAAAGCCCTGGAAAACAAAATTAAGCACCGCCCCAATAAAACATCATGACCGATCTGGAAAAACAACAACTGGGCAAGACCCTCTGGTCCATTGCCGATCAACTGCGCGGCGCCATGAACGCGGACGATTTCCGCGACTACATGCTGGCCTTTCTATTCCTCCGCTACCTCTCGGACAACTATGAAGCCGCCGCCCAAAAGGAGTTGGGGCCAGACTACCCGGAACTGGAGCCGGAAGATCGGTTTAGTCCCCTTTCCTTCTGGTATGCCGATAACCCAGCGGATATCCCTGACTTCGAGAAACAGATGCGCCGCAAGGTGCATTACGTCATCGAACCCCAATATCTCTGGACCAACATTACCGAGCAGGCCCGTATCCAGGATGATGACCTGCTGCGTACCCTACAGCAGGGCTTCAGCTACATTGAAAACCAATCTTTCGCCAGCACGTTCAAAGGATTGTTCTCGGAAATTAATCTGGCCTCTGAAAAATTGGGCAGGAGCTATCCCGAGCGCAATACCCGCCTGTGCAAGATCATTGGCGAAATTGCCAAGGGCCTGGCCCAGTTTTCCACCACCAGCGATGCCTTGGGAGATGCCTATGAATACCTGATCGGCCAGTTTGCCGCCGGTTCCGGCAAGAAGGCCGGGGAGTTTTACACGCCCCAGCCGATATCCAGCATTCTTTCCGACATTGTCACTTTGGACAGCCAGGAACCGGCTACCGGGCAGCGCTCCCAACTGGAGAGTGTGCTGGACTTTGCCTGCGGTTCCGGCTCATTGCTGTTGAACGTGCGCCACCGCCTGGGGCCCCACGGCATCGGCAAAATTCACGGCCAGGAAAAAAACATCACCACCTACAATCTGGCGCGCATGAATATGCTGCTGCACGGGGTGAAGGATTCCGAATTCGAAATTTTCCACGGCGATACCCTGCTGAACGAATGGGACCTGCTGCGGGAAACCAATCCGGCCAAAATGCCCAAGTTTGACGCAGTGGTGGCCAATCCCCCGTTCAGCTATCGCTGGGAGCCGAATCAAGCACTAAGCGAGGATGTGCGTTTCAAGAACTACGGACTGGCCCCCAAGTCCGCCGCCGACTTTGCCTTTCTGCTGCACGGCTTTCACTTTCTCAAGCAGGATGGGGTTATGGCCATCATCCTGCCCCACGGGGTGCTGTTCCGTGGTGGGGCGGAGGCTCGCATCCGTACCAAGTTGCTGAAGGATGGCAACATCGACACGGTGATTGGACTACCGGCTAATCTGTTTTTCTCCACCGGTATTCCGGTCTGTATTCTGGTGTTGAAAAAGTGCAAAAAGCCGGATGATGTGCTGATCATCAACGCCGCCGAGCATTTCGAAAAAGGGAAGCGGCAGAACCAACTGCGCCAGGAAGACATCGACAAGATTGTTCGGACCTACCAGTACCGTAAGGAAGAACCACGCTACTCACGCCGGGTCAGTATGGCGGAAATCGAGCAGAACGATTTCAACCTGAACCTCTCCCGTTACGTCAGCACGGCAGAAGCAGAAAAGGAAATCGATTTAGCGGCCGTCCATGCCGAGCTACTCACTCTCGAACAACGACGGCAAGCAGCGCTCGATAAGCACAACGCTTTTCTCCGGGAATTGGGCTTACCCCCCTTACCGTAAAAAACCCGAGAAACAAAGGGGGCCTACCAGTCGCTTTAGCGCAATCCCCCCCAAACAAACCACCCCGGTGGGCTGCCGGGGTGTTTTCGTTACAGCCCTCCCTCGATCTGCCTTACGACTTCACCCGATAATCCTTAATCAAATCGTGCACCAGCTTGGCCTGGGAGGTAAGTTGGGCGGCGGTGGCAGCGCTGCGCTCGGCGTGGGTGCTGACGGCCTGGGTGGTGGTGTCGATCTGGTGCATGCCCTGGGTGATTTCCTCAATGCCGATCACCTGTTCCTGGGAGGCCAGGGAAATTTCTTCCACCAGC
>Ga0183101_1000879_pt2 | contig 10865 bp, 8 predicted proteins | sample Biomet3_FD_127790 | JGI IMG/M metagenome (GOLD analysis project Ga0183101, IMG submission 127790) | Microbial communities from bioreactor (seeded with sewage sludge) at LBNL, California, USA - Biofuel metagenome 3 | ecosystem: Engineered > Bioreactor > Anaerobic > Unclassified ... | reverse complement strand
AGCTCATCACTTAAATCATTCATAATTCCTTTGGAATTTAATATTATTTTCTGAGCTTCATCGTTTAACATTATACTATTATCTTCTAAGCACATATTTTGAAAAGTATATTTATGACGTCCTTTATCAAATAAATCAAATGTGCAGATAAATATAATATAACTTTTTGATAGTTTTCTATAATCTTCACCTTTACTTATTAGGTCTAAATCAATGTTTCCTTGATAATATCGTAATCTTTTAGGCAAATTCTTGTCTGATGCCTAGCCACTGTAACCTTCAGCTTTTTCAAAGCTTAAGCTAACATTGTCACGACCCTAGATAAGTTCAGTCTTCTCTCTATCTCTTTGTAACAATCTATAAGTTCCGAATTGTGCTTCGCACTCTTTTTAGATGTGCATAAACATCAAGTCTAATACCTTTGCTTTCAAGTAACAAATCTATAGTTTTCTGTTCTTCAACCATTTCTACTTTTTCTATTTCAATCTCTAAAATCTTCTCTAATAATTCCTTACAGATTTCTTTATCGCTCATAACTTCTGCGAATAGGAAATCATCTTTAAGCTTTAACTCTTTTAAGTAAGAGTCCAAATTTTATATTTGGCTGCTCGAACTTACTCAGCGAACGTATGTGAGTCGAGTTTCCTTTATTACCTTATCTTTTTTCTTTTGTTCTGATTATTAACAACATTATAGCTGATTAATCATAGGTTTTCAATATGTACCTAGCTTTAAAAAATTATAGATATCTTGGCAATAAAACTAGCTAACATAATGGAATTTATCTATAAAAATTTAATAACCATCATATTAAAGTAATTTATTCTCTACAGCCTTCTTTAAATTAATTATAATATCTGCAATCCTTGTTGCCTCTTTCACATAGTTATCTTTAAGTTCAACACAGTTATCTGAAAAATGCTTAAAATCGTAATTATGACCATTATTATCTTGAATATATTCCCATGAGAGACTACCTGATCCTTTACGTTTTACTTCTCCTAAAATATTTACTATTGCATCATCACATTCATTAAATACTTTACTATGTTCCTTTTGAAACTCCTCCCTATTTATACAATAATATAATCCATCTTCATGCTTTTCCATAAAGGCGAAATAATAATATACATTATATTCAACTATATTTATCATGGCATAATTTTACATAAATAATTGAAGCTAGGACTTTCTAAATATAAGAAAATCTCAACTCATTGAGTAAGTCTTTTCATTTATTACTAAAATACCAATCATCCTTTTAATAGTTACAATACTCTCATTCTATACTGCTCGTTTATTTTTTTCTCTATCTATCCCACATAACTCTAATATCCTTTTTCCATCTATTTCCGAACATGATTCTAATAAATCTATAATATTAAGACATTCAATTGAATCAATCTTAACCTTTTTGCTTTTTATTTTCTTACAATAGTTAATACAATTTTTATTAACTCCATTTACAGAAAGTATTAATCCTTTTGTTATATTTTCAGCTACCATTGCTCCACATAATTTTTGAGCATCTGGTCTGCCAATGGAATTACTATTTTTATGACTTTTACATTCAACAAATATTTTCTCTCCTCTTTTATTTAGTACTATATCTTTTCCCCCGTCATTACTTGCAGCTGTTAAATATACTTTATATCCTAAAAGCTTATAAATTTCTTTTGAAAAAATCTCAAAGTCCCTTCCCTTAAAGTTCTTTACTTTATTTATTATTATAAATTTTTCCTCTCTTGTTAATGGATTTATTACCTTAACTTTGTTATTAGTTCCAGCTGTAAATCCTAAAAAAATTGAAACTGCAATGATTAATATAAGATACCACATTATTTTCCCTCATAATTATTATGGTTAATTATATGTTCACTAAATTTATTTAATTCTATAATTCCATGTTATATAAGAATTAATTGATTTATGATTAATTAAATAGATCTAAAAATTTTAGAGCTGATGTTTTCTATATTAGTTAAAAACTCCAGCTTTATTTCCAATTTAAATATTCATAATTTTGCTTAACTTACCTCTAAGCTTTTCTTCTTCTCCACTATCATTAGTAGCTAATCTCAATATTGGTATATCATATTTCTCCAAAATCATATCCTTCATTCTATCCCTCTCTAATTGCTTAGTATTATTGGCATGAAATGCATATCCATCAACTTCTACTACTAAAACAGGTGCTTTATCTATTTTTCTAAAAACTAAAAAATCAGTATGTGTTAATGAGTTAGTTACATATTTTAATTCCTTTTCATCTAATTTTGAAGTATCACGAATAAGCATATTAAGTGGATAATGTAGAACCTTATCTAGTGATTTAAATTCTTCATAAGTTAATACTTTTTCTATTAAAGCATTCATTAAATTTTCTGAATCGTATTTAGATACTTTTTTATTCTTTTTATAGAAGTCCAATAACTTTTCTGAATAAGAGCTATACAATAAATCAAAAATCGAATATATATTACTATTTGTAATTTCAAGGTTGTTATATTCAATATACCTTATCAAATCTCCAATATTACTATTATTAAATAACTCTTCGTTATCAGAAACAATGATAATCAGCTTATTTTCTGCTCTTGATATTGCTACATTAAGAATATTAGAATTATCCATAAATTCATCATATTTATCTGAAACTGTGGAAAGTATTATGATTTCTTTTTCTCTTCCCTGATACTTATGTATTGTATCTATTTCAATATGTTCATCTAAAATTTCATTCTTTAACTTTTCTATTTGTTTATTATAAGGAGTTGCTATTCCAATAGATTTAGACTCATCTACTTGAGGAAGTATTTCTTTCACTATCGCATCTATCTGTCGCTGATTATAATGATTTCTTTCATGATTTCCTTTTACTGTTTTATACACTTCCAAAGGAGTATCGCAAGAACTTTCATGGGTTAAAATAATTAATTGATCATCATAGAATTTTTTATTACAGAAATCTATTATTTTAGGATGGCATCTATAATGTTCCCTAAGTAATGTTTTTGGTACATCGTTAAATAGGTTACAAATTGAAGATAGCAAGGTATTTTCTGAATATTTATAGGCTTCATTTAATTTATATTTATTATAAATCATATCGCTTATTTCCTTAGTTTTATTATTTACTACATTTGGAAGCTGTTTTAAATCTCCAACTATAACAACATTTTTAGCACATGAAAAAGCTAAGGCTCCAGTAATTATATCAACTTGAGAAGCTTCATCTATAATTACATAATCAAATAAATAATTTTCACTTGCACATCTTCTTAAAGAGTGTGTTGTACTAAGTATTACTGGATATTGCCTAATGAAAGCTCCAAAGTTCTTCCATAAAACATCATCATTAAAAATAGTTCTCTCCTTACTTTTATTGAATCTCTTATATAAAGTATGCTTTAATAAAAGCATAGAATTTTCACTATATTTTTTCATTTCATTATCAAAATTATATCTATCTAAAACATTTTCTAAGCTTTTAATTTCCTTGTCTAGTTCATTTAATTTCAACTTATAATACAATTGTTTAAGATACATTTCTATAATCTCAGGTGAATTATCATAAAATCTAAAATTCCAAATACTGTGAGTAAGTAAAAACTTAAGTTTGTGGGAAAATTTTATATATCCTTGTTCTCCCATAAGCATGTTATATTCCATCAATAAAGACATTATTTTATCTGCACTCTGTCTTGGTAATGAACGTGATAACTCAAATCTCTCCTGATTGCCATACTTTTCAAAATGTCCATTTTCAGTGATTAAATTTGATTTTTCTGCTTTTAAAACAGCTAATTTATTCTTTTTCTCTAGCATTTCTTCTAGTGACTTTTGGGAACTAACTAAATCATCTTTTATATTTTGAAACTTCTCATCCTCTAATTTATAATTGCTCATATCAGGATATCTGCCATCTTGAGCTTCAAAAAATTCATTCCTATTTTGTTTATTTCCTAAATACGCTGCTATAAAATCAACATTATATTTCTTAAGCTTTTCAAAAACATTTAAAGTAGCAGAATTATTATTAGAAACAACAGCAACTGTTTTATCTTCAATAACAGCATTTGCAATAATATTTAATATAGTCTGAGTCTTCCCAGTCCCAGGAGGCCCTTCAATAATACTAATCTGATTCTTCAAAGCTTTTTCTGTAGCTTCTTTTTGACTTATATTAAATCCAAAGGGAAATATTATCTGATTACAATGATTAACTTTTTTAATTGTTTTAGGATTTAAATACTTGGATAAAACACTATCTGGGCTTATAGCTGTCATATATTCATACTGTTTGCTTATAAAATCACTGTCATTTTCAAAATTAATATTACCTGAAAGTTCTTTTAAATATGTAAAGCAATCTTTGCAAATTGAATCTTCAAGACTATTCTTCTGAATATCTAGCTCTGAATTATGATATAGCTTATGGTACCCTTTTTTTATTATTCTAATATAACCAAGATCTTCAAACTTAATAATTTTAATGATGCTTGAGATTGGAATTCCTTTTTCGTAAATAATTACTGTTTTAGGATCAATTTCTGTACATTTTGTACTCCATAGAACATTGCAACTGTTATATGTATAAGTGTCATTATTCTCAAAAGTCACATCACGCTTTCCATTTTTTATTTTACTGCAATATGTAACTTTCTCTGTTTTATCTTTATTTTTTATTAGAATTAGGTTTTTTTCTATGTTCAAAATTATTACCTCTTTTATTTACATTTATAGGTATATATTACTATAAAGTATCCATCCATTACAAAGTAATTTTGTTTTAATATGTAAAAAGCCATCCTTTTCTGGATAGCTTTATGTTAATTTTAACTTTTAAGATTCAATTTAAATAAAAAAACAATTATTCTTGGTAATTTTCTAGACCTCTGTTGCACTGGCCAGGAGTTTGCGAGTGCCATGTTATAAAAGTTCTTTAAATAATAACAATTAAAACAATTTCTTATATATAATTACTAATATAAGTTTAACTAAATAACAATACTCTTATTAGCCCTATTTATAATTTTAGCTGGTATTTCTTTTTCAAGCTTCCAAACAAAACTTATTGGTTTATTTCCAGTGTGGTTAACATATTCGCATAAGCCTAAATAAGTAAAGGTAGCAGTTATTCCCTCTTTTTCTTTACTTTCTCTAACAAATAAAGCCACTTTACTATTTAGTGCTTTATGATTTATATATCTCTTTCCAGTTGTACTCTCTACAGAAGTTGTACTTTGACTTTGCCAATGGAACAAGTTTTCGTTAATAGCATAATCTTCATATAGTGTTGATGGAGAAAAATCTTTATCGCTTTTATTTAAGGTAATAAAGAATATATCTAAAGATTTATCTTCAAAATATTTTACACCTTCTCTAAACGCTGGCTTCTTATTTTCGTTAAAATATCCAAGTGCTGCCATAACTTGATCCCTTGAATATTCACAATGTAAATCTAAAGGACAAGGAAAACCAAGCTCTACAGTCTCATCAATAAAATCAATATTATTATAGTTATATGATAATATACTTATGGCTTCTTTAATCATATTTTCATTTTTTAATACGATCACTATTCCTTCTTTTATTGATTTAAAACCTTGCTTTTCTGGTGAATCATTATAAAACGTGTAATATAACATATTTAACATAAGAACTTCTTCTTCATTTAAATCATTATTACAAATATTATTATTGTTAAATATATTTAAGATAAAATTTATAAGTCTTCTAGAATTAATATTAAATAAATTCTTTAATTTTTTTGTTATTTCTTTCTCTTGTTCTTCATAAAACTCTTCTTTTAGCCCTGCTATCACAAGCATTCTACTAAAGCTTCTATCACCTGATTTTCCATAGAAATCTACCAATGATAAGTGATAATAGTTTAAAAAGTTTTCTAGACTTAATTCCATATCAGTCTCTAGCATGAAGTTCTTTAATTTAACTATTAAATTTGCTTTATTATTAGTTGATGATTTTATATTTCTCAAAATATATTCTTTTGATTGTTTTTCAAGCTGAATATAACAGCCTTTAGGTAAAGTTAAAAATCCATTTTCTATATAGTCTTTAATTGGATGATTAGTTTTACCTATGAGTGCTCTAAACTTTTCTTCAAAATTATAATTTATATGTGCCTGCCCTACAAAATCTAATACAGTTAAACATTCTTTACCTTCACTTAACCTTAAACCTCTTCCTAATTGCTGCAAAAATACTGTTAGGCTTTCAGTTGGTCTTAAGAACAAAACTGTATTAATTTCAGGTATATCAACACCTTCATTATATAAATCTACTACAAAAATAAACTTTATCTCACCATTAACTAATTTTCTTTTGGCATCAGCTCTTTCATTATCCTCACTATTACCATGTAAAGCTATTGCTGGTATGTTACTTTCGTTAAAGCTTTTTGCCATAAACTTAGCATGTTCAACACTAACACAAAATCCAAGACCAATTATTTCATCTAAATCTGTAACATAATTTTTAAGACTTTGTACTATTTGTTTTACTCTAAGATCATTTCCTGTATAAAGGTTACTTAATTCTGTAATATCATAACCTCTTCTTCCCCATTTAAGCTTAGATAAATCAATAGTATCCGTAACAACAAAATATTGAAATGGACTTAATAGTTTTCTATTAACAGCCTCATTTAATCTAATTTCAGCACTAATTCTATCATCAAAATATTTAAATACATCTCCTCCGTCTGCTCTTTCAGGAGTTGCTGTAAGTCCTAGTAAAATTTTAGGCTTATAATACTCTAATAATTTCTGATATGATGGAGCTGCTGCATGGTGAAATTCATCTACAATAATAAAATCATAGTAATCACTTGAGGTCACTTCAAATAAATTTTTGCTATTTAAACTTTGAATGGAAACAAACAAATGATCTAATGAAGTAGGAATATTATTCCCAACCATTAAATCTCCAAAATTATTATCTTTGAGTATAGCTCTAAAAGTATCCCTGCTTTGTTTTAAGATTTCCTCTCTATGGGCTACAAATAATAATTTATTACTACTCATCTTGTTTTCCTTGCAAAAATCTTTATAATCAAAAGCTGAAATTACGGTCTTTCCAACACCTGTAGCTGCAATTATCAAATTTTTATACTTCTTAAAGATTTCTCTTTCAACTTTAAGTTTTTCAAGTATTTCTTTTTGATAAGAATAAGGCTTTATATCAAAGACAAAATTAAACTCAGCTTCATCAACATATTTTTCTTTCATTAAGGATTTAGACAAAACTTCCTTGTCGCTATCAGTTCCTAAGTAACTTATAAATTCCGAATCATTCCAGTAACTTTCAAAAGTAGCTTCAAATTTCTTAATAATATCAAAAGAATCTCTTTCTGTAACTTTAATATTCCATTCAAGTCCAGAAGTTAAAGCAGCATTTGAAAGATTGGATGATCCTATGTAAGCAGTAGTAAAACCTGTTTCCCTCTTAAACATATAAGCTTTAGCATGAAGCCTCGTTCTTTCTGTATCATAAGATATTTTAATTTTTGTATTTTGAAGTTTACTTAATTCATAAATAGCCTTAGCATCTGTTGCTCCCATATATGATGTAGTTATTATTCTTAGTTTTTTATCATTATTTGTGGCTTCCCTTAAACTATCAATAATACATCTAAGCCCACTCCATTTTACAAAGGATATGAGCAAATCTATTGAATCACAAGACACTATTTCTCTATTTAGCTCACTAAGCATATTAGGCTCCATAATAGAACCAGTAAATAAGGAACTTTGAGAAATTGAAGTCATAGGCCTTACAGCTTCCCCATTATTTAAAGCTCTTTTATTATTTATCTTCAAATAAAGAGAAGTTAAAAGCTCTCCACTTTCATCAATCTTATATTTTTTAATATCATCTTCATTAGATTCCTTAGCTAAAATATTAATGATCTTATTACAAACTTCAATTTGCTTTAAGAGTTTATCATTATCTTCTTTTTCTTTATCTCTTATATAATTTAGAGATTTTCTTATTACACCTTCGATATACTGAGATAAAATCACCTTTGCTTCTTCGTTATCGATATTTTCTTTTGATATTAAAAGGTTATTTATATCTAAAGCTTCTAATTCATTTATTATTTCATTATTAATTACTTGCTCATAAATTCCTTGTTTCAAGATTTCACCACCATTTTCTAACACTAATATATGTTCTCTAAATATTTCATTTATTACAGTTTCATTAGCAATACTCATTATACTTTCATCATTAACAACTATATTAATTTACCATCCTAATTTTTGCCCTTTTACTGTAAAATGACTATCATCGTTTTTAAATTCTATATTAAAATTATTATTCTTGTCTACAGTTATCTTTGTTAAAGTTGCTTGGCCCATAACTTCTATATTTACTTCTTCATCTTTAAAATAGTACATTAAAGCCTTTAGTGTTATTCCATGAGCTACTATAAAAATAGTTTTTCCTCTGTTTTTCTCTATCAACTTATCCATAGTTTCACTTATTCTAGTTCTAACACATCCTAATGTCTCACCATTTGGAGCACATAAATTAACATCACCATTCATAATTAAATCAATATTCCATTCTGGATTTTCTTTCATAACTTCATCTGTTCTTCTACCTTCATAATCACCAAAGCACATTTCCATTAATCCATCATTTGTTATAACTTCTATTTTCTTTTCCCCTTTAATTATGTTAGCAGTAACTAATGCTCTTTCTATTGGACTTGAATATATAACATCAATATCTATATCTTTAATCCTGTCCCGAAGCTCCATCGCTCTAGCAATTCCAGCCTGTGTTAAAGGCGAGTTTCCTCTCCCCTGTAATCTTCTTTCAATATTCCATTCTGTTTGTCCATGCCTTGTTAGATATACTACAGTATTCATTAGTTGTTTTCTCCTCATATAATTAATTATATAGTTATCATTTAAATAATTCTTTTAGAGATATTTTTTCATTTTCATTCTCTATATAAGTTTTATCTAAATCTATATCTAGCTTTCTTAATTGTAATCTCTCATATTTAAGTGATTATCTTACTCTATTGATATTTCTTTAAATTTGCCCATATTATACCTCGTTTAATTTAAATTATATGGCTTTTGTGATACTATTTTGGAGCTTCTTTTTAAACTATAATTAACTTTAAATTTTTCATTTGAATGTGGTTAATAAGATCCACTTCAATATATTCAGGGATTTTATGCCTACTTTCGATCCAATTTCTTAATTCATTTTAATAATTCAATTGTCAAAAAATTATTTCCTGCTCTAATTTTTTATTCAATTTAATTATCGTAGATAGAACGTCTGTATAGTCCTTATATTCTTCACTTTCTAACAATCTATTAATCTCATTTACATCATTAGTTGTAAGTTCCTTAGCATAATTAATATTTTCACGTAAGGTTTCACTATCCATGTTTAGAGTTTTAAATGGTATTTTTGTCTTTCTTCTTAAATGAACTAAAATTTTAAAACCCCCGGCATCAATATCACCAGAATGATAATAATTTATATGAGGATTTTCAGAATAAATTTTAATTAATAACTTTTGTCTAACACTATTATGATACCCACCTAAATAAATTACACCTCCATCTCCAGTATAATTATTAAATGATGTTAAATTTTCAATTGTCACCAGCTTACTTCCTGAAACTTTAATTTCTTTAATATTTTCTATATCCTTTGAGCTTACAGCTATACCTCCAAGAAAATCATTTGCATTTATTTTACTTTCTTTAAGCCTCAAGCTTATATCTCCTTTAAAATAAACATAGGTATAATTCTTCAAAATGTTATAATCATTAAGAACTTCATCACTAGAAAAGTCTTTTATAATCTTAATTATTTTGCCCTCTATAGCTTCATACCTTTTGGAATCCCCATAAACTTTGACGGAAAAATTTCTTCTAAAAATTTCTTCATCTTGCTTTAGCACTTCATCTATACCTTTTAATATATCCTTACATTCCGATACATTATCAATATCTAAATATTTTTTTACAGATCCATTACTCTTAAGTTTATCTGTAATATATGTTGCAAAGTTCCCAAGAGCATCTTCCCGTTCTTTATAACTTTCCAATAATATGGAAAGTTCATCTTCTTTTTGCTTTTTTTCTTTCCTATTGAGATATAAATATGCTGCTTCTATATTCTCAAGGTTTAATTGAATCTTTTCTATAATATGGCTTTTGTATCCTTTTCCTTTATATACTTTTATAAATTTTTCAATTTCTAGCTGATTACAAGCTACATCAATTTCTTCTTTATATTTGTAATTTAGTTCATCAAAATATTCCTTTATACTTTTCAAATTAAATTTCAAATATATCTGTGTATCTCTTAACGCATCCCCCTTATAAATGACACTGCTTTCATAAGAATCGATTAACTTATTTAATAGTATTTTTTTATAATTTTTCATTTATCATATCCTCTATAATACTGAATTTATCTGCTTTTATTGCAAGAAGCACTGTATTTACGTAAGGAGTTATAGGCTCAATTTTTTGTGGTGGTGCTCCTATTAATAATTGCAGCTGAGAATTAAATTTATCATAAAATTCCATCATAGACATAATTCTTGCATCATCCATTTTATCAAAGGCTTCATCAAATAATATAATTCCTATAGATTCTGAAGATGAAGATACCCCTTTGTAAAGCTGCAGAAATGATGCTGCCATTGCAACATAAAATGGAGTTTGAGTTTCTCCTCCACTCTTCTCCCTGCATACTTTAGAAAATAATGATGTAGTATTATCATTATATTTAATCTCTATATCATAGCTCATATAATTTCTATAATCAGTTAATTTAATAAGTTCTGCTTCATTACT
>Ga0183101_1002397_pt1 | contig 10878 bp, 10 predicted proteins | sample Biomet3_FD_127790 | JGI IMG/M metagenome (GOLD analysis project Ga0183101, IMG submission 127790) | Microbial communities from bioreactor (seeded with sewage sludge) at LBNL, California, USA - Biofuel metagenome 3 | ecosystem: Engineered > Bioreactor > Anaerobic > Unclassified ... | reverse complement strand
TTCTAACATGAACTTTAATACATCGCTCTTAGGAAGTCCATCTAAACCTTTCGAATAATCTAAACACTGGTCCACTTGTTTCCCAGCAATCTGATCCAATCCTTTATGAAAACCATGCATAATATTCTGCATCTTTTCAAACCCTGCAGAACCATCAAACTCATAACTATGCAATGTATTCAGACAATACCCATATGTCTGATAGATCTCATTAAGCTTCTCTAACAAAGTGATTCCTTTAGTTTTATAGTACGCAAACATTTCACAAATCATGAAGGCTGCATCAACTGCATCCTTGTCTCTGACATAAGAACCAGTCAGATATCCATAGGATTCTTCAAATCCACAGATATAGTCACTTTCATGACCTTCTTTTTCTAACTTACCAATCTGTTCACCAATGAACTTAAAACCAGTTAAGACATTAATTGTTTTCACACCATAATGTTCCGCAATCTTCTCTGCTAAATCCATGGTAACAATGGTCTTCACAAAGACCGGGGTTGCTGGCATGGTTCCATTGGCTATTCTTCTTGAACAGATGTAATCCAGAAGCAATAAACCAACTTCATTTCCACTCAATAGCTGGAATTCCCCATTGTCTTTCTTGACCGCAATACCGCAGCGGTCACAATCTGGGTCCGTTGCCAATAAAAGATCCGCATGATTCTTAGTAGCGCATTGAATACCTAATTCCATTGCCTCACGGATCTCAGGGTTTGGATATGGACAGGTTGGAAAGCTTCCATCCGGTTTTTCCTGTTCCGGTACAACTGTAATATTGGTAAAGCCAGATTCTTTTAACGTTCTTGTGACAGGTTTTAATCCTGTGCCATTCAATGGAGAGTATACAATGGCGACATTCTTATCAATGGTCTCTCCTGTCTTTAACATTGTCTGTTTCTTCACTTCGTCGACAAAGTCTGTATAGACAGAATCATCAATATACGAAATATTCCCCTGTTTCATTCCCTGATCATAGGAGGTTCTCTTTACGTCATTAAATATATCAACTGCTTCAATCTCTTTTAAGATTTCTGCAGCGGCTTCGGTTGTAATCTGGCAGCCATCGCTTCCATATACTTTATAGCCATTATACTTTGCTGGATTATGCGAAGCAGTCACCATAATACCAGCAGCACAATGAATACTTCTTACCGCATACGATAAACATGGTGTTGGCATTAGTTCTTTATAAATAAATACTTTGATTCCATTTGCCGCAAAGACTTCAGAAGCAATCTTCGAAAACAAATCACTCTTGATTCGGGAATCATAAGATACAGCAATCTTACGGTCAGCTTCTTTAAAATTCTTAATGACATAGTTTGCCAGGCCCTGTGAGGCTTTAGCAACAGTATAGATATTCATCCGATTGGTGCCTGCACCAATGACACCTCTCAAACCGCCTGTACCAAAAGCTAAGTTTCTGTAAAAAGCGTCTTCAATCTTTGCGTCATCATTCTGAATCTCTTTAAACTCTTTGGAAAGATCTGGATCTTCTGTTGCATTTGATACCCATGTTTTGTAAATATTCATATACTTTGACATATTGCATCTCCTAGCAGTTCACCTTTAAAAATTGTGCCGTACCATGTAACTGCATTGGTACAGAATCTGCAGGAATAAAGATACAATCTCCTTTAAAGAAAGGAATGGATTCATTCCCACAGTATAATAGTCCGCAGCCATCTACGCATAACAAGACCATAAATGATTTTGCGTCGGTTGCTATGGTAAGCATTTCTCGTATTCTTTCTGTATTTAAAAGCAGTCTTTCTACTTGGAAATACTTGCAGCGATACAGGAATTCATTAGCACATCCCCGCGAATACTTTAATACTCTCATTGGCTGTGCTGGTTCACTGCTCGCTTTTAAATCTGCTACTTCGATTGCTTTATCAATATGAAGCTCTCTCTGTTTTCCGTTTTTATCTACACGGTTATAATCATATAAACGATAGGTAAGATTTGAGCTTTCTTGAATTTCCGCAATCAATGCGCCAGCTCCAATTGCATGAATTGTACCTGCTTTCACATTAAATACATCATCTTTTTTTATAGATACTTTTTGTAAGTACTTTTCTAAGTTGCCTGCGGCGATTGCCTTCTTCAGACTTTGTTTGTCCATATCATGCACAAGGCCGTAAATCAAATGGGCATCCTTTGTGGCATCTAAGACATACCACATTTCCGTTTTTCCTAATTGCCCATTTTCATGATTGTATGCATACTCATCATCTGGATGCACTTGTATGGATAAGTCTTGTTTCGCATCAATAAATTTAATCAAAATTGGCAGTTCATCATCTCTTAAGTTGCACACACTTAAAACGTTTCTTGGATGCGTGCCAAGAAAGTCTGGATGCTGATGAAGTAGATCTGTCAGCAGCATCCCTTTATATTCACCGCTATTTACAATGCTAGGACCATCCGGATGTGTGGAACATTCCCATGTTTCCGCTAAAGGCTCCATAGGAATGTCTTTTGAGAAGTCATCGTTTAACCGATTCCCACCCCACAAATAATCTTTCCCTGCTGGTTTTAACAAGAACGGCAGATTTTTTTGTCTGTCATGTTCTGTCATCATTTACTCCAACGAGTACTTCTGCTTATCTTGTGCAGTGATATCTTTCCCTAACTGTACTTCAATCATTTTTAATTCTGTAACAGCTTTAACAGTATGTCTGCAGCCTGATTGCATTGTAATGACATCACCAACCGATATATTCTGCTCCATGCCATCAACTGTCGTTGTTCCTTCTCCAGACAGTACAATCCATACTTCATCACGATGCATATGTGAGTGATAATTCATACTATGACCTGGGCTTAAGGTGACCTTGATTGTCATACTTTGATCTTCAACATCAAGCACTTGGAAGTTTCCCCAGCTCTTTTCTGCGAACATGACCTGCTGATGCATGGAATCTACATATGGTTTAATTAATGCAGACTGTTCTTTATCTGCAACGAGAATTCCCTCTGGAGATGCAGAGATAACAACATCATTCAGTCCCATTGCTAAGACGGGAATATTTAGTTCATTTAGGATATGGACTCCCTGACACTTTTCATTCATCAGGCCTTCGCCAACAACATTTTCGTTCATGGCATCTGTCAATGCATTCCATGTGCCTAAATCTCTCCATTCTCCCTTGAACCGCATGACTTGAATCTTCTTTTCTTTCTCTACAACAGCATAATCAAAGGATATCTTTTCCAGCGAACTATACCGATTAAATAAGTCTTCATAATCTGTATATGCCAGCAGCTCTCTAGCCGCATCCAAAACAAACTTCAATTTGAATGCAAATACACCCGCATTCCATAAAGCTCCTTGTTTGATGTATTGTTTCGCTGTTTCTTCATCTGGCTTTTCTTTAAAAGTCGAAACAACACTGAATTTATCTGTACTTGTTGGAATGATATAACCATACTTTTCACTCGGATAAGTTGGTTCAATTCCCATCAACACTAAATTTGCTTCGCCTTTGGAAGCCTGCTCGCCCAATGTCTTTAATGCTTCAAAATAATCATCTTCTACATAAGGATCCACAGGACATACAACAACAGCTTCTTCTTCTGAAACATGCTGCACATCATGAAGATACGCTGCTGCTAAAGCGATAGCAGGGAAAGTATCTCTTCTGCTTGGCTCAATCGAAATACCAACGTTTGGATCTCCTAATTGATTGTGTATCGCAGAGACCTGCGCTTTTGATGTGGCAATTGTCACATTTGCGTCTGAGTCGATTTTCTTGATGGAACGATACATTCTTTGAACCATAGATTCGTATTCGCCAGCATCATTTTTAAATATTTTAATAAACTGCTTCGAACGAACATCATTGGATAAAGGCCATAATCTCTTGCCCGATCCTCCGGAAAGTAAAATTATATTCATCGTGACATTCTCCTCTCACTTATTCTTTTTCGATTGCTGCAGATAATACTGATACATTTCCTTTAATGTATCAAAAATTGAATACTGCGGTTCCCATCCTAATTCTGATTTGATCTTATGGTAATCGCACAACACAAGTGGTGTATCAATTGGACGGTACTTATCTTCATCTACAACTACATCTATCTTCTGATTGTTAAAGGCAATAATATGATTGAGAATATCTTTCAAACTGTATGCCTTGCCAGAGCCAACATTATAAACAGTACCATAATTTCCGCTTTCCAGAATCAATCGATATGCTCTGACAATATCTCTGACATCACTGAAATCTCTTTTTGCTTCTAGATTCCCTACATGAATGGTTCCAGGTTTCCCTGAGGATTCAATTTCAGCCGCCTGCCGACAGAATGACGGCAACACGAAACTATCTCTTTGCCCAATACCCGTATGGTTAAATGGTCTAACATAGTAGATTCTCATTCCATATCTTTGACGATACATTTCTGCAAACTTCTCCTGTGTCATTTTAGAGATGCCATATGGATTATTGGCATTCAACTCTGTATCTTCTGAAGTTGCACTCGATGAAGGGACATACTCTTCACTTGAGCCAATAAACATTATCTCAGGCATTTTCTGTAGTTTTTTTGCAGCTTCCAGAATATTTAATGCGCCGACAACATTCACCGACATTGTCATAGCAGGCATATTCCAAGAAGCGCCGACACTGCTGATGGCAGCCAAATTCACAATATAGTCTGGCTGTCTTTCTTGGATTAGAGCAGCCACCTTTTCTGTATCTAAAATATTACATGGGAAAAATCCGACTGCATCCAGAATATTGTCTGTTTTCTGCATATCGGATCCTTCTACTACATATCCATGATTTATCATTTCTTCTGAGAGGTATTTTCCAACAAATCCACCTGCTCCGAAAATCAGAACTTTTTTCATGAAAAGTCCGTTACTTTCGATCACTTGCTTCCTTCTTAGCAAGCTGACGATCATGTTCTGCCATGATCTTAACTAATTCTTCATAGGATGTCTTCTGTGGGTTCCATCCTAATACCGTCTTTGACTTTGTTGGATCACCCCAAAGATTCACTACATCCGTTGGACGATACCACTTTTCATTGACGCAGACGAGCATTTTACCAGTCTTTGTATCATAGCCCTTCTGATTCATCCCTTCGCCTTCCCAGCGAAGAGTAATTCCATTATAGGCAAACGCTTTTTCTGTAAAGTCTTTTACTGTGTGCTGTACACCTGTAGCAATAACGAAATCATCCGGTTCATCCTGCTGAAGAATCAGCCACATGCATTCAACATAATCTTTTGCATAGCCCCAGTCACGCAGAGAATCTAGGTTCCCTAATTCCAAATGATCCTGCAGTCCTTCAGCAATTCTGCCAGCTGCCAGAGTAATCTTACGGGTAACAAAATTGTCTCCGCGTCTTTCCGACTCATGGTTAAAAAGGATACCATTAGCGCAGAACATGCCATATGCTTCACGATATTCTTTCATCATCCAGAAACCATACTGTTTTGCGACTGCATATGGTGAAAATGGATGGAATGGTGTTTTCTCATTCTGTGGCACTTCTTCAACCTTGCCAAACAATTCAGAAGTAGAAGCCTGATAGATCTTTGTCTTCTTTGCTAAGCCAAGAATATGGACTGCTTCAAGGATTCTTAATACACCCAAAGCATCAACATCACCTGTATATTCAGCCGCATCAAATGAAATCTGTACATGTGACTGCGCAGCTAAGTTGTATATTTCATCAGGTTCAACTTCCTTGATCACGCGAATCAAAGATGTCGAGTCGGAAAGATCGCCCTCATGGATATGCAACTGATCCATAATATGATCAATTCTTTCTGTTGTCGAAACCGAAGCTCTACGAATGATTCCATGAACTTCATATCCTTTTGCCAGCAAAAATTCTGCTAAATAAGAACCATCTTGACCGGTAATACCTGTAATCAGTGCCTTTTTCATAAATGTATCTCCTTATTTTTCCTTCAATATTATAGATGAATCTAACTGATAAATAAATGTCAGTGATTCTTCTCTAAGTCTCTTTTATTCTTCTGGATAGAAAATTCTACAATGACAATCAACTCAATCAGTACAATGCCAAAACACAGAATTTGAATATAGCTTGCCCCATTTGAACCAAACCAAGTAATAAATGGGTTAGTCATAAAGAAACAGACGATAAATCCAGTTGCCATAGCGAACATCATTTGCCAAATCTTTCGGATCGAGGTGACTATGGAATTCATAATCCAAATATATGCTGTAAGCAATGTACACCCCACCAAAGGCATAAATAGCTCATATGATTCTAGGATACTGGCTCCATATAACAAATTCAGTCCCCACCGTCCTAATACGAACGCGCCTGCATAAACAACAACTGCAAATCCAACAAAGAACAGCAGTACTTTATGAAATACGCTTAGAAAAGCATCATATCTTTTCTCATTGAATAAAACAGCAATTTTCGGGATAAGTGGATTAAATGCATACGTTGCAAATACTTGAACAACTAATGTCGGTGACGCAATCGATGAATAGATACCCAAGATTTCATTTCCTAGCATCGTCTGAACCGCTGTTCTTGGAAGTAAAGGTATTAAACTCAACAGAAAACTTGTTGCAACAATCGGCGTGCATTTTTTCAGCAGTATCGCGATATTACGATCTTTGACAACCATTGACAGCTTTTCCAATTTACTTGTTTTTCTTACATCATAGAGAAACACCAATGCAATATTTGCAACACCAGTTAAAGCGATTGCCACCAATATATCCTTAAAGAAAACAAATCCAGCAATAAATGCCACATCTGTAGCAACGCCCCTCAGCAAATAGGATTTACCAATCAAATCGTACCGATCGAATTTCTGATTAATTCCATGAATAACATCGACAATACTTTCTGCAATTCGAATGACCATGAAAGCATCAATGCAAAGCATTTGATATACAGAAGTACTGTTGATTGCAAATAAAGCACATAATACAATTGCAATTACGCTGGTGATCAAACGGCTTCCTAAGTATTCAGCATCTTTAAATTCGTTCTTTACATCCGAAACTTGGTAGTTCCGCATACTGAACATTGCAATTGTGGAAAAAGTACTACTTGTAGACATTGCTAAGGATAAATATCCAGCAGCACCATAGGAATCCAACTTGACTGCTAAGATTGTTATGACCCACTGACAAATACAGTAGACCAGGTTGCCTACTGTATTCCAGAGCATTGCTTTTGCCAATGTGCTTTTCTTTTCAGACATTCTTATTCCTTGCTCACTTTGTAAAACAGATCAAGATACTGTCTGGCAATTGTTGTATCTTTGAACTCTTCGAAAGGGATAACCTTTGCTTCCTGTGTCTGCATCTTCTTCATTTCAGCAATCCATTCATCAGCACTAAATGGATCATTTACATAGTTGCAGCGATTCATAGTAACTTCTTTTAGTGAAGTCTCTTTTGTTGACAGCACTTTGGAGCCAAGCATTGCTGCTTCAATTGGCGGCATACCAAACCCTTCAAAAATAGATGGGAACAAGAACATATTACTGTTCTTAATTAAGGCATTTCTCTCTGCATTCGAAACAAATGCAGTTTGTATAATACTGTCTTGAATGCCAAGTTCTTGAATCTGTTTTAAGAAATTATCTTTATCTGGTCCAGTTACACCAGAAATCACAAGTTTCTTTGGCAGATCAATATTCTCATCTTTGATTTTCTTCATCACCTTGAGCAGTGTCAAAAGATTCTTATGTTGTCTCATAGAACAAACAGTATAGAAATACTGGTTCTTTTGAATCTGATATTTTTCTGCCAACTGGTCAAAATCTGCAACCTGATTTGTATCAAAGGTGACAGGGATCCAAATCACTTCCACATTACCATGAGATTTATAGCACGCTTCCAAATCTCCTTTGGTATAATTTGTTGTCACAACGACACGTTCAGAATTATTCAGCACTTTCTGCCATGCCATATGGAACCAAACAAGTTCGTGAAGCTTGAAATATTCTGGATAATGCTGAGCCTGTATATCATGGACAACAGTCACGCATTTTACCTTTTTCATTTTGTATATCGGCATTTCGTAGACAGGGAAAAAGCAGAAATCAATTTGATTCTTCTTTAGAACAGAATATTCATGTGCACTCTGCCACCATAAATGCTGAGCAACTGCATTTGCATTTGTTTTGCATTCAATATATTTCAAACGGTGATCATCACCAAATGCCTTTTTCAAATACTCGCTATTATCTTCTGCTAAGAGCAGAACATATTGATTGTCATCTGGCAATTTTAATATTCCTTGAATCAAGTTAATTGCATAGAATTCAACGCCGCCTGAGATTCTTGGCTTCAGCCATGTCATATCAATTCCAATAATCATTTTGCTCTCCTATTTCAACGAATTTTGATCTTCGCTTGTCTTATACTTTTTTTCAATTACAGACGCAATCCATGCTGGCCAGAATTTCTTGAACATAGCCAAGTCTTCGCCGCCTCTTCCTTCTTCATTGATTACCGCTGTCGTGGTGGATTCTTCATGAATACGATGCGACATCAGTATTTCATTTACAAAGGCAAATTCGCCTGGCTGCCGTGACATCTTTTCCCACGCTTCCCAGTCTAAGTCGCTCTTAAACCCACGTGAGAATATTGGCTGTGCTAAGTTTGGCAATACATATGTTACTGCTGGGCAGCAAATTGGAGACCCCATTGATAACACTCTTCTTCTTAAAAATACAGACTTCCAATGCTTTCTGTTTCTTAACGGCATAAGCAGTTTTCTTTTGACATTCAGCAACTTGTTTGCCGTCACTTCTTTTCCATCACGTATTTCAGAATAATCACTAAATGCAATCAACGGATGTTTACAGTAATTCACTGCATCCAATATTTTCTCAACATATTCTTCTTTATAAAGGTCATCCTGATGCGCAATAGTCGCAATTGGTGTTTTCACTTTGCTCAATGCAAAGTTCCAGTCGCCGGCAATATTGCTTGGCTGATCATTTGTAAACAATTCAATTCCATATTTGTCTGCAAGATTCTTTATATACAGATTTGGAGTGGAGGTCGCCATAATAATATTTGTTTTTACTGTTTGGTTCTTTAAAGACTGAATACACTGTTCCAAATATGCACTTTCTTTATATGCACATATAACAAATGTATGATTTTCTGCACAATATCTCATAGCTTCTCTCCTAAATCAATTACTTCTTATTCTGTTCTTTTATTTCTTTATCAAGCAGTGCTACCTTTTGTGTCAATTCTGTTATTTCTGAAGACATCTTAGAAACTGCTTCCGTCAAACGATACATAATGATCAACGTAAAGATGAATCCAAGAAAGAATACCATGTTGATAGGAAGTTCAATTCCCATCAGACCAGACAGCCAACCTAGAATGCCTGGAAAAATCGAAACAATTAATATCACAAATAAAAGAAATAGCCATGAAATTGTGTACTTCAGTGCCAGATTTTTTCTTTTTATCTGTCGAATCACAAGCATCCCTGTGATGATAATCATGAAGATCAATATTATCCGCAACTGTGCTGTCATAGTATCTCCTTCACTTTCTAATACTCTCTATCAAGATAGCTAATGTTACTTTGACCATATAGTATACAGAAGAACTCATGCGAATTGAGGATACCCCACCCTGGCGTTCCTTCATCATGACAGGTTCTTCTACTACTTTCATATTTCTTTTCAGTAAATATACAATGCTTTCTGGTTCTGGATAATCACGTGGATAATCCTTGGAAAAATATTCGATTACTTGGCGATTTGCTAAGCGGAATCCAGAAGTTGGGTCTGTAATCACATGACCCGTCAACGATTTGATCATCTTTGTAAAGTAAGTGATTCCTACACGTCTCATGAAAGTGGATTGGAATCCTTCTTTCGAAATAAAACGGGACCCAATCACCATATCTGCATGTTCTTGTTCCATCTTGGCAACCAGATTTTTTAAGTAAGATACATCATGCTGACCATCCGCATCAACTTGTACTGCTGCGTCATATCCATACTCCAAAGCGTATTTGTATCCTGTCTGCACAGCACCGCCAATGCCAAGATTCACCGGCAGATTTACATAGTTAAAATGGTTCTCTTTCAAGATATCTAATGTATTGTCTTTCGAATGATCATTGATAACGACATAGTCAAAATCAGGAACAGTGGAAATAATATTTTCGACTGTTGCCTTAATGTTGGCACTTTCGTTGTATGCAGGAATAATAATCAATTTTTTCATATATAACATCATACCCAAATCAGGCCTGCTTCACAAGAAAGCAGACCATATATGGCTTTCTAAATTAAAACTTAAATGTATCTTTTAAACCAAACCACTTCTGGTCTTTATCCGACAGATTTAACACTGTTCCATCGTCTAAGGCATAGCCTTCTGCAGCTGGTGTACCCTTGTATTCCCCAGTCAAATGAGGCCAAGTAATACCAATTTCTGGATCATTCCAAGCTAATCCGCCCTCATCATTGTTGTGCCAGAAGTCATTGACCTTGTAGCAGAACTCTGCTTCATCGCTTAACACTAAGAAACCATGTGCGAATCCTTCTGGAATCAGGAACTGCTTCTTGTTTTCAGCTGTCAATTCGACACCAAACCATTTGCCATAGGTCTTACTGTCAGAACGCAGATCCACTGCTACATCAAAGACAGAACCTCTGACGGCTCTGACTAACTTGCACTGTGGGAAATGCTTCTGAAAGTGCAGACCTCTTAATACACCCTTCGTGCTCATGGATTGGTTATCCTGAACAAAGTTGATATTGAAGCCAGCTTCCTTCATATCATTTTCATTGTATGTTTCCATGAAGTAGCCTCTCGCATCTCCATGGACTGCTGGTGTGATGACACACAGTCCTTCAATTCCACCAACATTCTTCTC
>Ga0183101_1002438_pt2 | contig 10884 bp, 12 predicted proteins | sample Biomet3_FD_127790 | JGI IMG/M metagenome (GOLD analysis project Ga0183101, IMG submission 127790) | Microbial communities from bioreactor (seeded with sewage sludge) at LBNL, California, USA - Biofuel metagenome 3 | ecosystem: Engineered > Bioreactor > Anaerobic > Unclassified ... | reverse complement strand
GGACTTTGCCGAATCTGTTCCGAAAAGGCAGACTGCTCTCTTGCCGCGATCGAATTGTTTAATCGGAAAGCTTAACCTTCAGCGAAATCAGCGTAACGACCTCGGCTGTTCGAATGAGCGTATGCACCGGGGCTATGAAAAGAAAAATGGCACCGAGAGAAACGGCAACTCTCACAAACGCTGTTCCTACCGTATTCAAAACCTGCTGACAGACCTGAATTTCGTGGCAGATCGGACATCCGTCGCCGGTGCAGTTGTGATTGGCTTCGATTACGATATAAGCGGCGGAGAAGACTATAACAAGCAGCAGCGCAAAGCACATGACTGCCGCGATTATTCTGCGTTTTTTCATCAGGGTTCTCCTCCTTCCCGGACTATTTGCTCCGGCAGTCTTTGCAAAGACCATATAGGACCGTTTTGCCGCGGTCGATCTGAAAATCTGCAGAGGCAAAAGCATCCAATTGCAAACGGTCTGCCATGTTAGTTTCCGCATGAAGCGTTTTTCCGCATTTCGTACAAATCAGGTGAATTCGGTTTCGGCACCGTTCCGCCTGGGTGTATTGATAATAAACTTCCCGCGATCCCTCTTTGACAAAGCGGCTGATGAGCCCGTCGCTTTCAAGCGCGGACAAATTCCGATAAATCGCGCTGAGACTGATTTCCGGTGCAGGTAAATTTGCGGCAATTTGCTGAGCGGAAAACTGTTTGTCCGGATTGTCCTGCAGAAAATCCATCAGTCGTCGTCTCTGCGCTGTTTTGTAACCGGACACGCCACTACCTCCCAAAGTAAATTTGCGAACCAAACGCAAATTATTTTATCACTGTCCAGTGTATCTGTCAAGATAATTTGCGAATAAGTTGCAAATTAAAAAATCAACGAAGTAAAATTTATAAGTGCGTTTTGAATATTTGCGCTAATTCTCTATTGCTATCCCGTTCTGGAACTTGAAAACCAGAGTTCCGTTGCTTTTCACTGTCACCGTGTCAATGACCTTTTGCCAGAGAGCGTCGTCAAAACTATCGGGCGCTGTTTCGATGTTTCTGATGGCAAAAATGAAGTGGTCGAAGGCGTCTGCCCGCGCCAGCCGAAGAGTCCGCTTCTGTTCCAGCGCCTCGATCCTTGATTTTACTGCACTGTACCGCTCAACATAGCCGCTGTAACGGGAGGCGTACTCGTCCTGATTCTGGGCGCTGGCGGCGTTCTCCTCGACACATTTCCGGGTCAGTTCCGTGACCACATCGATCTCGCGGAGCAGATTTGCAAGCTCGGCATCAATGGCGGAGCATTCCGTGTACATGGCTCTGACCTGTTCGCAATTCTCCAGAAGGGCGTCTTTGCTGTCAAGCAGGTTGTCAAAAGCGGCGAGGAAGCGTGTCTTGATTGTCTCCTCGTCCAGATGGGGCGTCGTGCATTTATGTTCACCTTTGAATTTGTTGTTGCACTGCCAGATTACACGGCGGTACTTGTTGGTGGAATTCCAGACCTTGGGGCCATAGAAGCAACCGCAATCGCCGCAGACGATGCGGGAGGCAAATGCGCTGTTCCCGCTGTAGCTATGCCCCAGCGCCTTGCGGCGGGCAAATTCCTTCTGAACAGTATCCCATTCGTCCGGCTGGATGATTGGCTCATGGGATTGTTCGACCCAGTATTGAGGTACTTCGCCCATGTTTTGTTTCATCGTTTTTGTCAAAAAATCTACGGTGTAGAATTTTTGCAATCTTGCCGACCCTCTATATTTCTCGTTCGTGAGGATGCTCTCAATGGTGCTGACCGACCATTTTTCCTTGCCAGCCGGAGTGGGAATGACCTCGGAGGTGAGCATCTTTGCTATTGCGCAGGTGGTCTTACCGCCCATGAAAAGCCCATAGATGCGTCTGACCAGCGCCGCTTCCTCCTCCACAATTTTTGGAATACCGTCCTGTCCACGCTCGTAGCCAAGGAACTGCTTGTATGGCATACTGACCTTTCCGTCGGAGAATCGCTTACGCTGGCCCCATGTAACGTTCTCAGAAATGGAGCGGGACTCTTCTTGCGCCAGCGAGGACATGATGGTGATAAGTAGTTCACCCTTGCTGTCGAGGGTGAAGATATTTTCCTTTTCGAAGTACACCTCAACGCCTTTTTCCTTCAGCTTGCGGACGGTGACCAGACTGTCCACGGTATTGCGGGCGAAGCGACTGACGGATTTGGTGACGATGAGGTCTATCTTTCCCGCGAGAGCGTCAGCCACCATCTGCTTGAAGCCCTCGCGCTTTTTCGCGTTCAGCCCGGAAAGGCCCTCATCCGTATATAGAGCGTACCGCTCTGCACAAAGAAGAGGTGTGGGGTCAGTTCTGTTTGCAGAAAGTACCATTGCTTGGAAGCGTTGATCTGCCATGTACCGTTGAACTCAATGGCGACCTCGGAGGCTTCGCCAAGCGTCCAGACGTAGTTCCACGGGTTTTCCATATATGCCGGGAACTTGCGCTCGTATACGGTAGCCGTCCCGTTATCCAGACACAGAGCATACGCCAGCGACGGTTCCTTTTTACCTTCAAGCTGACGGACAGCCACGTCGCCGTAAGCCGCAGGGATGTCTTTATGGATGATCTCCGACAGCAGCGTGTTTGCTATGACTCGAGAGCTTACAGACCTCCTGCGCAAAAGCCGCACAATCGACTGGCAAAAGAAAGAATCTGCCCGCGCCGGTATGCGCCGCATGGTTAAGAAACTCCTCAAAAAATACAAATACCCGCCGGATGGAATGGACGACGCTATCGCCACCGTAATAAGTCAGTGTGAGATGTGGACGGATAATCAATAGCGAAAGTGATATCAGCGGTCAAATGAGTTAAAAAGCTCTATTTAGATGATGTCGTCGTACTCCTCGCGGAGCTGGGCTTTTGCTTTCTTACGCCGGCGATAGTGATGGCCTTTCCGATCCAGAAACCATGACAGCCTTCATAAAGGTAATGAGTCCTGACTTCACCGTGCCCGCTGGAGGGACGTTTAAGGAGAACACATCTTCATATAAAAACTGCAGGAAGAATTGCGGCACGTATTTACCGTTTGTCATAGACTCAGCCGAGGTCAGGGCGTTCGACGAATGCGTTTGCGGCAATTACGGCGCGGCTCTGTCAAATATGGCCTCATTCACTAATTCCTTTCTTGAGGTGGAAACGAGCGCAAAAAAAGACGAGTACCTTGTTAAGGCACTCGCCGAGATAATCAAAGATGATGAAGGAATACCGTCTAACGCTGTGTTTTACATAAATGCTGACGGCTCGTCGTCTACGAAGGTGCAGCTCCTTGCCGCCACAGAGATTTGCCTTCAGGCGTTTCTGATTGGTGTTTGGCATTATGTTCTGCTGAACAGGACGGATAACACTCAAGGCCGAAGCACGATTGTAAACTGGAAGCCTACCTACTCCGACACACCCATACGGAGGGTTTATTCGGCGGTCATCTCAAACGTGGCAGATGAATCCTTTGACCGCAGTGAGCCAACGGTCGAAGCGGAGATTCTTGACGACGACACGAAGATTCCGAGCGGTGGACAAGCCTCTCCCAAGGAGGATAAAAAAACAGCTGAACTCCATCAGACCATCATGAACAACTATGGAAAAGGCGTGCAGATCGAGAAGGTCGAAGGAACGCTGACCATAAACATCAACTGAGGGTGACGCCATGGAGAATAAACTACAGAAAACTGCTGGAACCGGTCTGCCCGTTACAGAAACAACGACCTATAACAACTACGGCAAGGGCGTTCAAGTCGGACATGCCGATACCTTCGCACCTACTATGAATTTGATTATTGCCGGAGCAGACGGTAAGACTCATTCCATCAGCACCGAGTATTTCAATGTGTTTATAGGCTTCGACCCGTTTAGCACCGATCACTTTCTCGTACCAAAGGACAGGGTATTAACGGAGTACATCACGCCGGAAGTTCGCAGCCGCTTCGCGGTGCTGGACCATTGCGCGGTTGCGGAGATAAAACAGCTCCCGGCAATTATTACCGATGAGTACAGCAAGACGACCGCAGACGGTAAAAACGCCGCATTCGCCTTTGTTACCGATATACGGAAACAGCAAAACGGAGTGATGATCCATTTTCAAAGATTCTATCCCATACCGCTCAAAGTGCTGCTCGACAACGAGTTTGCGCTCGGCATGGACATGGGCTTTGAATCATACAGGACGCACTGGACGATAAAGAATATCAACCTATTACAAGTCTTACAAGACGCCGGTATTCAAATGTGGGGGTGAGCGCGGCATATGACAGAAAGAGATGAAAAATTACCGGTAGTCGCACAGCCGGCGGCCATGTCATTTCCGAATGTTGCTCAGGCTTTCATTAACCAAGGTTCCGGCATCCAAGTTGGCTCAAATACAGGAACGCTAAACTTCAACTTCAACGGCATTACCCCAGAAACGATAGCAAGTCTGGCAGCGATGTTTTCCATGCAGCCAGCGCAGAAAAAGGTTAGCCACGCCATTGAGTGGGCGTCCCTGAGTACGTCAAATTACTGCTTGTTTGTCCTGGAAAACGAAGAATATAGTAACGGCGCTTTCTCCATTGCAAAGAATAGGGCCCTGCAGAATTATACCCCTCCAGGATATAAAGAACGGTACAATGTACTTACACCAGACGCCGTTGAAGAGTTGATAAATATGCCATGTATTTTTGCAAAGCGGAACATGTACTACGGATATACTGAGGACAGCCACCCGGCGCTGATCGGGCGAATAAGAGACATACGGGTTCAACGCGAAACAATCAAAATATGCTTTTCTGGTTTTCAGGGAATTTCACAGCAACTTTTGAACAGAAATATTGGAATCCTTAACATGGCGTCCTCGCCTCTTCGTAATGAGCTCGACGTGGAACACTGGTCTATAAAGAACTGTAATCTGCTGAATATTATGGCCCGATTGGGTGTCACTGTCGAATAGTGGTACAACATTACTTTGCTCAATACCGCCGCGCAAAAGGAGCCTCACACGATGGATAGGATCAAAACCGCAATTCAGAAAATTACACTAAATGACAACACGTTTTCTGGTGAGTCGTTTGAACCGACTTTAATAAATTTCTTCTTTGGCAATAACGGAACCGGCAAGTCGACCATTGCTAAAAGCATTGGTCTGCCCGCTACGACTGAATGGGTTCCCGGCGCGGTCCCTACCGATTATGATCTGTTGGTATACAACGAAGAATTCATAATTAACAACATTCAGAGTTACGGCAATATTCCGGGGGTATTCACCATTACCCAGCAAAACGCTACAATCAAAGCCGAGGTCGATAAGAAAGCCTCTGCCGCGAGTAATCTCCGCTCGAAAATCAAATCCAACGGTGAAGCAATTATTGCGGAGCAGGAAAAGCAGAAGAAAATAGATGCCGCATATGAAAAATCTATCTGGGATTTAACCGATGCTGCCAGAAGTAAATATAAGGAAACGCAGGTAGGCTTCACAAGAGACAAGAAAAAGTTTGTCGCGCACCTGGAAGGCTGCTCACCCGAAGACATCGACGAAACTGCGCTCGCGCAGTTATACGCCCTTGCTTATGGTGCGGAGGATACAAGATATATAGAATACAGGGGCGTTGATGCGTCAACGATTCCAACGACCTCTCTGCTGCAAGAGTCGATTGTCGGAAGCAGCGACACCGCATTTGCCAAGTTTGTCCATGCGCTGAACGCCTCTGGCTGGCTCAGTCAAGGCCATAAGGCCTATCAATATGAAGCGGGAAAGAAATGCCCGTATTGCCAGCAAGACTTGCCGGTTAATTTTGAGGATGACCTTGCCTCCTGCTTCGATGAGCAGTATAAGAAAAGCATATCCGAACTTGAGCAGTTTGTGACGGCGTACAAAGCCGTGATGAATGCTATATACTCGCTTCTTACCAAAAATAGTAAAAATCCGTTTTCCTGCGATTTGCTTCCGGAGTACAAGGCAAAATTTGACCTGTTCATGGAGAGAGCGCAGAACAACGTTTCGCTTCTTAAGCAGAAGACCGACAACCCGTCACAGACTATTGCCTTGCCAGATTTGACGGATACCCTTCGTGAACTCAACTCTATAATCGAACAGATTAACGCTAAAATTAAAGAACACAACGCTGTTCTTGACGACCGTTCAAAGAAACAGCAGGACTGCATAGAGCAGGTATGGCATCTCATAGCTTTTATGTGCAAGTCCGAAATAGCCGTTCATAAAAGTGAAAAAGGACGGCATGAAGCGGATATAGCTACAATGACGCAGCAATTGAATCAGGAAAAAACGAATGTAGAAGACCTTCAGCGAGACATTGGCCGTTTGAACCAGAATACCGTGAATACGACCGCCGCCAAGGACAGCATCAACGCGCTGCTGAAGCCCGCTGGTTTTCAGGGATTCGGGCTCCGTGAAAAGCCTGGTACTCAATATGTCTATGAATTAATTCGGGAAGACGATGAGAAGATCGCCAAAGGACTCAGCGAAGGAGAACGAAACTTCATCGCGTTTCTTTACTTCTACCACATGATCATTGGTAGCCAGTCCGATGACGGTAAGACTGCAAATAAAATCGTGGTCATTGATGACCCCGTATCCAGCATGGACAGTGGAAGTATGTTTACGGTTGCCTCGCTTGTGCGCGATTTGATTGCCATCTGCTACAACAATTACGAGATGACAGAGCAGGAAAATCACCATGACCATATAAAGCAGATATTCTGCCTCACACACAACCCGTATTTCTTCAAGGAAATATCTTACAACCGTATTGTAGAAAACGAGTGTGTCAATATTTATGAGTTGAAGAAATTGGAGGGTAATAAATCCGTCGTCACACCATGCACTCATTCGGACGACTGTGTAGGCGGTGGCATGGTTAATTATTCACCCGTAAAAAACACATACGACGCTCTTTGGTCAGAATTTTGTACGGCGCAGGAGTCGCTGTCCTTGATGAATGTTACGCGACGGATTCTGGAGTATTATTTCCTTCAGATATGTGGCTATTCCAGCGGAGACCTTCGGACAGAACTTCTGGATAAACATCAGAAGGACTTTGAGGCCACGCTTCCAGACGGCTCGGTTGATAAAACAGATTATAATCTGGCGTCTGCCATCATTGCGGTGTTAAACATCGGCGCGCGTGGGTTTAACGACGGCTTGTACTTTGATATCTCTGCAACTCAGCCAAGCCAGATCAGAAGCGTGTTCAAAACCATATTTTTTGCAGCAGGCCAACAGCAGCATTATTACTTGATGATGAATCTACATTGATGGTATGCCATAACACCGACAGAGGAGATGAAACTGCATGGTTCAGAAAGACCGCACATACCGTGCTGATTAAGTTCACGAACTTCTCTTTGATAGGCCGAACGGCAAACCCTCGCTAACGATTTATACTTGCGCTAACGAAACCTAAACCCGCGCTTTCGATTTATACGGCAAATGAACACTGTATCAAAATTATCAGCCTGTGCCAATCCGTAATAAGTGACACGAAAGGTCGGTTGTTGCAACCGCGATCTCGAAAATGCAACTGTAAATATCGTATAAGACCCAACGAGTCATTGTATCCTACGGCGGGTACGGAAGCACTCCGGATGACAGGACACGAACAGGGGCATAAGTACTACGATTACCCCCACAAATGCCACGAATACCCCATAAATTACACGATTACTCGAAGCTGAAAATAGAAAATTGAGGAAATAAAAACAGCCGCTGCGGAAATTGCTCCATAGCGGCTGAGCTTTATGCGCCATTAATGGCTGAAAACATTGAAATTGCAGGCTTTTGGGCAAAAAGAAGAAGCACCACTATTCTATCAAAATAGTGGTGCTTCTATGGTGGAGGCGAGGGGAGTCGAACCCCTGTCCGAAAACCACTTGTAACAGCTTTCTTCGAGTGCAGTCAGTCTTTTAGGATTCCCCTCACACAGCGCCGGCAGACAGGCTCTGTGCTACGGTAGTCTCTGCGTCATGCCATCGGGGGAGACACCCCGATGTTCACGTGCACCGCTCATCGACGCCTTCATCCGGGTCGCGGTACTCCCGGCGAAGACGGCAGCCTAATTAGGCCGCGACAGCAACAGTATTGTTGTCGTTTAATTTAAAGTTTACGGCTTTTATAGTGGGTCCGCGCCACTACTCGCTTACTGTAACTCACGATCCCCGTCGAAACCTTTACGCCCCCATAATTAAATGGGACTCAGTGATTGCGTTCCTTGATGGCGCGCTCCGCATCGCGTTTTGCTTCGCGGCGGGCCATGTCTTCGCGTTTGTCGTAATTTTTTTTGCCCTTGCAGACACCAAGCTGCAGTTTGACGCGCGATCCTTTGAAATAAAGCGACAGCGGTACCAGCGCATAACCGTCCTGCTTGACCAGCCCATACAGCCGCAAAATCTCCCGCTTGTGCAGCAGCAGCCGGCGCGCGCGCATCGGATCCTTGTTGAAAATGTTTCCCTGCTCATATGAGCTGACGTGCATCCCGTTGACGATCATATCGCCGTTTTCCACTTCACACCAGGAATCCTTCAGGTTGACCTTACCCTGCCGGATGGATTTAACTTCGGTGCCGCAAAGCTCAAGGCCGGTTTCCAGGCTCTCGATCACAAAATAGTCGTGATAGGCCTTTTTGTTCTGTGCGATTGTTTTCAGTTCGATTTTCACAAAAAAGCCTCCTGACCCGGCATTGCCGCGAATTCCCGGCGTGCCGTATAATTTATTGTATCACATTTTCGTAAAAAATCAAACGGATTCTGTCGGCTAAAATTCACCGCGACCTTCGAGCGCTCTGGTGAGCGTCACCTCGTCCGCATATTCCAGATCGCCGCCGACCGGAATTCCATAAGCAAGGCGCGTTACCTTGATGTTTTTGGGCTTAATCAGCTTGGAAAGATACATTGCCGTCAGTTCGCCCTCAACCGTGGCATTTGTCGCCATGATAACCTCCCGGACGCCGCCTTTCTCAATACGTTCCATCAGCTCCCGGATAAAAATATCATCGGGGCCGACGTCGTGAATCGGAGAAATGGTTCCGCCGAGCACATGGTAAACCGCATGGAATTCTCCTGTGCGCTCCAAAGCAAACACATCGCGCGGATCCTCCACCACACAGATCACCGAATGATCACGGGATTCGTCGGCGCAGACGGAGCAAATTTCGCTGTCGGTAAAATTCTTGCAGATTTTGCAGCGGCGAATCTGTTCATGCGCGTCCAGAATGGTCTGGGCAAACTGCTGGGCTTTTTCCCCAGGCATGGCGAGCACATAATAAGCCAGCCGCTGAGCCGTTTTGTGCCCGATTCCCGGCAACCGTTCAAACTGCTCCACCAGCCTGGTCAGTGGCAAAACACTGTACGCAGCCATTAAAACATCCCCGGAAAGCTCAGATTGCCTGTGATGGCGCTCATTTTTGTTTCTTTGTCCTCGGCAGCCTTGCGTAGCGCTTCATTCACCGCCGCAACCACCAGATCGGCCAGCATCTCCACGTCTTCGGGATCGACGACCTCCGGCTGCAGCTTGATGGAGGATACCTCCATCTTACCGGTCACCGTCGCCTGTACCGCATTGCCGCCTGCAGTTGCCGAATATTCGGTCTGCTCCAGTTCTTCGGTCAGCGCTCCCATCTGCTCCTGCATTTTCTGCGCCTGGCGCGCAATTGAATTCATATCCGTCGGGCCTCCGCCCATGCCCTTTGGCAGTCTTGCTTTCATCGGAAAAACTCCTTTTATTTGTATTTGAATGGTAGATTGAAACCATCAGGATTTTTGTTCTTTCACCGGAATCCCCGCGTCCTCGGCCATTCCGGCCAGTGCCGAAAGCGGATCATCGGTATCTTTTGACTGCCGTACCGCTGTCTGATAGGGCCCCAGGCGATAAATTCTTCCTGTGACCACGCGGATTGCCTCTCGCAGCTGATCTTTAATTGCGGAATTTTCCCGCAGCATTTCAAAGGCCAGTCCGTTGGGCGAATCAATCAGCACAAAGTCACCGGAGCAGAACGCTTTGGAGTTTTCAAGATACGAATACAGGCGATCCGAAACCTTGCCGAGCTCTTCCAGAACGCGCGGCCATTCGGTCATCTGCGTTGCTGTTTCCGCCGTGGGAAGACCTTCGGTCGACGGCTTTGGCGGACGCTGCGGTAACTGTTTTTCCGGCTGCTTTGGCACCGCTGCAACCACCGTGGTTCCACTCGCGACGGCATGTTCCAGCTTTGCAAGCCGCTCGGCGGTATCCTCCGGCAACTGCGTCGGCCCGGTGCACATGCGCACCAGCGTCATTTCCATCTCGACCCGACGGTTTGCGCCGCGGCTCATCGATTCCAGCGCCTGCTGCAGCGCTTCAATATCCTTCAGAATTTCAGCCAGCGTAAAGCGGTGAGCCTGTTCTTCGGCTTTGGTGTATTCTTCTTCCCCCGCCGTCATCAGCGAACGCGGCTCGCGTACCGCTTTGAACAGCATTAAATTGCGGAAATGCGCAATCAGTTCTTCACACAGACGCGCCATATCCCTGGAGGCTTCGTGCAGCTCGGCAATGCGCTGCAGAATCGCCTGCGCATCGCCATCCGCAACGGCATCGGTCAGTTGCAGCAGATGTTCGCGGCCGGCGAGTCCGGCGGATTCGACCACCACCTGCTCGGTCACCTCTTTGCTGCGGCCAAAGCACTGATCAAGCAGCGAAAGCGCGTCACGCAGGGCTCCGTCCGCAAGGCGGGCAATCATCAGCGCAGCCTCGGGCGTAATGGATGCGTTTTCCTGCGCGCAGACGTAACCTAGCCGCTGCGCAATGGCTTCCGGAGCGATGCGGTGAAAATCGAACCGCTGACAGCGCGAAAGGATCGTTGCCGGCAGCTTGTGAACCTCGGTTGTGGCAAGGATGAAAACAACGTG
>Ga0183101_1000374_pt3 | contig 10897 bp, 9 predicted proteins | sample Biomet3_FD_127790 | JGI IMG/M metagenome (GOLD analysis project Ga0183101, IMG submission 127790) | Microbial communities from bioreactor (seeded with sewage sludge) at LBNL, California, USA - Biofuel metagenome 3 | ecosystem: Engineered > Bioreactor > Anaerobic > Unclassified ... | reverse complement strand
GGAAGTACGTGATTTGTCCCTGAGGCATAATCTCCAACAGGGACAGGAGAATAGTTTCCTATAAAAATTGATCCTGCGTTTTTAATCCTGTCAAGTACGAAATCCGGGTCCGATACCATAATCTCAAGGTGTTCGGGAGCAAACTTATTGCTAAAGCCAATACATTGTTCCAGGGAATCTGCAATAAGAATTGCGGCATTTTTAAGAGAAGCCTTTATAATACAGCTTCTTGCAGCCTGTTCCGCCTGAACCAGAACCTCTCTTTTTACAGCTTCTGCCAGCGTATCCGAACCTGTGACGAGTATTGAAACTGAATTTGGATCGTGTTCGGACTGTGCAAGAATATCCGAGGCGACCATAACGGCATCTGCTGACTCATCTGCAATAATAAGTACCTCGCTTGGGCCGGCCGGAAAATCAATTTCTGCAACATCCCTGATCTGCATTTTGGCAGCTGTGACAAAAACATTTCCAGGTCCTACGATTTTATCCACCTTAGGAACGGTTTCAGTCCCATAAGCCATTGCTCCTATAGCCTGCACGCCTCCGAGCTTGAACACTTTGTCCGCTCCTGCAACCTTTGCAGCGGCAAGCGTAAGCGGGTGCACGTAACCGTCCTGCCTCGGAGGGGTACAAACAATGACCTGCTCCACGCCTGCAACCCTGGCAGGGATTACAGTCATGAGCACGGTTGAAGGATAGGAAGCCCGCCCTCCAGGAGCATACGCACCCACACTTTCCAGAGGCGTTGCCTTTTGACCCAGCACAATCCCTGGTTTTAATTCCATAAACCAGGTAGCTTTCGGAAGCTGAGCTTCATGGAAAGCCCGTATGTTTGCAGCTGCAGACTTAAGGTGATCCAGAAGTTCGGAACTTATGCCGGAAAGAGCCTGTTGAAATTCCTCCTCACTTACCTCAAAGTTTGCAAGTTCGACTTTATCGAATTTAGCCGTATATTCCCTTAGCGCAGAATCTCCTCTGGTACGCACATCGGAAAGCACGGCTGAAACGGTTTTTGCTACATCCTCAAGCCCGGAACCCCGGGAGACTAATTTCTGCATTTCAGCTTCCGAAACATCAGACAATTTTTTGAATAACATCATGACCATCTCTAAAAGACCTGACATAACCTGATACAGGTTGAAATCCGAAATTTGATCTCGAAATTTGATATAAACTGACTACTCAAATCTGATATAAAATAACTCTACTACAAATTAGTTATCGGCAATCTGAGAATTGAATAAGAGGATAATTGGTTAACTCGATAATCCGATTCAATTAAATCCCTGCTCTCATTTAATATTTTATCCCTTACTGAGCTCATTAACAGAGATAAACCGTAAAGAATACCTGATTTGTAAAATTAAAAGAAAATGAGGCAGGTATAATCAATAATCGTTAATTGTTTTTTGCCCTGAATACGGACTTTTCTCAGAAGATTCAGGCTCAGTGGGAGGCTCAGACTCAATAATTCCAGAAAATACTCCTTTGCTCCTGATCTGCTTGAAAATCCGGTCTGCAATTTTCGGCCCAAGAAGAGCAGCAACTTTCTCAGGATCAACTCCTGCAAGCTCTGCTGAGGATCTGAAGCCTGCTTCATAGAGTTTCCTTGCTCTCACGCGCCCTATACCTCTGATATCGAGCAGATCCATAAGTTCAGGGGCTGCTCCGTAATGTATCCTCTTTTCAAGTTCTGTGGCTTCTTTTGCACCTTTGAGGTCAAGGAGCCCGGCAAGCTGAGAGGTGACGTGCATTATCCATTCCGCAATATCCGCAATTGAATGAATGTCACCTTCCCCGGTGCCGAACTTTAAGCAAATCTCGTTTTCAGATTTTTCATGGACCCAGTCAAGCAGAAGAAGGGAAGTCTTGACTTCCCCAAGGAACCATTCATATTCCGTAGTATCGAAGGGACTGGGCACCTTTACAAACTCGCTCGCATGAGCCATTACATAATCATTGATATCCTGATAATCATGGCTCCGCATGTAAAGCAGGCGCATGTCAGGTGTGCTGCACACCAGATGCAGCAGAGTAAGCTCACTCAGGCTCTTTGCTCCTTTCAGGCCCTTTGCAATCCTGGCGGCTGACAGGGGGTCAATATAAAGCCTTGAGACAAGTTTTCCGAAGCTTGTAGGAATAAGGTCATCGTTTTTCTCAATCATCCCTTCCTGACGCAAAAAGTTAAGGCATTCATTCACGACCGTAGAAAGCCCGAAGTTCGAGTACTGAAAAGCGAAAAATGTTGCTTCAAGAAAATCCATGAGTTCATCATATGTCCGCGCAAAACCGTTAGAGATCGTAGAGAGCACATGGGTCCTGAGAGCATTTTCAGTTCCGAGTTTGGACCAGATATCTTCGGCGTTGGCTTCGATATAGTTTTCAAAAAGGAAAACAAACTCTTTATATGATTTTGCAACAAGCACGGCTTCTCCATACGGGTCAAGCCTCGGCCTGCCTGCCCTGCCTGCCATCTGTTTGTACTCGAGCACAGGAATAGGCTGCATTCCGTCTTCAGAGGAATAGCGCCGATAATTTCGGATAATTACACGTCGTGCAGGCAGGTTGAGCCCGGCTGCGAGAGTAGGCGTGCTCGAAATCAACTTTATCTTTCCGGCCCTGAAACCGTCCTCCACAAGTTCTCTTAAAGGCGTGGTAAGACCTGCATGGTGAAAAGCCGTGCCTGAACGAATACAGGCTGCAAGGTTCGTTGAAGTATCGGTTTCACTGTTTTCAAGGATCTCGTCTGCAATTCCGGCAAGTACATTCCTGTCTTCTGCTGAGAGCGTCTTTTTAACAGTTGAAGCTGCCTTTTTTGCAAAAGCCATGCAGTTTTTTCTGCTGCTTTCGAAAACCAGGCACTGCCCGTCTTTTTTGAGGGTATCCAGCGCAAGGTTCACAGCTTCGTCTTTTGTGGACTGTTCAACAGCTTTTTCCCTATCTTTGCAATAGAAGGTCCCATTAAAGAATACTCCTTCAAGAAGCTCGGTAGGCCTCCATTCACTTACTACAAGCTCGGCTTCCAGCCAGGCTGCAAGTTCATCGGCATTCCCGACAGTTGCAGATAATGCAAGGATCTGGCAGGAAGGATTCATTTTCCGAAGCTTTGCAAGGGTAACCTCAAGCGTAGGGCCCCTGTCTGGCGAGTCTATAAGATGCACCTCGTCTGCCACAACAACCGAAATTTCCTGCATCCAGGCGGTCTCGTTCCTGAGCAGGGAATCGGTTTTCTCTGAGGTTGCAACAATAATGTCGTTTACTCCGAGTCCCTCGTCCCGCAGGTCATAGTCCCCTGTAGAGATCCCGACCCTTATTCCAAGTTCTGAAAACTCCCGAAAACGCCTGAATTTCTCGGAAGCAAGAGCTCTGAGAGGCACGATATAGAGCGCCTTTCCTCCTGCAAGGATGGATTTCAACATTGCAAGCTCGGCAAGGAGAGTCTTCCCTGAAGCTGTAGGGATTGCAGCAAGCAGGTTTCTTCCCTCAAGCAGCCCTTTTTCCACGGCTTCGGCCTGAGGGGGATAAAGTTCCATAATTCCGGAATCGAGATAAAACTGCTTTACTTCATCGGGCAGATCGAGACTTTCTATCTTCATTGAAAATCAGACACTCACACATTGGATAAAAACTATTTTGAAATTGCACGCCAGTATCGAAAAATCTTATCTTCAAAATCTGAGTCATCTGTTAAGGAAACCCAGATTCATTGAGATTTTTTGAACGTGATCTACTAGACTTCACTTACTGGACATCACTTACTGGATATCACTTACTGAATATCATTTAGAGATACAGAATTTAATCACTTGCTGAGTAATAGTAATTTCCGCTCTCTTTTTGTTCCCGATCAAGCCTTGAGCCCAGATTATTCACACGTGGACGCCTCGTTTCCTCATCCCTACGGAAAGTTATGCCCAGGTTTTTCAGGAATCTGTTCATACCGTCTTCCATGCTGAACGGGCCGTGCGCTTCACCGTATACCGAAGGCTTGCCTTCAAAAACCACGAGTCTCTGGCTCAGCATATCTATCATATAGATATCGTGGTCTACGACAAGGGCTGTCTTGTTGTTGTTTTCGGCAAAGCGGTTGAGGACTTTTGTGACCATGGAACGCTGTTCCACGTCCAGATGGGCACTGGGTTCGTCCAGGATATAGAGGTCGGCTTCCTGAGAAAGGCAGGCTGCAATCGCAACTCTTTGTAGTTCTCCACCACTAAGGTCTGTAAGCATGTTGTCATAGATCTTATCAAGCTGGAGTGGGTTTGAAATCTCTACCTCGTAGTAGCTGGTTCCAAAATGTTTTGAGATCCCGCGCAGGAAGTCCTGCACGCGCACAGGGATATCGGCTTTAATATACTGAGGCTTGTAAGAGATTTTGACATCTATGCCTGGATCGCCTTCATCAGGTTTGATTTCTCCTGCAAGTACTTTTACAAAGGTTGACTTTCCTATCCCGTTAGGGCCCACTATCCCGAGCACCTCGCCTTCTCTAAGACTGCCGCCTGTGGCTTTCAGGGAAAAGCCGTCTCCAAATTTCTTTGAAAAACCATTAAAGGTAACCATAGACCTTAACTGGTAGTCTTCTCTTGGAGGATGGACTTCAAACTTGATGGCTTCAGGCCGGATCCTTATATTTTCTTCAGGGAGATAGCCTTTGAGGTACTGGTTAATTCCTACCCTTACACTCTTCGGAAGAGTAACCACACCGAAACCTGCAGGCTCTCCGTAGGCAATGTGAATGACGTCTGCGAGCATGTCCAGGAGTGCAAGGTCATGCTCTACTACGAGCACAGTCTTGTCCTTTGAGATATCCTGGATCAGGCGGGCGACATTAATCCTCTGGTAGATGTCAAGGTAGGGGCTAATTTCATCAAAGAAGTAGAACTGAGCATCCTTTGCCGCACATGCTGCTATTGCCACACGCTGCAGCTCTCCACCGCTCAATTCCGAGATTTTCCTGTCAACTATGCTTTTTAAATCGAGATAGTCGATAAGCTCATCAAGGACTCCTCTTTCATCGGTTTTTTCGAGCAGTTCGGAGGTTTTTCCTTTGAAAGCTTTAGGAATGAGGTCCACGTACTGGGGTTTTTGGGAAACTCGAACTTTCCCATCCACGACATCTTTAAAGTAATCATAAAGTGCAGTTCCGGCATAGTGTTCAAGCACAGTATCCCAATCGCCTTTTTTCTGTCCGAAATTAGGGATTAAAGTTCCTGAAAGGATCTGGACGGACGTACTTTTTCCTATCCCGTTAGGGCCAAGAATTCCTGTTACTTTTCCTACCCTGGGTACAGGCAGCCCGAAGAGGGCAAAACCATTTACTCCGTACCTGTGAGTAGGCTCCGTCAGAGTTTCAGGAAGCCCTATGATCATAATGGCTTTAAAAGGGCATTTGTGGACGCAAATTCCGCAACCCACACACAGCTCTTCGGAAATGACGGGTTTTCCGTCCTCCTCAAAAACAATCGTCTCATCCCCTGTTCGAACCCTCGGGCAGTATTTCTCGCACTCCTTACTACACTGTCTGGGCTGACACTTATCTTTATTAAGTATAGCTATTCTCATAATAGTCCCCGAAAATTACGTTTTTCGTTAATTTGTTAAGTAGTATTAGATTAAGTGCCTGCTATGATTTCAAGCGTGACCAGAGCTTAGCAATGTAAGTCTTGCTATAGTAAAGAACGGTTATCATGGCAAGGCAGTTGATAATGTAATGTCCAGTATGTTAAGAGAATATTGTATGTATGCAGCAGTTATCTGAGAGGTATTTTGCGTATACAGTAGTTGTTGTATACAATAGTTGTCGTATACAGTGGTTGTCGTATACAGTAGTTATCGGTTATGAAATGCCTGCTCTGGTATATGAACCGTTGGACTAACTACAGGCATAAAATATCAGTCATACAAGAGTTTAATGAAATAAACGGCCAAGTAAAAACGGCCAGGTAATACAGGAGCTGAGTAAATCAAAAAGGTAAAAACCTGTGATAAAAAGGCTGTATAAAAGGCCCTTAAATTTAAGAGAGCCTTTTTGCAGTTCAGGAAATAAGACCTTAATTCAGGAGGAGAGTCCAGACGATAAGGAAGAAATCAACGACTATAAACTCTACGTAGAACCAGTCCTTGAATTTGAACTCCTTTGTATTGATCTTGATTTGAGGATAGAAAAACTTCTGTATGTAATACGTAAGCCCGATGACGATTGTAAGTACAGCATACCAGATCCTATCTTCTCCGGCTCCGTACAGGTGGAAACATAAAATTCCTGCGATTGTGCCAAGTAATGCGGCTACTGCCGTCTTTACAATTCCGTCCCTATGCTCCTTTTGTTTTTCCTCAGGCGTCCTTTCCTTGATAAAAGTCTTCTTCTCTGGAGTCTCAATCTTTGCTGCAGGAACTTCTGAAGTAGCCTCTGCTATTTTTGCAGGTTCCTTTCTGGACTTTGACTTCGGATTTTGCTTACTCAACCTGTATACTCTCCTGAACGGCAATTAACATTCCCGGGATGTAATCGTAGTCAGAATCTAATCTCAGTTAAAAAATTAGACCTGAGTTATAAGATTTTAATTTGCAGATAAGATATTGATTGTACATAAGATTTTAATTTGCGGATAAGATATTGATTTGTACATAAGATTTTAATTTGCGGATAAGATTTTGATTTGCAGATTTGAGATCTCAGATTAAAATCATTGTATTTAAATTATTAGAATCAAATTATATATCAGGTAATTATAATTTTTTGCTGAAATAAGATTCTTGAATTACAATACGGAATTGAATCCTTGGAGTTAGTTTTTGATACAAGATTCTCGAAATTGAATTGTTGGGATTCTATTAAGACTGGATTTCACAGCTTTAAATAAATTCATTACTTAAAACATTACCGATCTGATCTATAGATATCGAATCAATTCCTATCGAATTTAAATGTTTTGAGAATTTTGAAGGCCTGTTCCCTCCTGGGTGATAGACAAGAGTAACTTCAGGAGAAAGTTTTCTGACCATATCTTCAAGCCCACAAGCATCAAGATGGTCGCTTATCCTGATTGTTGGGTAAGGATAATCCATGCGGCAACTTAAAACGTATTTTTTCATGTTCCAGGGCAACTTGGCAAGGTCCCAGGGAGCAACTATAAAAACCCCATCGCCTTCTCCAGAATCAAGCCCTGTCAGTTCCCCGGCATCCTCAAGCATACTGCGGGTAAGAGCCCTTGTCCTCGCCTCCATACAGATGGCGCCGTCGTATCCAAAGCTTCTTATAAGTTCAACTGCACGCTGGGCCTTTCCAAATTCATATGCTCCAAAGGCTACAGGCCCTTTTTCGAAAAGTGCAGATTTCATGCCTTCAAGGTCATCTGAAAAATGGCAGGAGGGATCAGCAGGGTCGCCGTAGTTAGCTTCAGTGATAAGGACATCACAGGGAGGAAGGCTGCTTGCATCTTTGACGTCGCCTGTAACCAGAATCCTTGTCCCGACATCGTTTTCCCAGTAAAAAGCACTCGCGCCTGCGGTATGTTCCGTAGGAAAGGTCTTTACCTTTGTTCCTTTGACGTCGATTTCATCCCCAAGCCTGCACATGCTGCCCGCATATTTTCTGTCGTGCCTGATTTCAAGCGCCACTGCAGTTTTTTCCGTACAAACGGCATTGGGGGAGAGCATAGCCGATTTTCCGTTGTGGTCGGAATGGGCATGGGTGATCAGATAAGCATCGGGCTGGGGATGCTTTCCAACCGTCCTGGTAGTATCAATGGAAAAGGTGCGCAAGTCCCCGGCGTTATCCCTGAACCGAAGAGAGATATGCGGTTTAAAAGTTCCGCGGGAATTACGCTGCCTGAGCGCCAGTACACCAAGATCAATCAGTTTTTTAGAAATCACGCAAATCCTTGAGGAAATAATACTTAAGGTATTTAAGGTTAGGGAAAAAATGTAAATTGGTGATGTATTGGTTTTAGGACTTATGCAGTTGAACTGAATAATCAACAACATCAGACCGTCAACTGTCTAAAACGTGACTTTAATCCACAGTCTTGGATGTAATTGATTTTGTTCCTCAAGTGCGTAAGTCCTAGGTTTATAAAAATAAGAGAGTATGTAGACATTTAATTCTTTCTAGCATTTTGCCTTTAAGCACTGAACAATGAGGTAAAGCGGGAGTTTTCCGCTGAAATTTATTATTTAGTGAACCTCGCTCACGAATCTTAAAAAAGCAAAAAGAAAATGTTTTAAGCGTTAACATTTATAGGAATTTCTGGTGTTGGGCAGTTAATTACTGACCGTTGATAATATAGGTGATGTAAGGTTTAAGGCCTTCTATGCCCTTGGTTCTACATTTTCCCATTATCAAGCACCCTATAAAATCATTCGGGAAAGATGTCACAAATGAAATTATTGTGAGTTACGCCGCTGAAGAAATCGTGAAACTTGTTTTCCAGTTAGTATTGACAGCAACTTCCACAGCAACTCTGGGAATCCCAATTTCTCCCCAGATTTTAAATCTCTTAAAAAATGTAGCAAAAGAAGTTAATAAATAAGAAATCCTCTTGAAAAGCGGATCTCAATTATGTTTTCAGGGTTTCCTACTTTCTCCGGGCATAAGCCTTCTCTAGTAGAAGATTTAAGCCGGAGATCAGATCGCGAGAACGCGAAAGATTCAACGCCTTTGCGGTTCAATCTCCAGTGAAACGCCTTGTAGTGTATTTTATCCAGTTCAAATTCAGGCTGCGGATTCCTTGGTTATGATATAAGCGACCATTTCAGGGTTAAGCATATTTTCTCTTGAAATCTTCGCTTCAATATCCTCAGTGGACATACCTTCGGATCTCATTTCCTTTATTTTTTCAGTCACTGAGGTCGGAATCGTGTAATACTCGTTTATATCTTTCCTATGGCCCCAGACGTCGCCTTCAATGAGTTGGATTCTCTGCATCTCAAGGAACATTTCTATGGATTTTGAAACTGTAGCCATATAGGATTTCGGCAACTGAATTACCTCAATTTTTGGGCAGGTCTCAACCAGGCCCAAAACATCCTTGTTCGATGGCCTGAAAGCCAAGTGAACAATGCGCTCATTTGGGTTAAGTGTAAAGATTTCTTCTCTTGAACTAACCACTCGGATCTTCATGTTTTTCTCATCTCACCTTAAATTTTTTTACGTTTTTACATTGATAGTATTAGGATATACTGACTATAAATATTTATCCCATTAAACTAACATTATTTAGATAGTATTTAGGATTTTCGATTCAAGAAACATTTCTTTAATCAAAATTTTTTAGTTTACTCATATAATTATTTTATGTCAACTTATCCAATTATTGTGACCCTTTCAGAATTTCATAATTTTTCGGCCAGGAATCTCAGGGACTCACTTTCTGTAGCAAAGTTTTGTATGTATATAGTTGTTCTGCTACTGTTTTTACGATATAAGAGAAATTTACTGGGCTTCTATGAAGAAGTTAAAAATAGCTACATTGTTTAATTTAAAAACCAGAAAAACAGTATTAAATCCCATTAATTTTCCATTCCGATTCTATATTATTATACCAAGTTTTAAAAACGTTATAAATATATTTAACTTTAAAATAAATATTGAAAAATACAGGCAATAAGACTTTTTCCATTTAAGAGATATAGAAAAAGCCCAAATAAGCAGATAAAAACGGATATGGACAAAGATAGCCCCAGGTTTCTGGAACCTCGGGCGGTCTTGTCAGAAAAACTGAGGGTCAGAGGATCTTATCGAGTTCCGACGCCAGTACACTACCCTGGGTAACTCCCATGAAGCGCTTTACTTCAGTCCCATCTTTCTGGATAATCAGCGTTGGGACAGCATGTATGCCGTATTTGGAAGCCATTTCCTGGTTTTCATCCACATCGACAACTTTGAACTCAACCTTATCCCCGTACTTTTTCTCAAGCTCTTCAAGAATTGGTTTTTGCATTCTGCAAGGTCCACACCATGTTGCGGAAAAGTCCAATAACATTGGTTTCATAAAATCACCTTTATATTTTGAAATGTCTGAGAATTTCTCTATTTTTGTTTAATCCACTCCGGGAAGCATACAGAAGAGTCGTACATACACTGCCTCAAGGACCTGTACGACAAAGCTGCCGGAAACCCAATCCTGATGATAGGCGACATAAAAGCTGGATTTACCAAATACAGGGTCGGGACTCAATAATTGTATATTATCTTCGATGATGTGAAATAATTTTTCATATATTCAATTATTTCTTCCTGCTTCATCCTTCTCTCTACCGAGAATAAATCCACAGGATCTACCCTGGAATCTCCAGGTAAATTATTTCCATATCGAAGTGCAATAGTCTTATATTGATTGCTGCATTTATATTTCTATCGTGTATAATCCCACAAAAAGGATTAAGATCGATACTATCCATTGAAACTAAATTAGATAGAATTGAGATAATCTCAAACATTATACTATTTTATACTATTCTGATAATGGTTAGAAAGTGCCAGTTTATAGGTCGAAGCGTAAAACCCCGAAGTCTTTAGCTTCGTGGGATATAAGCGTCAACCTAAACAGTCAACCGTTTTTGATTATGTATATTCATATTATTCGGACTATTCTATTATTGCTATATTGTCACCACAACCAAAATGCGAAAACCAAGCTGAGGAGTTGGAGAACAGGATATAGCCTATACCTTAAGGGATCAGGAACGTTAAGCTTTTCCCATACCAGAGAGCTATATACTCCAATCCGAAGATAAAGTTTCCAGAGATAAAGCTGCTCACGAAACATCATTTATTGCTTGCGCAAGTTTGTGTTTTTCGGATTCTATTCATAATACTTCGTTTTTGTAGCTGGTCTAGTTGGGCAGAAACTAAAATTTGTAGTTTGCCAATACGTAAGTAGATCTATTT
>Ga0183101_1002838_pt1 | contig 10900 bp, 10 predicted proteins | sample Biomet3_FD_127790 | JGI IMG/M metagenome (GOLD analysis project Ga0183101, IMG submission 127790) | Microbial communities from bioreactor (seeded with sewage sludge) at LBNL, California, USA - Biofuel metagenome 3 | ecosystem: Engineered > Bioreactor > Anaerobic > Unclassified ... | reverse complement strand
GATCCTTCGATTTGTTTGGCGAGACCATTATACGGCGGGGCGGCTCATCAATAAACGTCAGCAACACTTTCGTGTGCTGCTAGAAAAATTTTAGAGGTTATGTTCAGATTTGTAGGTGACAGGCCAAAGGGCAACTTGCAAACTGAGATTGTTCAAGTGAAAGGTGGGAACCCCGTAGATATAATTGCCACAAACGCTGGGCGTTTCGGGAAACTCGAGACCTCAACAATGGCAGAGCCGCAGGGAATCGGGCCCTAGCTGATCAGAGAAAGGTTCAGCTGAGTTTGAGGCGGACCTAGTCGCTAACCTTATGAAAGGGTTCGTAGTTCAAGTCTAGGAAACGATAAAATGTATGGATGAGTCGAAAGTTATTCTTGCAAAGTAAGAGTCGAGTAGAATTCGATACTAAACATTGCTCCTAAATTTCGGATGAAACCATCGGGCTTAGCGCATCTCATTTTGGTGTCATATAGTCCGTATTTCTTAATCGGCTTCACCACATATTGGTCGTAAGCAGGCGTGCATCCTAACGCCCCCATGAGAATCTTGGTTGCTGGAGTGTCCGTCACGGGGCGCCTTAGGATCTTTTGCTCTATAAAGAGTCTGAAGTTCCTTGCAAGCCTCAATGAGCATGCCCGCGTGCTGGGGGTCCCTATAAAAGTCCATGGGATGAAGGGGGTCTTGCTGCGGGCGTGAACTTGCCCAAAGGGCTCTGAGCGTGGATTGGTCCAGAAGATAGTCCACCACCGCCCGGTGAATCTTATAGTCATGCTTCAGGAGGAAACTAGATCCTCGGTACATTCCCCAACTGGCCAGATAAAACGCTAAGGATAAAGCTAAATGATCCCTGTCTTCCGTTCCTGGGTTAATGAAAGCGTCGGAGAAGGCACTATAGCAATACCACCACGACCGATAACGACCAAAAGGAGCGTTATCGGTTTGGTTCATCATCTCCTGTAAATATTGCTCTGAACTTCTATTTGGATCGGCATTTTGTGGAATCCATATAAAACGCGGAAATCGAGAAAGAGGGGTTTGTCTTCGCCTATCATTTCTGAAAATTTCCAAAAGATTCCCACAAGTAATCAATAAACGCTGAACAAGACACCAACATAAACTGTGCTTCCTCAAAGGTCGCATCTGGCGAATCCAAATTTCCAGAATGGCGAACCCCTTTGGCATCCGAGGTGTAACCGAATAGTTTAATGAAGGCCTCTTTTAATGCAGGATGAATAATAAGTCCTTTGTTTTCAAATTCCTTGAGAGCTCTGGAAAGCTCCTCGGGATGGTCTCCTAAAAGCTGGTTGCAGGCAGATTCAACTCCGGTAATGCTCTCTTTAATCGAATTTTGATAATCTGGTTTGGGCTTCAGTGAGATAAAACTAAGAGCTTTCTCGATATGAGTGGCACTGTCCCTCTGAGAATTTAGGGCTTGTTCAATGGCCTTTATCTGGTTCGGGTCAGTAATCTCAACAATTTGACCATGAATAAAGCGGTAACCAACGTAATCAACTTTAAACACCTCGTTTAATTGAGATTCAAGAGAAGACAGGCGATTAAAAATGTAAGGTTCCTCTTCGTCCAAATAAAAGTCAACTCTAGGAGCAAAAAACTCTAAAGCGGTCATGACATCGTCTATATCGTTCTTCTGAATAATTTCTAAAAGATCCCGAAGAGTAGGCTGATAGTCTATGTCTTCACCTGGCGTCAAAAGACGATTAAATAAACCTGTATAAAGATCTAAGGCCAAGGTCGACCTAGTGTGAGGATGTTTCCAATTGCCCAGTCCAATAACGGAATCAGAAAAAATGCTTATTTTATTAATGATGTCTTTTCGAGTGTAGGCATCAAGATCGTTTTTTTGAATCGAGGTGCTAACCTTATTCGTTCCTTTTCTATCAGAAAATCCCCCACGAACATACAGTTTTGGTGCCATATTTAATGTCTTCCTTGATAATATTCTTCGAAGAACTTATTCGCGTCCTGTTTCCCCACCGCTTCGATCCAGTCCGCGTGGTTAATGTTCCAATCGATGGTCTCCTTGATCGCGCTCTCGAAGGTGTATTTTGGTTTCCAGCCGAGCTTCTCGACCTTTGATGGGTCGATCGCATAACGAAGGTCATGCCCCGGTCTATCCGTGACGTGATGAATCAGGGATTCCGGCTTGTGTAATTCCTTTAATATGGTCTCGACGATATAAAGGTTCGTCTTCTCGTTATGGCCCCCAACGTTATAGATCTCACCATCAACGCCCTGACGGACGATCAGATCGATCGCGTCACAATGGTCCCCCACATAGAGCCAATCCCTGACGTTGACGCCTTTGCCATAAACGGGCAGAGGCTCATCATGGATGGCCTTTTGAATCATCAAAGGAATTAGCTTCTCTGGATATTGGTACGGCCCGTAGTTATTGGAGCAACGGGATACCGTGACGGGCAATCCGAAGGTCCGATGATAGGCAAGGCAAAGGAAGTCCGCGCCGGCTTTGGATGCCGAATACGGGCTAGACGGCTTGATCGGGCTTTTCTCATTGAAGAACTGGTCCACCGCTTCTAAAGGTAAGTCCCCATAGACTTCATCCGTAGAGACCTGGTGGTAACGCTTGATGCCGTATTTCCGGCAAGCATCCAGCAACACCTGGGTGCCTTCGATGTTAGTCTTGACGAAGATATCGGGGTATAAAGACGCCCGATCGACATGGGTTTCGGCCGCGAAGTTGATCACGTAGTCAAATTTCTCAGCAGCGAAAAGCTTGTCCACGAGTTCCTTGTCGCAGATATTGCCCTGGACGAACTTGAAGTTCTTGCAGCCTTCGATGTCTTTAAGAGTAATGCGGTTCCCGGCATAGGTTAAGGCATCCAAGCAGACATAATCATCCTCCGGGTACTTCTTCACCATCTCGAGGAGGAAATTCCCCCCGATAAAGCCCGCCCCGCCCGTCACTAAGAATTTCATAGGTTAAAACCTCTCAATGTTCTTCTTTAGCCAATCTGCGGTGGATTTGATCCCCGCAGCAAAGTCTGATGATGCCGCATAACCCGTGTCACGACTCAGCTCTTTGATGTCGATGTGCTCGTAGTCGATATGGTTATCCGTCGGATAGGCCCCAAAGGCAATATCCGCGCCGGGTTTAAGGATATCTCGGATCTCCGAGAACCATTCTTTGAAGGTCTTGAGTTCTTGGTGGCCCACATAGTAGGTCTTCATATTCACGCCCTTCTCCGCCATGGCATAGAAGGCATTCACGATATCGCCGATGTAGATGATGTCATAGAGATCTTTGCCCTCAATGAGCTTAGGCGTGACTCCTTTAATAAGGGAGGTCATAAAGACATTGGGAACCATCTTGGAGAAGTTCCCTTCGCCATAGGCCATGGCAATGAGACCGCAGTTGAACTCGATATGCTCCTGATAGGCTAGAGTCTTGCAGATCATCTCGGCAGCAAGCTTGGCCGTGCCATAGATGTTCGTGTACCGAGGCTTAATGTCCTGCTCAAAGAAATACTTCTTGGTCTCCAAGGTATTGATGGAACTAGCCAAGATGAATTTACGGCAGCCGATCTTGATGGCATTTCGCAGCGTATCGCCAGCGAAAGCGGCATCCTCTAATTGATCCCGATAATTCTTGAAAGCCTCGCCCCAAACGCCCTTCCAGGCGAAATGGAATAAGCAATCAATGGGTTCATGGATCTCAGAGAAGAGACGATCGTAGTCCGCAAAGAAGCCTTTAAGGATAACCAAGCGGTCGCAGGCTAAGTCTTTCATGGATGCATCATCCGTAACAAAGGCATAGACCTTATGGCCTTCAGCCAGCAACTTCTTGGTCATGGCGTGGCCAATAAAGCCATTCGCACCCGTAATAATGTCGGCTTTGATCGCAGCTGGAGAAACCGCCGGTTCTGGAATAGTCTTTGACGCAGGGAACAAACTCGGTTCGACCGTTCGAAGTGCATCAAGATAACGCTTAAGGGCATCTTGCCAAGACGGAAGACGGTGAAACCCCGCCTGATCCAGCGAGGCCTTGCTGAGCCGGCTATTCTCGGGGCGTTTGGCCGCGGCTCCATAGTCTTTGGCCGTAACAGGAATCACGGTGACACCCGTAATGCCCGCTAAACGGAAAATCTCCTTGGTATAGTTAAACCACGTGGTATAGCCTTCATTGGTCGCGTGATAGGTCCCATATTTGTCACTATGAATGATCTCATCCAAGAGGATCGAAACATCAAAGGTCGATGTCGGAGAACCAATCTCATCATTGACCACGCGAATCTCTTTGTGGGTTTGGGCTAACCGTAACATGGTTAACGGGAAATTCTTGCCATGGATCCCAAAAGCCCAACTGAGGCGAACAATAAAGTGATGAGGATACATCGCCACATAATCCTCAGCGTCGGATTTAGTTTGTCCATAGATCGATAGAGGATTTTTGATATCGTCGACTTCATAGGGCGTTTTCTTTTCGCCATCGAAGCAATAGTCGGTGGAAATATAAAGGAACTTTGCTCCCACCGCTTTGGCAGCTTCAAGGAGATGGTTCGTCCCTTCGACGTTAATGGTTTCGCAGGTTAAAGGATCTGCTTCGGCTTTGTCGACCGCGGTATAGGCCGCTAAGTGCATGATGGCATCTGGTTTTAGGTCTTTAATCACTTTCATGACGGCTTCGCCATTGGTGATGTCGCAATCCTCACGGTCGATACCTAAAACCACATCTTCAGGATGCTTCGATTTAATCTCGTTACTGAGGTCAGTTCCAAGCTGACCCTTAGCCCCGGTGATGACGATGCGCATTATTTCTTCTCCTTATAGACGAAATCAATCCCCGCATCCTTAAATAAAGGATTCTTGAGGTCTTTATCGCTAAGGACCGGATGTTCAACACCCCAATCGATTCCAAATTGTGGATCGGAGTAGAGAACAGCCCGTTCCGAGGCTTTGTCATAATAGGCATCAACCTGGTAGGCAAAGATCACATTATCCGTGACTGTAACAAAGCCATGAAGGAATCCTTTGGGGATAAAAAGCATCTTGTGGTTCTCACCAGATAACCGCACCCGAATCCATTTGAGGTAGGAGGGAGAGCCTTTACGGACATCGACGATGACATCGTCCACCGCGCCTTGAATCACGCGAACGAGCTTGGCCTGGCAAGAAGAGCCCGATTGGCAATGGAGACCCCGGATCACGCCTTTGACCGCGGAGAGGGACTGATTGTCCTGAACGAACTCCCCATCAAAAACAGATAAGAGGTCTTTCTTGGTATAAGACTCAAAGAAATAGCCGCGGTTATCCCCAAAGACCTTGGGGGTAATCACGTAAGCATCTTTTAGTTCAGTGGACTCAATAGTGTAAGGCATTATTTTTTGACCCTTCCATCATAGACGATTGCGCCATCCGCGACCATACGGAGATAGGCTCCATAGGTGGACTTACCCATCCGCTCCGCGGATTTCAGTAAAGTAGCTTTATCAATCCATTTGTTGATGTAAGCAATCTCTTCAAGGCAGCTGATCTGCATCCCTTGACGGGTCTCGATCATCTTCACGAAATCCGTCGCATCCGCTAGGGATTCATGAGTGCCCGTATCAAGCCAAGTAAATCCGCGGCCAAGGAGATCAACATCCAAGTCGCCTTTTTCAAGGTACATTTGGTTAATCGAAGTAATTTCGTATTCACCACGTTCCGAAGGGACCACTTTTTTAGCAAACTCCACTGCCCGGTTGTCGTAGAAATACATTCCCGTTGCCGCGTAGTGGCTCGCCGGATTCTTCGGTTTCTCAACGATTGAGACGACTTTCCAGTGTTGATCAAACCCAATGATACCGAAGTCCTCGGGGTTCTTAACGAAATAGCCAAATAAAGTAGCCCGATGGTTCTTCTCAGCGTTCTCTTTAGCTGCGAGTAAATGAGTCTTCATGCCAGAACCATAGAAGATGTTATCGCCGAGGACCATGGCAACGGAATCGTTTCCAATGAACTTCTCCCCAATGACAAAAGCTTGAGCGAGGCCATTTGGTTTGGGTTGTTCAGCATAGGATAAATGAATGCCAAAGGAGGAACCATCTCCTAACATACTTTCGAATCTTGGAAGATCCGTTGGAGTTGAGATAATCAAGATATCCCGAATCCCCGCGAGCATGAGCATGCTAAGGGGATAATAGATCATCGGCTTATCGTAGACAGGTAAAAGCTGTTTCGATACGGATATGGTCAAAGGATACAGACGCGTACCAGAGCCACCGGCAAGGATAATACCCTTCATAGTTAATTCCTCAAAGGAATTATACTATTAGACAATTCTTTGCTCTAGGAAAAGACTAAGCGATAGGCTTCAAGAAGATTTGAGCTTAATCGTCCTCACTTATAAAATAGATTTATGAATTACGATGATTTGTACTTGCCTTGTTCCCTCTTTCCCGAAAAATTAGTTTGGCCAGGGACCACTTTTGACGGGTTTTCGGTTCCACTTCAGGAAAGGCCTCTTGAGAGAATCTTCTCCTTTAATCAAACCACATGCGTATTGTTTTCATCTCTTAAGGAATACGAGGAATTGAAGCCAACTTTTTCACAAACTTCTCGGCCAGGTTCGGAAGGACATATGCGATCTCTTATTCGAACCATATATATTGAGATGGGAGGTTATGAAGACAAACTATTGCGATTGGCCGGAGACATTTTGTGCGTCCCTGATAGGCTAACCGAAAATTTCCAAAAGCTATTAGTAGAGGTCACAAACAAAACGAAGCCATATCAAGAATTTGTTCCCTTTTTAAAGACAATAAAAAACCTTCAAAATGAAAAAGAAGCTAAAATTGCTGCCAATATTCGAAACTACGAGTTGCATAATGTTACTATAATTGAAAGAGTCCATTTTCCTGATATTGGCGGTTCAATTGCTCCCGACCGATGGGAATACCCATTGACAAAATTTGAAGCAAACATCGATGCCACTGTTCAATTGCTAGTTGATCTTCGAAATGCTTTTCTCCCCGTTCTTATTGGAAATACGCCAGATCGTATTTATGGAGAACAAATTTGTTTAGGAGAAGAAATTGTATTGGACCCTTTTCTTGAAAAGTCTAAACATTAATCTTTAGCAAATTGATATCGGGAATAGACTTTCTTTTGGAGAGGCTTCCGTTCATCCGTGATCCGATTGCCGAGGATCAGGTCGGACCGCTTGGCGAACTCTTTGAGATCGGCGACTCCGGGGTATCGTCGAATTCGTTCGCTTAGACCGCGAATTCATAGACGATGACCTTGATTCCTTTGGCGCGTAGGCCCCCCATGATGACCTGGATCGAGGAGGAGCGGAAGTTGTCGCTGTTGGCCTTCATGGTGAGGCGGTAGACGCCATACCCAAACGAAGGGTTGTTGTAGCCCTCGCCGATCCTGGGATCGAGGCAAACCCCGTCGATGATGCTTTCGGTGCTGAGCCCCTTGACCTCGGCGTAGGTGTCGAGTTCGTTGAAATAGGCCACCCGTAATGCTAAATAGGTGTTGGCGAAGAGCTTGACGGCCTCGGCCTCGGTGGAATCCATGATGAGGGTTGGGACATCTTGCTTGAGCGCGCCTTCCTTGAGCAAACAAGCAAATCGCTCCGAAAATTGTAGTCTCGGATAAATAATATGGCTTCAAGATGGGAAAACTAGAAACGGCTATTTATTTAAGCTTGTATTTAATGTCGTCTTTATTGAGTTGAACATTTGTACCGGCCAAGCAAGGCAAAATATAAGTATCGTGAAACCTGCAGCCACGATAAACACGTGAGTTTAAGCAAGTTACCAAAAGCGGGCTAGGTAGAGGGGAAGAAGAAAAGATAGCAAAACGAAATTCTTTTTCATGATGCCAATCAATGAATTTTGTGAAGGTGTAACGAAGAGAATACAAAAGTAGAAAATAGCCATTTGCCCCCGTAAAGGTAAAGGAAGAATGTCGAAAAGGCATAATCGGCCGAGTAGAGGAATAATGAACATCATCGTAAACGCAAATGCCAGGAATGGAGCGAGAAGTTAAAGAGTGTTGAATATCAGAGAGTCGGTGACCGATGCATACCCCTTGGTGTTTGTCGGCATAGTAAGACCACATCAAAATGCTATCGTACACGCGAGAGGTACATAAAACTCTTAATCGAGACATTGTCTTCACCAATTGAATCAAGTTATTAATGATGTAATGTCTCCATGAGACAAAATCCACAGGAAGAGTAATAAAAGGAAAAACATACTCTTTGAAGGAGGGAAAAGAAGCTTCAAGCTCTTTTTCGCCTCTTTCAAAAGTTTCTGGCGTTTTTGCAAAATTTGCCAATTGCTTTTCAATCCACAGGTTGAGTTGATTTACAAAAGAAACATTTTGCAATAGTTTCGTTGCCAATTGGCTCGAAGAAACTGATTTTTTTAAACTAGGAAAACTAGCTAATATCCGCAGAATCAAAGTTGGAGAAAGGGCTTCAAAATCGCAATCAAACGGATCGTTGAAAGTGGAAGGGTCCAGAAACGCAATTTTTTGGCGCTTTTTTGAGTCCAAATATCTCATGGGCTGACAATATTCAAAAACTTCGCTAGGCAAATTTGGCAAAGCAACATTCATGGAAAGATAGGGCAAAAGAAGATGATGAGTAACCTCGGTATCTTCCTCCAGATCGAAAAGAAAATCGGATGCGAGGAAAGAAGAAAAGTCCTCCATCTTTTGAGTCAGTGTAACTTCGGCCTGTTGATTGGAGGATAACAAATAGGGAAAAATGGAAGAAAACCGAATCTCAAAATTGGATTCAGATTTCCTAGAAGGATGGGCGATGTAACGTCGATTTTTGAAATCGCCTTCAATTTCAACCGGAATATGATTGAGATGGGAAAAATAGGCCAAAAGCAGGCGCTGCATGAAGTCTTCAAGATGCGAAAAACTTACAAAGAACACACCAAGATATTAAACCAATAAGCCAAAATTGGAAGGAGCCACTTCCAAAATTGGCAATAGGTAAGAACCGCTCATGTGCTTGAAAATGGTTTAATTTTTCCTAACGATTTTGCTTCGAGACAAATGAAATATTGAAAGAACTCGGCAGCATTGGTAAAGGAACTTTTTGTTTGCTAGACTTCCAGGAAGTCTAAGGAAAAAGCTCTCAGGGCGTCCTTTGGGCCGATCCGCCTCCATTAATTCGCTTTCGTTAAACAAATAACGATAATCATCCAGCAAACGCCCACCGTGAATGACGCCACCGAATGGAGCCGGCCACAAAGGACGGTTGCGGCGGCGGGCGTACAATAAACACTTCTTTGAACAGAATTTAGCCCGCCAGTAAGCAAAACTCTCAAAGGTCCAAGGGTCCTCTCCTTTGCGGAGAAGGTGCTTAAAATAAACCGTTCTCACCAGCGAAACGCATAACATGGGTTTGGCCGTAGTTTCGACAAGGAAGTCTTCTTTAGAATGAGGGTAATAGAGAACTCCGGTCTGACTATAATTATGAGTATCGGCATCAAAATCGATGTAGCCAATCTTTCGATCGTTTTTCATGATTTGGCATGCTTCTGCAAGCATTTCTTGATCCACTGGCGCAGTCAAATAATTGTCTTCGAGACAGAAAGAAAACAGGAGGCTTTGATAAGCTTAACTGCCTGTAAAGTTCGCGTCGACCAATCAAAGTTTCTAAACGCTTCGGGGATACCACCCGTTATTCCCGAAATATTTGCCGAAGGAATATTGGCGAAAATTGGTCCTTTAAAACTGGGAAAATAACGGTTTAATTGGCGGAGAAAGCCTGGAATTGACCAAGCGTTAGCTTCGCTAGTGACGATGAGAAGAGGGATGTCTTGAATGCTTTCCACGAAACAATAATATCAGCCTCTTTCCTTTACTGCCCAAAGATTTTTGTAACCTCAAAAATTCCATCCGACTCAAATGCGTTGCTTCCCATACCCATATAGATCGGGAAGAGAATTCTTCTTTGTTATTTATTTTTTAAGCCTTTTTACTAAGCGAACTTCGGAAAAGAGAACCGCTTTTTTAGAGAAGTAGGATAATGTCGTTATGCCGAAGCACGCCTATCTCATCATGGAGCATAGCAACCTCCCCGTTGCTCAAGCGGCCATCAGAATGATTGATGACCCCCGTAATGATATTTTTATCTATATCGACGGTGACGAGGTCCATCAAAGCGATTTCGTAGCCAAACAATCTCATATCCATTTTATCAATCATCATATCGATGTCTTTTGGGCAGATTTCATGCAAGTCGAGATGGCCTTAATTGAATTAGCGGTTAATACAGGCCACTATGGCTACTACCATCTTTTGACCGACGCTGGACTACCCATCAAGAGCCAGGATCAAATTCACGAGTTCTTTGATAATGATCCCAATCAAATGATCTATATGCATGTGAACTGCCACACCTTTAAGTCCATTCAGAAGCAATGCGCGGTAAATTATCCTTTCTTTAAATCCAAGGCGTTCCGTCATAGCAAAGTTAAAAAAGTCTTGGCCAAAGCGGCCTCCAGAATCGAATACGCCTTCGGAATCAACCATCTAGCCAAGAACAAAGAGATCCCCGTCGTCTATAACGGCTGGCAAGCCTTCTCTATCCCCGATGACTTTGCCCGCTACATCGTTGAGAAAAAAGACCTGCTCCATAAGACCTTTGATCATGCCTTAGCCAACGAAGAAGAAGCTTTTCAAAGTTTGGCTATGAACTCCAAATTCCGTTATCGGATGTATGGCTATAATGGCAAAGACGATGCCCAGGACGCGAGTAAGCGAATGATTAACTGGAATCCGCAGCATTGGACCCCGCTCGTCTTCACCGAAAAGGATTTCGAGGCGATTAAAGCCAACAAGAATTGTTTCTTTGCCCGCAAGTTCTATGCAAATGTCGATCTAGAAATCGTTAATAAACTGGAAAAAG
>Ga0183101_1002837_pt1 | contig 10903 bp, 11 predicted proteins | sample Biomet3_FD_127790 | JGI IMG/M metagenome (GOLD analysis project Ga0183101, IMG submission 127790) | Microbial communities from bioreactor (seeded with sewage sludge) at LBNL, California, USA - Biofuel metagenome 3 | ecosystem: Engineered > Bioreactor > Anaerobic > Unclassified ... | reverse complement strand
GCATTGATGATCATATGTACATTTTCGTTACTGATGAGACAATTGTTGACGATGTAAGAAAGTTTATTTCAGAAAAGACAAAACTAAATGCTACTGCTTTTAATGTAATAAAGATCAATGAGATTCCAAAGAATGACGCAGGAAAAACGCTATATCGAGAATTAGCAAAATATTATGAATGAGAGCAAAGATCTAGAAAAGAAAATTCAACTATTTTGTGTGCCATTTGCAGGTGGTAATAGAGCAGTTTTTAGAAATCTTTCTCTTCAGTTAAATGATGAAGTTGATGCTGTTCTTTTGGAGTACCCTGGACATGGTGTCAGATCAAAAGAAGCATTTTGTACCACTATTGAAGAATTAAAAGAGGATGTAAAGAAGCAAATCAACATCAATAGAAAAGAAAATATTCCTTATTCAATTTTGGGATATAGCATGGGCAGCATTGTAACCTATGAATTAGTTTCCGATTTATGGAATGCTGAAAACGGTTCAGAAGTACCTACCCATGTTTTTTTATGTGCAAACGAGGCACTATCAAATTATAATCCGCGAATTAATTTGTCAGAAATGACAAAAGATGAAATTCAAAAAAAACTCATAAGCATGGGTGGAATTGATGAGAGAATTTTGAAAGATCAGAGATTTTCGAGAATATTTTTACGTCCTGTTGAAGCAGATTACCAAGTACTAGAAAAATATAGTTTTAATAAAGATAGGAGAAATCCCAAATTGGATTGCTCGATTTTTTATTCTGAAAATGATACTTCATTTGACCAAGTTGAAGATTGGCGCAATCTATTTGATGGTAGTGTGGACTTCTACGAATTGGGTGAAAATCATTTTTTTATAAGAGAACATTCTGAAGAAATGGCGAATGTTATCAATAGAGTATTGTTAAATATATAGGGAGTATAAATTATGAACTATGATGAAATATTATCCATTGCCCCATATTCTTTAAATAAGCAAGAAAAAACAGAAATGCTTACTAAAAGAATGAAAGAATTAACTAAACGACATATTGAAACATGTGAACCATATAATCGAATGATGAATAGCATTGATTTCAATCTTGATCAAATCAAGAAATATGAAGATGTGCCTTTTCTCCCGGTAAGATTGTTTAAAGAACTGGATCTAAAAAGTGTTTCTGATGATGAAATATTTAAAACAATGACATCATCTGGAACAAGTGGACAGGCAGTTTCGAAAATCTATTTAGATAAAACTACTGCAAGTAACCAGCAGAAAACGATGGTTAAAATTGTATCTGATTTTACTGGTGCAGGAAGAATGCCTATGTTAATTATTGATTGCCCATCTGTAATTAAGAACAGATCTATGTTTTCTGCTAGAGGTGCTGGAATTTTGGGGTTTTCTATGTTCGGAGCAGACAAGACATATGCATTGAATGATGAAATGCAGCTTGATGTTGAAGGAATTCAAGCTTTTTTGAAAAAACATGATGGCGAGAGAATATTTTTATTTGGCTTTACTTTTATGATATGGCAGCATTTCTATAAAGAATTATTGAGACTTAAAGCAGAGGGCATATCATTTGATCTTTCAAAAGGAATATTAATTCATGGAGGTGGATGGAAAAAATTGACAAGTGAGGCTGTATCTCCTGAAGAATTCCACAAAGATCTTAAGGATGTATGCGGATTAGATTCAATCCACGATTACTATGGAATGGTAGAACAAACTGGATGCATTTATATGCAATGCGAATGCGGTCATCTGCATGCTAGTATTTTTTCTGATGTAATTATGAGAAATCCAACAGATTTTTCTATATGTAAGAAAGGTGAAACTGGGATTATACAGGTTGTGTCAGCAATTCCAGAGTCTTATCCAGGTCATTCTCTTTTGACAGAGGATGAAGGCATTTTACTTGGAGAAGATGACTGTCCTTGTGGAAGAAAAGGTAAATATTTTAAAGTTATAGGAAGACTAAAAAATGCGGAGATAAGGGGGTGTAGTGATACATATGCAGCAAAATTCAAATAATTTTGATGAAATGAATGTTCAATATTGCGTGGGTGATGCTGTAATTATGAGCCAACTTGTTGATGCACCTTCTAAAATACCATTCGACGAATCAATCATTAATTTTTTGGCCCTTGTGTCGAAAAAATTGTTATCAATGAATGAAGCAAAAGAATTTCCTGATGTAATAACACTTGGTTTTTGGATGAGGAAAGCATCGATTGAAAGTCTGAAGCGTCGTTTTGAAGTATCAGATGAATCTGCGGTAAAACGTGGAAGAGGAGTTGTGTTTCATATTGCACCTTCTAACGTACCTGTAAATTATGCATATTCTCTTGTTACTGGCCTTCTGTGTGGAAATAAGAATGTAATTCGTATACCTTCTAAGGATTTTAATCAGGTAACTATTATAAATAGAGTTATTAATGATGCATTGACAGAAATGCCAGAGATTAAACCTTATATATGTTTAATTAAATATGGTCACGATGCAGCAGTAAATGATAAGTTGTCTGAAATTGCGGATGTACGAGTTATTTGGGGTGGCGACAATACAATAAATGAAATTCGCAATTCCAAGATGAAACCAAGAGCGACTGAAATAACATTTGCAGATAGGTATTCTTTGGCGGTTATAGATTCTAATGCTTATTTAAAAGCTGAAAATAAAGATAAAATTGCACAAAATTTTTATAACGATACATATCTTACTGATCAAAATGCATGCACTTCTCCTAGAGCTGTTGTATGGACTGGAGATAAAATCACAGAAGCAAAAGAACAATTCTGGGATATGCTACATAAAATATTAATTAAGAAATATAGCATTTCTGGTGTTCAATCTGTAAATAAACTGACCAGTGGATATATACTTGCTGCAATGAAACCTGGAGTAAAAAAAATAACTTCAGGAGATAATTTGATTATTCGTATGCAAGTTCCATCATTAACTTCTGACTTAATGGAAATCAAGGATAATTCTGGTTATTTCTTTGAATATGATTGCAAAGATATCTATGAGATAAGAGAGTTCTGCAATGATACTCGTTGCCAAACATTAGCATACATTGGATCTAAAGAACAGATTAAACCTTTAATAATGAGTGATATTTTGGGGATTGATCGAGTAGTGCCAATTGGTGAAACGATGAATTTTGATTTTATGTGGGATGGATATAATTTGTTTGAAAGAATGACAAGAAATATTGTTATAAAATAATTGAGGTCTAATTGAATGATAATCGGAAATAAAAAAGTAGCCATTATTGGGGCAGGATATGTAGGCTCCTCTATAGCATATTCGTTGGCTTTACGTGATATTGCTAGAGAAATTGTATTGATTGATATCAATATTGAAAAGGCTGAAGGAGAAGCGAAAGATATACGACACGGGCTTCCAAGTATGGGGACTACAGATTTGTATGCTGGGGATTATAAAGACTGTGCTGATTGTGATTTGATAATAATTACAGCCGGAAGAGGAAGAAATCCTGGCGAATCGCGATTAGATTTAGCTAAAGAAAATATTGAAATTGTCAAAAATGTTGTGAATTCAATAAAAAAGTATTATACAAGAGGCGTTATTTTAATCATCTCAAATCCAGTTGATATAATCACGTTAAAAGTTGATGAATGGATGGGACTGCCTAATGGAATGGTATTTGGGTCAGGGTGCATTCTTGATTCTTCTAGATTTGTAAGAACAATCGCTGACTACTTAGAACTCAATACAGGCGTAATTAATGGCTACATTGTTGGTGAACATGGGGATGGGCAGGTGCCAATCTGGAGCAATGTTACAATAAACGGAATTCCAATTGATGAATATTGTGAAAATGTTGATCTTCCATGGAATGATGATGTAAAGAACCAAATGGCAATAAAAGTAAAAAACATGGGAGCAGAGATTATAAAATCAAAAGGGAAAACGCATTATGGTATTGCTACATGTGTTTGCTATTTGGCTGATGCAATCTTAAACCAAAAAGCTACAATTGTTTCTGTTTGTTCAACTTTAATGGGTGAACATGGAGTTAGAAACATTGCATTATCGGTTCCTTCTGTAGTTGGCCCGCGTGGTGTTCAACAGAGAATTCGTGAACGATGGGATCAAGAAGAATATCGGGCCTTTTTTGACTCGGTAAATAATATACGAAATAAGTTGAAAAGTGTTAGTTCCTAAGACTTATAATTTTAATAAATTGAGATATTTAATAATGTCTCGTATTGATTGCAACTTAAAAAATTAGTTATTTTGTATATTCAAATTAATTAAATGATTTTAATAAAGATTGTATATATGTTTAGAAATCACGTCGAATAGAGAGAGTGCGTCAATAATTTTGTGTAACCTCTGTCTTTAGAATCAGTACCGCTTTTCAAACAGTTGCTGTAGTTCGTATGAACATTTCTTGAATCCCTTCATCTGTCGTGCTTCGAACTGCTTGTTGTAATCACATGCGATGACACATGTGAATCGATCCAATGATTCTTCATTTGGAAACTGTTCCTTCTTGCGGATGTTGCTCTTGAGCTTCTTGTTGAAGGACTCGATTGGGTTCGATGTATAAATGCTCCGCTGTATCTCCTGCGGATAGTCATAGAAGGTAAACAGCGATGGATTGTCCTTGATGACATGCACAGCCTTTGGATACTTCTTTGTATATTTGGTGATGAATCTGTTCAACTGCTGCTGCGCTTCTTTCTTTGTCTTTGATTGATAGATCAGCTTGGCATCGCCAAGTACATCTTTCCAGTCCTTGTTCCGCACATTCCTGCAGATAGCCCGCATCAGATGCACCCAGCAGGCCTGGTACTGTGCCTTCGGATATTCTTCTAAAAAGACGTTTCTCAGCTCCCTGAGACCATCCGAGATGAACAGCAGGACCTCTTCCACACCACGTGCGTGGATGTCCCTCAACATCTCTCTGTAGTTCTCGCTGGACTCGCTGGGGAACAGGCGGTAATCAAGGATCTGCTTGCTGCCATCAGCACTGATCCCCATCAATATATGCAAAGCCTCTTTGGATACCGTGTCCCTGCGGACACTGATATATGTCGCATCTCCATAGATGACAGAGTAACGCTTGGATAGCAGTCTGGAATGGAACTCTTTGACCATCTCTTCTGTCGTCTTGGTGATGTTGGAGATCGTGGCTGGCGTGTAATAGCTGCCATACATCTTCTCAATGAGGCTGGCAATCTCTGATGTCGTGATCCCTTTGGAATACATCTGGATCACCATATCTTCCAGTGCACCATCGTTCCTCTTGTAGCGGGGGACAGTGTGCTGCTGGAATTCACCATTCCGGTCCCGTGGAATCTCGATCTTTATCTTGCCAAATCGAGTTACGATGTCCCTTGTATATCTGCCATTCCGGGAATTTCCGGTATTGTAACCGTCTACTGACCACTTATCGTAATCAAGGAATGCTGTGAGCTCTGACTGGAGCAGTTCATTTACACAATGTTCAAGCTCGGTGCGCATCAATTCATTCCAAGCATCCGATAAGCTTCGACCTTGGACTACTGCTTCATTCAACTCTGTGGTAATATCAGTCATGGGAGATCTCCTCGAATTTGGTGTGGTAACTTAATTCTAAGGATTGGTCTCCCTTTTGTATAGGTGACTACGTTTACACATGATTATTTAAACACTCTAGCTTTATGGTTAAGTTTGAGAGTATTAACACTTCCTTTGTATGCTGACTTATCATTGGATGATGTTGATAATATCTGTGATATTATTTCTTCAGTAAAGAAATAAACCAGTAAATGTAACTAGAAACAAATCTGTGATATTCTTGAAAGAATTTATTGAAAAAAATGTAGATTCAAAATATTCCGTGTTTATAAAGTAACTAATTTAAGGAGATTAGCTCAAATGATTTTAGCAATATATGGATCTTCCGGGATGGGAAAAGAAGTATGTGATTTGGCAGAAGAACATGAAGCTGCTAAATGGGATAATATAGTCTTTGTGGATGATTTGACTGAATCATCAATTGTTTATGGACATGCAACAATGGCATACAAGGAATTTAAGCTAAAATATATGCCGTCCGAAGTGAGATTTATAATTGCTCAAGGTGAACCTGAAATAAAGAAATTACTTTTTGAACGAATACGTAAAGATGGTTTCCAATGTGCAACAATAGTACATCCTGATACAGAAATTTCTTCGTCGAGTCACATTGGTGAAGGGGTTGTAATATTCAAAGGATGTTATGTTTCTAGTGAGGCTACTATTGGAAATAACTGCATTTTGCTTTCCTATACTTGCATTGCTCATAATGTCGTTATTGAAGATTATTGTCAGCTTAGTGCAATGGTTCTTACAGGCGGATTTGATAAAATTGGCACTTTATCTTATATTGGGGCAGGAGCCATAATCAGAGAAGGAATAACAGTTGGTAATCAGTGTATAGTTGGTCAAGGTGCCGTTGTATTGAGCAATGTTGCTGATAAACTAGTGGTTGCTGGAAATCCTGCAAGAGGTTTTAAAACGAATGACAGTGGGCGGGTATTTCATCACTAATTAATAAAAATGAAAGGTGAATAAGATGAACTTAAAAGGTAAAAATGTAATTATAACTGGCTGTCAGCAAGGAATTGGATTAGCTACAATGAAAGCTGCGGCAACTGCTGGAGCAAACGTGTTTGCTTGCTGTCAGACACAAAAAGAAGATTTTGATAGTGCGGTCGCAGAATTAGAAAGCAAATGCAATGTAAGAATTATTCCAGTCTATTTTGATTTTTCAGATGAAGCGTCAATAAAAAATGCTGTTAAACAAATCCAAAGTGAAAAAATGCCTATACATGGATTGGCAAATATTGCTGGTATGACAGGCGATTCTCTATTTCCAATGATCCGTCAAGATAAAATGGAAATGGTATTTAAAATCAATTTCTTTTCACAAATATATTTTACTCAATATGTTGTCAGACTAATGCAAAGAACAGGTGGCGGAAGTATTGTAAATGTTTCGAGTATATCTGCTATTGATGGTAATCCAGGACAAGTTGTATATTCAGCAACTAAAGCATCATGGATTGCAACAACAAAAACATTATCAAAGGAACTTGGTCCAAATCATATTCGTGTAAATGCCGTTGCTCCAGGGGTAATTGAATCGCTAATGACTAAAACGCTAATTGATGAAGGTAAAATGGATAATAAAATTAAGAAAATAAGTATGAATCGTGCTGGAAAAACCAGTGAGGTTGCCAATGCTATTGTCTATTTGCTTTCGGATGATTCATCTTATGTTACAGGACAGATATTGAGAATTGACGGGGGTATTGCATAATGGAAGAAATGATGCTGATGGGCAAAACCGCATTGATCACAGGAACTCGTAGAGGTATTGGAAAAGAAATACTGGAACAGTTTGCGATGAATGGGGCTAACATTTGGGCACATGCAAGAGTTGAGACACCTGAATTCGTGGATTATTGTAATAGTCTTTCAAAAAAATACTCTGTGAAAGTAACGCCATTGTGTTTTGAATTGACTGATTCAGAAGCAATGAAGGCTGCAGTAAAAATAATAATGAAGAGCAAAGAACCAATAGATATTCTTGTGAATAATGCAGGAGTTACATATAATGCTCTATTTCAAATGTCTACAGAGGCTCAATTAAGGGAAGAATTTGAAACCAATTTTTTCGCTGTATATAAACTTACACAATATATATCGAAACTAATGGTTCGTCAGAAAAATGGATCAATAATAAACATCTCATCAACAGCAGCTTTAGATGCAAATCCTGGGAAGTCTGTATATGGTTCGACTAAAGCTGCACTAATATGCATGAGCAGAGTAATAGCTGTGGAATTGGGGAATAGTGGGGTGAGATGTAATTGTGTGGCTCCAGGTGTAACAAATACCGATATGCTTGAATCAATGCCTCAAGCAGTTGTACAAGAGGCAGTTGATAATACAGATCTAAAACGACTAGGAGAACCGCAGGACATTGCAAAGGCTGTTGTTTATTTGGCTTCAGATAAGGCAAGTTATATAACGGGTCAAGTTTTGCGTGTTGATGGAGGTTTGGTTCGTTAATGGACTCTCAAGCGATGAATAAATGTTGCCAGCAAATGAGACTGGACTTGCTTGAATTAGCACATAATGCCGGAAGTCAGGGTGCACATATTGCATCTGGCTTATCAGAAATTGAAATACTTGCTGCAGTATATTTGAACAAAATGAACTTAGAAAAAGATCATTTTATTTTGAGCAAAGGTCATGGCGGTCTGGGATATTATACTGCATTAAAACAAGCGGATTTAATTACTAGAGATCAATTGTTATCCTTTGAGACTGATGGTGGAGATTTTCCTGGCCAACCATCAAAGAACTTATCGATAGGAATTGAATATTCTAGTGGAACGCTTGGAGTAGGTATTTCATATTCGGCTGGGATAGCACTTGCAAAGAAGCTTAGCAATGGAAAAGGAAATGTTTATGTCTTGCTAGGGGATGGCGAGTGTGATGAAGGAAGTGTTTGGGAAACGGCAATGTTTGCCAATGCACAACATTTAGATAATCTAATTGCAATAGTGGATTACAATAAAATGCAATCTGATGGGACTGTCAAGTCAGTATTACAATATGACCCAGAAAATATATGGAAATCCTTTGGCTGGGCAACCATATCTGTAGATGGACATAATACAGATAAGTTACTCAGTGCATTAAATATGCCACATTGTGACCAGCCTTTAGTTATTATCGCAAATACGATAAAGGGAAAGGGCGTATCATTTATGGAAAACAATAATGCGTGGCATCACAATAGATTATCTGACGAAGATTATGAAAAAGCTGTGCAAGAGATCAAAGAGGTACTATGATGGCAAAATCGAAGTTAGAAGTTAATACACTTAGTATGCTTGGACAGCGTGGAACTCTGGGCTTAACACTTGCTCAACTAGGAGCAACAGATTCTAAGATAATAGCATTATCAGCCGATCTTCGCACAACCTCTGGACTTGATCGTTTTGCAAAAGCATATCCAGAAAGATTTATCAATACAGGGATAGCAGAGCAAGATATGGTTGGAATTGCAGCTGGTTTGGCTAATAGCGGATACATTCCTTTTGCAACATCCTTTGCAAATTTCAGTGCTATGCGTGCTAACGAATTCGTTAGACACTTTATGAGTTATATGAATGAAAATATAAAACTTGTTGGAATGGGTGCTGGATTTGCGATGGGAATGTTTGGAAATACACATTATGGTCTTGAAGATATAGGGGTAATACGTAGTTTTCCAAATATAACGATATTATCACCAGCTGATTGCTTAGAAACGAAAAAAGCAATCATTGCAGCTGCAAGGTATCCCGGCCCAGTTTATTTAAGATTATATGGGGGTTCACGTCAACCGATAGTATACAAAGATGATTTTGAGTTTAAAATTGGGAAGGCAAATAGACTTACCGAAGGATCGGATATAGCTATTCTAGCAACAGGTGGTGTTGTTTATGATTCGCTTGTTGCAGCAAAATCACTAAATGAAAAAGGAATACATGCTCAAGTATGGGATGTTCATACGTTAAATAGTATTGATAATGAAGCAATTAATGAGGCATGTAAAACAAAAATGATATTTACAATAGAAGAACATCGAATAAATGGTGGACTTGGTTCTGCGGTGGCGGAAGCATTATCAGAAGTATCTTGTAGCCCAATTTTACATCGTTTGGGTGTTCCAATGCACTTTAGCAAAGCTGGTAGTAATAAGTATTGTTTACATTCATTTGGGCTAGATTCAGCAGGAATAGAAGAGTCAATAAAAAAATATATTAATGATTAGCATATAATCGTGTAAAATATATTAAGTCAAAAAGGAGATCATTTATGAATAACAGCGAAAAATATTTAAATGCATTTGTTGAGACATTTGGAGTTGATAGTGAAAAAGCTAAAACTTTAAAGTATCAGAGCGTTGATTCTTGGGATTCAGTAGGTCATATGACTTTGATTGCGGCTTTAGAAGATGCTTTTGACATTATGATGGATACTGATGATATTATTGATTTGAGTTCATACGAGAAAGGAATGGAAATTCTTGCGAAAAAATACGATGTGGAATTTTAGCCAATTTTCAGAAAATATAGCTCTGCATTCAGAAGATGGAGAGAAACTTAATTATTCTCAATTAGACTCTGAAGCAAAAGCATTAGCAAATTCTATCGGAAGAAGATGTCTTGTGTTTTCTTTATGTAGCAATACGATTGGGTCTGTTGTGGGTTACACAGCATTTTTAAATGGTCACATAGTTCCTGTGCTTTTGAATTCGCATATGGATGACGATTTGGTATCTAACTTAATTGACACCTATCATCCTTCATATCTTTGGGCCCCGCAAAGTTTAGAACAAAAATATGCGGACTACGAGTGCGTGTATAAAAAATTTAATTATTTACTTTTAAGAACAGGATTTAAAAATGAATATCCAATGTATGAAGAATTGGGACTTTTACTTACAACGTCTGGATCCACCGGTAGTCCAAAATTTGTTCGACAGTCGTATACTAATATTTTGACTAATGCAGAACAGATTGCAGAATATTTGGAACTTGATTCAACGGAAAGACCAATTACAACTCTTCCGATGAATTACACTTACGGATGTTCAATTATTAATAGTCATTTACTCGTGGGAGCTACCATTCTGCTCACAGATAAAACTTTAATGGATCGAGATTTTTGGTCTTTTTTCAAGACGGAAAAAGCAACCAGTTTTGGTGGGGTTCCATACACATATGAGATTCTCGAAAAGTTAAGATTCTTTAATATGGATCTTCCATGTCTTCGTTATATGACACAAGCAGGTGGAAAGTTATCGCCCGAATTACATAAAAAATTTGCAGAATATGCTTTAAATAAAAATAAGAAATTTATTGT
>Ga0183101_1000052_pt10 | contig 10907 bp, 9 predicted proteins | sample Biomet3_FD_127790 | JGI IMG/M metagenome (GOLD analysis project Ga0183101, IMG submission 127790) | Microbial communities from bioreactor (seeded with sewage sludge) at LBNL, California, USA - Biofuel metagenome 3 | ecosystem: Engineered > Bioreactor > Anaerobic > Unclassified ... | reverse complement strand
AATCATGGGGGCGAGCGATAAAACAGCGACCCCAGGGAGGTCTTTTTCGATGGAATTGGTCACGACGATATCCTGGAAAACGCCTTTGGCTAAATTGCTGGCGGCATCCCCTGAAAGAATGGCGTGGGTGCTCGCGAGCATGACGCTGCGGGCTCCGCGGGCCTTGAGGGCTTCAGCGCAGCCAATCGCGGTCATCGCCGTATCGACGATATCATCGATGATGATGCAGACTTTGCCTTTGACATCGCCGACGACGGAAACGACTTCGGCGACATTGGGGGCGGGACGGCGTTTGTCGATGATGGCTAAGTTGGAATTAGGAAGTTCGGTGGCAAGGTCGCGGGCCCGATGGATCGAACCATGGTCGGGCGAGACCACCACCACATCTTCGGTCTTGATCTTGAGGGTGGCCAATTTCTTCCGGTAGTATTCCCCGAATAAGGGCACGACCGAAATATCGTCGACGGGGCAAGAGAAGAAGCCTTGGATTTGTTGGGTGTGAAGATCGACCGTAATGATGCGGTTCACTCCGGCCGTCTGAATGAGGTCGGCCACTAAACGAGCGGTGATCGGTTCGCCCGAGCGAGCCACCCGGTCTTGCCGCGAAAAACCAAAATAAGGAATGACGAGGTTAATCTCTTTGGCTTTAGCGTTGCGAAGACCATCCATGAAAATCAAGGTCTCCATCAGCCGCTCCGCCCCAGGCCGGCACGTCGATTGAATCACATAGCAAGTTTTGCCGCGGACCGATTCGGTCGGCCGCGCCAAAAATTCGCCATCGGCGAAACGGGTGACTTCGCTTTTGCCTAAGGGCAGCTTCAAAATATCGGCGATTTCCTGAGCCAATTTCGGCGAAGAAGTAAGTTTGAATAGAACGACGCTATCTTTCATATCGAGGTAATTGTATCACCAGTAGGCGACCGACATGAGCACCATATTTTTGTTGACTTGGTTCGACTCCATCGGCGTGATTTTGGAAATATCGAAATTTTTACGTTTCAGCAAAGCCAAACACTCTTGTCCATGGAACCAGTAACGAAGACCGTCATCTTCGAGGCGGTTGCCTTCTTTCATCGGCTGGACCTTGAGCGGCAAATAGAACATCTGGGAGCCCCGCATCATGAAGTTCTGCGGTTCCCAATCCAAGCTGATCTTGGAGAAACGGCAAAAACGATAGAGGCTGAAGAGGGCTTTGAAATAATCCTGAGGAAGTTCGCTTTCCGCCAGCATTTCAAGGACATCTTTTTCAGGGAAGTAATCGAAGGCGATGATGTGGTTGTCGTCATCGTGGTAGGCAACTTTGGCCATGTTGATGCCCGCATGCTTAAGCGTCTTATAGTCCGCGAGGGCTTGTTGGTAGCCGCTCATATAAACCCGGACCAGGTATTTCACGCCCGCATAGACGGCGATATAGGAAATATGGTCATCATGGCTAGCTTGAATATGATCGATGACGAACTTTTTATTTTTGACGATGAGAGTTTCCATGGCTTAGTGATTATTATAGCAAAAATGCTGGGGCTTGTTTTTGCTCTCATTTCCCGCCTTGGTTGGCTTTTAGGATTTCGGCGAGACCCCCTTGGGCCGTCTCTTTATAGGCTTTCTTTAAAGAATCGCCGGTCAGTTTCATGGCAGCGACCACGTTATCGAAACTGACTTTGTTCTGGCGGATAGGGGCGACATAGCGCGCATAGAGGAAGGCGGTATAGGCTCGAATGGCTCCGATGCCATTGCGCTCGATGCACGGGATGATGACATAGCCGTCCACCGGGTCGCAGCTTAAGCCCAAGAAATGTTCCATCGCGACTTCAGCGGCATATTCTTGCTGATGAAGCGATAAGCCCGACAAAAAGCAAAGCGCTGCGGCCGCCATCGAGGAGGCGGTTCCGATTTCTGCTTGACAGCCGCCGATCGAACCGGCGATCGAGGCGTTCTGTTTGACGAGGTTGCCAAAGATTCCCGCCGCATAAAGAGCATCGCGGCAGGCTTCAAAAGAAACCCCGCGATCCTTATACATATAGTAGAGCACGCTCGGGAGCACGCCTGAGGAGCCGCAAGTCGGGGCGGTCACCACCTCATCTCCGCAAGCGGATCCTTCGCTCACGGCGTAAGCATAAGAAGAGATGAGCAAGGTGCGTTTCGCATCCTCGTCCACCGCCGCTTTAGCGACCCCGTACATCGATTTAGCGCTGCGGGAGACTTGAAGCTTGGGATTGTTATTCGCCGGGATTGGGCCGTCTTTGCTTAAGCCGTCTTCAACCGCGGAAAACATCTTCGTTAAGGCAATGGTCAGATAGGCTTCGATACTAGGATCTTCAAAGTCGAGACAGAAGGTCTTAAGGTCATTGATTCCCGCTTTCGCCATATAGGCTTTGATCTCTTCGAAGTTATGGAAAGGATAGATATCTTTTTCGTTCACGCTCGGGTCATCGTGGCTGAGGAGCTCGCCGCCACCCAAAGAAATATAGGTGGCTTCTTTTAAGACTTTAGCGCCCTTCATCGCCTCGAACTTCATGGTGAGAGGATGGGCTTTCTTCGTTGTGACATCGAAGACGAGTTTGACGGGCAACGGGGCGAAGGCGGTGTCGACGGCGAATTCGCTATGGTGTCCTTTTCCCGTTAAGGCCAAGGAACCATAAAAGGTCGCGCGAATGCTATCAGAGCCCGCCGGCAAAGCCGCAGCAAAGGCTTTAGCGGCATTAAAAGGCGCGATGGTGTGGCTGGAGGAAGGACCAGGACCCAAACGGTAAAGTTTACTCAAACTTTTCATGGCATAATCTTAGGCCAAATCGAGCAAAGATAATAGAGTAGTGCCCTTCCTTTTCTTTTCCTATGGAAAAGGTCAGCGCCAAAAGTTATCATAAAGAACGTTATGTCGACCTTCATATTGCTCTCCGCTATCCCTGGTGCCGGCAAGTCCACTTGGGCCAAACTCTACGCCAAAGAACACCAAGGCGTTCATATCGTCTCAAGCGACGATGTCCGCAAGGCCGTGACGGGGAACCAGCAGAACTTTTCCCAAGAACCGCTCGTGTGGAAAACCTTCCTTGATACCATCAATGGCTTCGCCAAAAACGAGCCGAGTTGCACCGTCATCGCCGATTCGACCAACCTCAATAATAAATACCGCCTCTATTATCGGGACATGACTCCCGATTTTACCCACCACATCTTGGTGGTCTTCGATATCCCTTATGACATTGCCCTCCAACAGAATCAAATGCGCCCCAAAGAAAAGATCGTTCCTCTTGCCGCCATGGAGCGGCTCCATAATGAATTCGAACCGCCCACCGAGGAAGTCATCCGCCGCTACGACGAGTATCACATCATCGGGCCAAGCTTCGTCAGCAAAAAGATTGCCGACGCCGATCCGAAGAAATCCTAAGAAAAAAGGACATCGCATCATCGCGGTGTCCTTATTTTTTAACTCGAGGATAACTTAGTTCGCCTGAGCCGGCTTCTTGCTGCTCTTCTTATTGCCGAAGAGGTTGGAGCAGATCAGGGCAACCGCGCCTAAGAAGACTAAGCTGCCAAGGATGTAACCCATGACGACATAATCAACGCCCGGATAAGCAGCGCTCACGCCCTGAAGCGAAACGGCGTAGCTCTTGCTCGAAGTCTTGCGATAGACATATTCGAAGGACGAAGAAGCGAAGAAGAGGGCGGAAACACCAATCAAACTGAAGTCGGCAAGGAAGTGCGGCAGCTGCTTTTGCTCACCTTTCCGATAGCCTTTAAAGAAGAGCAAAGCCGCGACTAAGGAAACGATGAAGACCACGAGGGAAATCAAAGTGTAAATCATGAGTTCCTTGTTGATGATGGCGACGTCTTTAGGCGATTTCATCGTCACTAACCAAGTGATGCCAAGCGTGAGGGTTAAGCAGAAGCTGATGACGGCTAAGGTCGAAGTCAAAACGGTAAGAATGATATTGCTATCGGCGTCTTCAAGCATCTTCATCATCGGGACGTTCGAGGCGATTAAAGCAGCGATGAAGAGAATAACCGACACGACGATCCACCAAGCGATCGAGGACTTACCGATTAAGGTGTACCAGAAAGTCGCGTTGATGAAGAAGAAAGCGGCGAAGATGTAACCAATGGCGACGTAGCAGAGGAAGGAAGCCCGAACGATTTTGTCGTTATTTTCTTCACGGATGGATTTGAGCGAAAGCACAAAACCAAGTAAGCCAACCAGCATGACCGCTAAGCCAAGGACGCCAAACTGTAAGCAGAAGTTATAGCCGGTGTTGCCAATGAAATGATCGGCTTGAGACTCAGTGGATTGGGCAAAGAACTCGGGGCTAGCAAAGAAGGAGAAGTAGCATCCCAAGCAGCCAAAGGCGACAAAGATTAAGGCGAAGACAACCGCGTTAATCATTCGGATCGATGAAGAATATTTCATGTTTTTGAACCTCTTTTTGGGGATCCGCAACCGACTTCAAATGAATGAGGGAAGCAGCAAGTAATAATTAAAGTCTATCTTGTAGAGATAGTCAAATGAGAATTTCAGCCGTTTTGCAGCAAAGCCAAGGCCACTTTTATGCCATCGAGAGCGCTCGACATGATACCGCCAGCATAACTGGCCCCTTCGCCGGCGGGGTAGATTCCTCGAACATTGCACTGGCAACTGTCGTCGCGGGGAATGCGAACAGGCGAGGAGGAACGCGTCTCAAAACCCGTCATGACCGCTTCGGGGTCCAAGAAGAAGCCTTGGCTGGCTCCCAGCAACGGGAAAGCCTGCCGTAAGGAAGAGGCGATATAGTCGGGAAGCAAAGCTCCCAAATCTTGCAAGTAGACACCAGGCTTATAGGTCGGTTTCACTTTGCCGAGGAGAATCGGATCTTTCTTTTTGAGGAAGTCTCCGACCATTTCAGCGGGGGCGCGGTAGGGTTTATCGCTATTGAAGGCCGCTTTTTCCAGAGCTTCTTGGTAGGCAAAACCATCGAGAGGATTGCCCTTAAAATAATCCTCGACTTTGACGTTGACGAGCAAAGCCGCGTTTCCGTTAATCCCATCGCGGGCATTGTAGGACATGCCATTGGTGACGACCGCATTTTCGCTGGAGGAAGAATTGACCACCACGCCGCCCGGACACATGCAGAAAGAATAAACGACCCGACCCGAAGGCAAATGAATGACGCATTTATAGGTGGAAGGCGGAAGCTTCTTGTTGAGATAGGCGTCATGATATTGGCTTTTGTTGATGTCTTTTTGGAGGTGTTCTACCCGAACGCCCATCGAGAAATCTTTTGGCTCCATCGCAATCTTGTTGCAGTAAAGCATGCTGACGGTGTCCCGAGCGGAATGGCCTAAGGCCAACACGAGATTTTTGCAGGGGATTTTTGTGGCCTCCCCGTCATCGTGAGTGTAAGTAATGCTTGCGATCTTGCCGCGTTTGATTTCGACATCGGAGAGTTTAGATTCAAAGCGAATCTCGCCGCCGAGATTGAAGATTTCTTGGCGGAAGGCCTTCACGATTTTCTGAAGATAATCGGAACCGATATGGGGAAGGGCGTCCGTCAAAATATCGTCCTTGGCCCCATGAGCCACGAACTCTTGGAGAACGAAATCAATCCGAGAATCGCGGACCCCGGTGTTGAGTTTGCCATCGCTGAAGGTCCCGGCGCCACCTTCGCCATAACACATATTGCTTTCGGGATCGAACAGGCCTTTTTCTTGAAGGGCCTTCACGTCCTTTTGCCGTTCTTCCACCGCTTTGCCCCGCTCCAAAACAATCGGGCGGGCGCCAGCGCGGGCAAGAATTAACGCCGCAAACATTCCCGCGGGTCCAAATCCCGCGACAACCGGCCGTTCTTTGAGGGCGCTTGGCGGGACGACGAGGGGTTCAGGCTCTTCGTAGAAGGCGATATTCCGTCCCCGAACGAACAGGGTCGTCTCGACTTCAAGGGAGTAGACAAATAGCACCCGCTCTTTACGGGCGTCGATCGATTTCTTGAGGATTTTCCAGCTGAACTTGGTCGGCGGAATCCGCAAGGTTCTCGCTAATTCGATCGGAAGTTGTTTCTCGTCCTCGTCCAGGTCGAGAGTGATATTGGTGACGATGTATTTCATAGGACGCTGACAAGCTTAAGGGCAGAGATGAGGCACCACGTGAGATTGTGCCCGCCGCAGAGTCCATCGATATCGAGGACTTCACCAACGAAGGCGACATTCGGTTCAATTTTGGAACGGAAGGCATCATCGACGTCGTTGAGGTCAATGCCACCGCAGGTGACTTGAGAATTGGCAAAGCCATAAGCGTGGTCAAAATGGAAGCTCAGGCCCTTCATCGCCTTGGCGATTTTAAAGAGATCGTTCTTGCTCTTGGCGTTTTCCTGCTTTAACCCCGCGATTTTCAGGACGTAATCGCGTAAAGGGGCCTGAAGGTAGGCGTCGAGGAAGAATCGAGGATTCAGGGCTTCCGCCTTCACTAAAGCCGAGGTGAGGTCAGCCAGATGAATCTCTGGGAAAAGGTCGAGAATCAATTCAACTTCGGGTTTGCCTTGTAACCGGCAGATAAACGCCTCGCAATTAAAGATGACGATGCCAGAAAGCCCATCGTCTTTGAAGAGGACCTCCCCCACTTCTTCATGGACTAAGCGGCCATCGGCGGTCACCGTGACTTTGGCTTCATGGCGAAGTCCCAACAAAGGTTTGGTTTTTTCGACGGTCGCAATCGGGCAAAGGGAAGGCAGCAAGGTGAGAACGTGGTAACCATGTTGAAAGAAGGTGGTGAATAAGGAACCATCGCTCCCCAGGTTGGGGGTGGAAACGCCACCGGTCGCGAAAATCAGTTGGTCAAAGGGATAGGTCTTTTCGCCATCGTAGAGGCCCCAAGGATTCGCCTTCTGATAATCCAGAATCTTCACTTTGAGATGAAAAATCACGCCCAAGGAGAGGGCCAGGTCATTGAGGTATTTCACGTAGGCGTTCGCGCTCAAGGTCGCGGGATAGACGTAATCCCCTTCCGAGGTTAAAGCGATGCCTAGACTCGCCAATTCTTCGCTTAAACGTTGAAAAGGATACTCCTGGAGCAAAGGCTCCATGTATAACGGATGGTTATAATCCGCGGGGAGGGTGCCATGGTTAAGGAGGTTGCAGCGACCATTCCCCGTGGCGGCAAGCTTGCGGCCGATCTTCTCATTTTTATCGAAAACTTCCACCCGGTATTCCGGATGTTTTTTCTTGAGATAAATGGCGGTGTAGAGCCCGGCGCTGCTGGCGCCAATAATGGCTACGTTCATGCCAATAGTTTATTCCTTGCTCATCCTTCCGTGAACAAAAAAAGAGAATCGGATCAGGAGGCGTCCGATTCTCTTGCAGCAAATCTACTTGATCAAGTATTGATCGAGTTCCCAAGGAGTGACCAAAGTGCGGAATTTATCCCACTCGATCTCTTTGGCTTCGACATACTTGCCAAAAGTGTGATCTCCAAGGACATCAAGGACGAGAGGATCGCTCTTCATCTCTTTGATGGCGTCCTTCAGATTTTCAGGAAGATTGGGGATGCCCTGAGCTTCCCGCTGTTCCCGGGTCAAGGCAAAGATATTGTCGTAAACCGGGGGGACCGTGGCGTCGTCTTTGCAGTTGGCGATGCCATCAAGCCCAGCGCCTAAGATACAGGCGAGGGCCAAATACGGATTGGCCGTGCCATCCACGTTACGGATCTCGGTGCGCGTCGCGCGACCGCGAGCCGCCGGAATACGAATCATCGAAGAACGGTTAGCATCGCTCCAGCAAACGTAGCACGGGGCTTCATAGCCCGGGATGATGCGCTTATAGGAGTTGACCGTCGGATTGGTTAACGCCGCGATGCCGCGAGCGTGTTTGATGATGCCGCTGATCCATTTGCGGCAAGTCAGACTGAGGCTCATCGAATCCTTATCATCAAAGAAGATGTTGTTGCCCTCTTTATCCTCAAGCGAGCAGTTGGTGTGCATGCCGCTGCCGTTAATTCCAGCGACGGGTTTCGGCATAAAGGTGGCCAAATAGCCATGTTTACGGGCGATGAATTTCACGACCTGTTTGAAGGTTTGGACGTTATCGCAAGCCTGAACGACGTTCGCGAAACGGAAGTTGATTTCTTCTTGGCCCGGGGCGACTTCGTGATGGGCGGTCTGAATGACGAAACCCAGTTTTTCGAGTTCGAGCGCAATTTCGCGGCGGATGTATTCGGCGCCATCGATCGGGGCCAAATCGAAATAGGAACCATGATCGACGGGGTCCATGATCGGGTTGCCTTTATCATCGAGTTTGAAGAGGAAGAATTCCGGTTCAAAGCCGACATCAAGCGCGCTGAAGCCCATATCGTTCATCTTCTTCACCATCTTTTTAAGAATGAAACGGGGGTCGCCGACGAAGGGCTTACCATATGGGGTATAAACGTCGCAAATGAGACGCGCCACCTTGCCATAGGTCGTGTCTTCAAAGTCGAGGATGAGCCAAGTGGAGAGATCCGGATGAAGGTACATATCGGCTTCCTTAATCCGCACGAAGCCTTCGATGGAGGAACCATCAAACATGATTTTGTTATCGAGCGCATCTTCCAACTGCGAGACCGAAATCTCAACGGCTTTGATCGTTCCAAGAATGTCGGTGAACTGCAGACGGACGTAGCTCACGCCATTCTCTTTCGCCATCGTAAGAATGTCTTTTCTCGTGTACTTTTCCATAATTTCCCTCCTTTGGGACCTTGGAACGCCAAAATTATGTCTCTTTGCGACTTTGAATCAAGATTTATTTTCTTTAGTCAACGCAACATTAGCGTTTACCGAATGTTTTTTTAGACAACGAATTGCTTTTCATTTCCTTTTTACAGTCTTGTAAGAGGAAGTTTTGTCCATTTTAACCCCATCAAGGCCGTAAAAAGAGGAAACGATTTCAAAATCATTTCCTAGGCGAAATAGCTTAACGAAAGAGCGAGACAACCGATGGCGCTCAGCATCGAAAGGATGGCGATGGGAGCCCCGTAGGCGACAAATTTAGCGAAACTGAGTTGAATGCCATCGCGCCGGAGGATCGCTAACCACATGATCCCGGCCAAAGCGCCGATGGGGGTCAATAATGCCCCGAGGTTGGAACCGGCGATGCAGGCGTAGACGTTTCCGAGGTTGGTTCCGTTAACGGAGACGATGGAAGAGAACAAAACGCTCATCGGAATGTTGTTGATCAGGTCACAGGTGAGAAAAGAAGCCAAGCCATACTTTAGGAGGCTTGGGTCACCGTCGAGCCAATTCGCAATGTTGGCCGTGACGCCATAGTTATTGAGGGCGAGAACGAAAGCGAACATCGATAAGACGAAGGGAATAACTTCATAAGGAACGCGTTTGGCCATCTTGGGGAAAATGTGGAGATCTTTGCGAACGAGGCCAACGATCATCAAAGCCAAGAGGTCCACCGCCATAAAGCCAGCGGCGAGGAGGTACATCTCCAAATGGATATAGTTGCTGATCGCCAAGGCGACGATGCAACCGCCTAAGCAGCCGAGGGCGATGCCCAAGGAAACTTTGTCTTTGATGGGCCGAAGGGGTTCTTCTTCTCCATGGATCTCGGCGGTGAGCTTATGGCCAAAGATCAGCAAAGTCACTCCTAAGGCGACCAAGGAGGAGACGATGGAGGGGAACCACATCGCTTTAAAGTAATCGAAGAACGAGATGCCGGCGCTTTCGGCGAGATAGATGTTGGTGACGTTGCCGATCAAAAGGATCTGCGACCAAGAGTTGGCCCCGACGAACTCGGCGAAAAGATAGGGCAAAGGGTTGATCTTGGCATCCTTGCAAAAGCAAATGATGAAGGGGGTAAAGGTCAGAATGACAATATCGTTGCTGGTAAAGACGGTGAGAACCGATACTAATAAATAAAGAATAAAGAAAAGACGAATTTGGCTGCGGCCCGCATGGCGCAAAGCCCAAGAGGCCAAGAAGGCGAAGAAACCCAGTTCATCCAGAACTATGGACATGACCGCCATCGAAAGGAACAGGACCAAAATCTTACCGGGGTTAACCGCCGAATCTTTGGTGAGGCCGCTCCACAAATCGCTTGGAGATAAGGTCCAAGATAAGACCAAAACCAAAGCGCCGAGTAAGGCGATTGGCCAGTAAAGTTGAAGGGTATGGCCTTTGATTTGAAGGGTGGGCTTAAAGATCAAAGCCAGGACCATAAGCCCAATGGTGACGGCAAAAATCGTAATCGAAGCAATCATAGCAAGGGGTATTCTAGGCTGAATCCTTGCTCTTGCAAGCACCTACGGCCTTAGAAGAGTTACAATTAAGCCAACCCTCAAGGAGAACAACCATGGAAACCGATCCCGAAAAGATCTTCGCCCCCGCCCAAGCCGCCTATAGTTTTGTCATTTCGAACCTCAAAGAAATCTACGATCTTCTTCCGCAAGAAGATCAAAAGCGCATCTTTGGTGGCAGTTTCGAGAAAATGCACCTCGGATTCGACCTCGTGCTTCAGAACACCTTGCTGAAGATTGGCACGGTCGATGGGGATGTCTCCCCCAACGAAGCCGCCTTCTTAGCCCGCTTAGGCGATATGGGCTATGACCTCTGCGATTACGTGATGGCCTTCGCCAAAGCCGCCGGCGAAAAGATCGAAGTCAGTTGGGGCGCCTTTGAAAAAGCCCCGATTCCGACCGTCCGCGAGTTCACCGAGCTAATCGATGTCGCGATTTCGCCGATGACGGACTGTCTCTTCAGCATGTTCAGCCTCGTCGATATGGTCACCGAGAAGGACTACTTCACCGTTCTCGAGGACTCCGTTCTTCAGATCGCTGATGCCTTCCTCGCCATCGATTTCAGCCGCAGCGAATATGAAAATAACGCTGCCCTTGCCCAAATCAAGGCGGATATCCTTCAGCCGATCGTCGATAACAACATCGCCCTCATGGTCGCCTTAGGCCAAGC
>Ga0183101_1001168_pt4 | contig 10909 bp, 8 predicted proteins | sample Biomet3_FD_127790 | JGI IMG/M metagenome (GOLD analysis project Ga0183101, IMG submission 127790) | Microbial communities from bioreactor (seeded with sewage sludge) at LBNL, California, USA - Biofuel metagenome 3 | ecosystem: Engineered > Bioreactor > Anaerobic > Unclassified ... | reverse complement strand
TCTGTAGAGGCATAAGTTGCTGGCACATCTCCTGGTTTTAGAGGTTCAAATATTTTTTCAAAGACAACTTCTCTACCTAGTGAAAGGCTTAAACATTTTTCCAAAGTTTCAATGAAAGTCATTAGTTTTTCCGGGCTGTTATTTCCTATATTATACACCCTGCTGGGAACACCGTCTGATAATTCCACAGGCTTTACCAAAAGCCTCATAATACCCTCTATAATATCATCTATATAGGTGAAATCACGATAGAGGTCATGGGCAAAATCCCCATTGTTAAATATCTTTATGGGTTCATTATTAAAATACTTATCAGTAAAGGCAAAATATGCCATATCCGGTCTTCCCATAGGGCCATAAACAGTGAAAAACCTTAATCCTGTAGTAGGAATCTTGTAAAGATGACTGTAAGTATAGGCCATTAATTCATTTGATTTTTTCGTAGCAGCATAAAGTGATACCGGGTGATCCACGAAATCAGTCTCGGCAAAAGGAACCTTTTTATTTGCTCCATATATAGAACTAGAGGAAGCATACACTAGTTGTTCCACAGGATTATGTCTGCATGCTTCAAGGATATTATAGAACCCGATTATATTGCTTTGGATATAGGCGTCCGGATGGTCAATAGAGTACCTTACTCCTGCTTGTGCTGCTAAATTAATGACCATGTAGGGCTCGTATTCCGCAAAAAGACTCATAACAAGTGCTTTATCAGAAATATCTCCTTTAATAAACTTGAAGTGCTCAAAAGGTTTTAATTTCTCTAGCCGGTCATGCTTAAGCTTTGTATCATAATAATCATTAATATTATCAATACCTATTACATGACAACCCTGCTCCAACAATCTTTTTGCCAAATAAAAACCAATAAAACCGGCTACGCCTGTGACCAATATTTTTTTCGTCGAGTCCAAAATCCTTAATGTATTCATTTAATTCCCTGTCCTTTATTTCTACTTTTACTTCTTCTTTAAAAGTTATTAACTAGAGTGGTTATTACCGCACAGCTTATTCATCCATATCTCTATTTTGTTGTCAACAAGTTTTTGCAATTCATCAACCTTTAATCCAACTAATACCAATACAGGTCTTTCGATAAACACTATTCTCACCCAATCAATTACCGCACATGACATTAACACGATAGGAATTACCCATAAAGCATGTGCCCACAAATTTGGGGCATTAGTATATTCAGCATTATGAAACAAGGAATTCCATATAAAATTTTTGACCAAAGGATTATCATGAATCAAATATACCCCGAACATTGTAAGGGCAACGTTATTCACATTCTTGCTGTAATTTATTTTGGCAGCCTTAAATATAAGAAAAAGGCTAACCGCGGCAATTATAATAAATATTGAACTCATGCTGTAGAAGTGAGTAGCATTTTGGGAAAAAACTGCGTATTTCACTTCCGCTACATCAAACATTAAAGCCGACAAAAATGTTAAAGTCACACTTGTAAAAAAGATTTTTATCTGTGTTCGCACATCCTTTAAGAAAATGGGCAATGGATATAAACGTAAATATGCCCCAACCAAATATAGATAAATAAACCATCCAGTTTGCGAATAACCCATCCTTTTGTCAATAAATATTGGTATTATAGACCAACAAAATGTAATTAAAAAAATTACCATTAAAAATTTATTTCTATTAAGAGAATTTGCAAGCTTATTTATAAACGGAAATATAAGATAAAGCACAATATATGCTTCAGCAAACCAATTCAAACCGGGAAATGGAACAATGGATTTTATAACTATCCTAGTATCAATTGGATGAAGCTTAAAAACAATAGCAACTATCAATAATAACGTTCCATAAAACCAAACTTGAAATAAAAGTTTTAAAAGTTTTTTTAAGCTAAAGGTTTTTTTAACAAGAAAAAATCCGCTAATTATAACAAAACAATTTACTCCAAGTTTTCCACCCAATAAAAGCCCCTGCACTAAAATTTTATTAAATGATAATTCTTCTCCATAAATAAAACCACTATGCAATGCAAAATGATGCATTACAATAATAAACATACAAAATATTCGTAACAACTCCAAATTACTACTTCTTTGTTTCTTTTCGCACGGCAATATATTCTGCTTTTCAAACATAAATATAACTCCCTTATCATAATATTTTAATTTAATTTCCAGTAATATATTTACGGTACTAGGACAACAATCGTATTCTTCTTTATAAAATCACAATATGATAAAGGCTGTTTTTAAAAGGCAAAACCTCCTTTATCTTCCAATCGAGTAATACTCTACGCCCGCATCTTGCATAGCTTGTACTGCATAAATGTTTCTGCCGTCATAGACAAGTGCAGTTTTCATAAGTGCTTTATAGGTTTCCGGTTTAATAGCCTTGATTTCTGCCCACTCAGTGAAGATAAAGCACACATTTGCGTTCTCTAGGGCTTCCTCTACGCTATTAGCATACCGTATGCTGCCATGACCAATTTTCCCTTCAGGATATTTCTTCTTGAAATTTTCTACACCAACCGGGTCGAAGGCCCAAATATCCGCTCCCTGTTCTAACAGGAGCGGTACATTATCTAGTGATGGTGCCTCACGCAAATCATCTGTTCCTGGTTTGAAGGTAAGCCCTAGTACAGCAACTTTAAGATTATTAAAGGTAATTAAGCGTTTGCAAGCTTTCTTGTACAACACAACCTTTTGGGACGTGTTCACATTCACGGCTGCTTCAACCGTTTTCAGCTTGTAACCATGCTGCTCGGCAAGATAGGCTAAAGCTTTTGTATCTTTGGGAAAACAGGATCCGCCATAACCAATCCCGGCATTTAAAAAATTCTTGCCTATACGCTCATCGTAACTCATACCCTTGGCAACATCTTGGATATTCGCCCCTACCAGTTCGCAGAGATTGGCAATATCGTTCATATAGGATATCTTAAGAGCCAGAAAATCATTAGAAGCATATTTTATCATCTCCGCTGACCTTCTATTAACAGACACTATAGGCAGCTTAAATGGCTCATAGATTTTCATTAGCAGCTCCTCTGCCCATTTGCTTTCAGTACCAATAATAATTCTAGCGGCATGCAGTGTATCATGTACCGCAGTACCCTGAGCTAGGAATTCCGGGTTAGAAGCAACTTCCACCTTTACATCTTTGACTAGAAAATCTTTAATAAACTGCTCCACCTTGTCGTTTGTACCAACTGGAACAGTGGATTTTACCACAACCATGCAGTCTTTCACTATGTTTTCAGCAATCTGTCTGGCAACTGTAGCTATATATCTGAGATTTGCGGAACCGTCCGATTGCTCAGGAGTCCCTACACCGATGAAAATAGCATCAGCAGCGGCATATGCGCTAGCATAGTCCGTTGTATATTCTAACCGACCTATAGCATAATTTTTTCTCATCAGCTCCTCCAAATCAGCCTCATATATGGGAGACACCCCTGAACGCATCAGGGCGACCTTATCACTATCAATATCCACGCAGGTAACGTTATGCCCCATCTCAGCAAAACAAACCCCTGCCACAAGTCCTACATAGCCAGTACCGGCAACTACAATTTTCATTTAATTAATCTCTCCTTAGTAAATAAACTATTTATTATAGTCATCTTACAAAAAAATCTTCAAACATTTTTAACAGTTTTCTTGGGTTCCACACAAATCCTTAAAACCACTTTTAAGTTATAATACGAATGATAATATTTGCACACATTTTTTTATTTTGCTAATTGCGCCTTAATTGTTTTTATGGATTCTATAATATCATTTTTCTTTATTATTAAATATACGGTGTATCCTGCTCCATAAATAACTAATGACAACCAACTATCTAAAATCCAACCAGTTGATATAAATAAAACAACCATAAGAATTTCCAAAACAATATCTTTACACAACTCTATTTCAAGCAACTTTCCAAGGAAATATTCTGCCAAAATGCATCTAAATGCAAATATTAATATAATTGATAAAATGGTTATATTTAAATTGTTAAGTATGATAACCCCAATAAAAGTCAGTAACCCACTTATAATAACGGCTATACAATTAATTCGTAACATCAACAGTTCTTGCCTTAAGCTTTTTAAATAAGTATTTATTAACAACGAAACCTTACTCTCAAATAAACAAACGGGAAATAATATCGCCATATAAATTAAACTATCAGCATATTTAGGTAACCACATAGAAAGCAAAACTTTTAGAGGATAATAAAAAAGCAACATCCCTAATAACGGTACTGTCAAACAATTACGAAGAACAATATATAACTTCGGCAAATTATCTTGATTGATTCTTTTCAAAATTGGAAATAGCACTACACTTATAGCACTAATAAATACCATCAAAAAATTAGACACACTCAGAGTCAAAGAAACTTTGCCAAAAATTGCAATATTCCATCCCTGTGAAATACCAAATCTGACAATTCCGATTAGCAACATTCCCGCAATATTTGCAAACATAAGCTTGCTACCAACAATTATGTTTGCACGCATCTCACTAAAAACATCACCTAATCTGCCAACATTGCTCTGAACAACTTCTTTTATCAAATAACAACTGAAGAAAAGCATCCCAAGTTTTGTTGCAAGACTAATAGCTAACAATCCCTTATAACCTATAAATCCCAACTTAATATATACCAATACACAAATAAAAAATAATACTCTCTCATATAAAACCAACTTGGCATAGTCTTTTATGCGATTTGTAAATTGCATGATAAAACTTGTGAAGGCTACCAACACTGTAAATACTCCTACAATGCTTATAAACTGAATAACTGTGCTAACATAGACATCCTGTACTGAAATTTTCGCATATAAAATAAAACACATAGCTATAATGCTTTCTAGAATGGCCAAAGCATAAAATTGACCAGAAAAAATTTTTTTATCTAATTCCTCATATGTTTTCCCACCATAACGCAAATAAATACCATCTATCCACCCGAAAGGAAAGAAGCCTACATATGACAAATAAAATAAATATAACTGCCATGCGCCATAATCTTCTACTCCCATTACTTTAGGTAGTAATGCGACCATCAACACAGAAATAATCAAAGAAATAAAATTTACCGAAAATGAATAAGATAAATTTTTAAGTATACCATTAATTTTCATCTAATTTCTTTTTCCACACTTTCCAATAGATCACAGACGAATTATAAATCATTGCAGGAATCCCAAATTTTAGTATCCAGATTAAATTGTTTAACAACTTGCGCTGGATTTCCTACCGCAATGCTATTTTCTGGTATCGTTTTAGTCACAACTGCATTAGCTCCAATTATGGAATTATTACCTATAATTACTCCCGGTAATACAGTAACATTTTCTCCTATCCAAACATTTTTCCCAATAATAACACTTCTATCATTATTTACAACCCGGTGAACAACAGGTTCCATAGCGTTTGATTGGTTAGTTCCAATATAAATTCCATGATTATGGTCAGTTATGTATATTTTGCTAGCCAATAAGCAATCATCTCCCAAACTCACAAAATTTGTGCAACCAATATGTACGAAATCATTCATACGCACATTTTTGCCAAAAACAAGGTTAGGGTTATATTTCACACCATTGTTTTCTGATATAGCTTCAATTCTGCAATACTTCCCAACTAATAATCTACCATTGAAAGTTATATGTTTACGTCCACGAACCACCGTAGTAAAATCTATATATACTCCCCTTCCGAATAAAACTTTACTTCTAAACTTATTGTAAATTCTTCTGCAAACTATACCAACTCCAATGATTCCTTCTAAGTCTATAACTTTCAGCTGATTATTTATTTTCTTTACTAACCTCTGTAACATAATCATTTAATCCTTCCCAATACATTTGTAACTTTTCAAGCACCTTTTCTTCAAGATATTCCTTGCAAGTTCTGCTGTTTTGTTCATTTCGTTTTTGTCAGCTAGTCTTCCTTTTTTATACGATTTAGTTTGCCACTATAACAGGAGTGGTCATACGTCAATATTTAATGAAAGTAAAAACGAGAAATTTGCTATTATCATTTACACAATATCAATGAAGCGGACAAAATTAGCCAAAATTGATAATAAAAACAAATAATATGTATTTATTTAACATAGATGGCTCTACTTTTCCCTTATAACACATGCTATTTGCCAATCAGCCAATTATATTCAAAAAAGTCATTTATATCTATATTGGGATATACCCAATATAGATAGCTACATAAAATAAAAATATGATAGCTTAAATAGATAATTCCAAATAGATAATTGTTGTTTCTCTTTTTGGCAATTAAAAAGACCATCAAATTTAATGGTATAATATTTCTGATAAATCTTGAAAAGGTCATTTGAAATACATAAAATGGTAAAAATAAGAATGCATAAACGTTAATCCAATAAATCAGTAAAATATACTTTTCTTTTATACTTTCATCCTTATTTGGGAATTTTTTATTTCCTTCACCTATTAAAGACCTATCTTCATTTCTTAATCTTTTACTATAGATTTTTCTAGCCCATGTTACCAAGAAAAAATTAGTTAGTTGAACTGCCCATGGCAATAAAAATCCATAATTTGTTTGTATAAAACCATACTTTGTTATTCTATTGTCGTATTCTCCTAGCATAAAAGTAATTTGATTTGTAATCAATATAAATAAATCTTTATTAGCTACTATAATAATAAATCCTAGTATGTTAAAAAAAAGTATACTCCTAATTAACATATTTTTTTTAGCTTTCGCAAGAAAAACTATCGGTAAATATATTATAGCTGTGAGTTGTATCGTTGATGCAATTAAAATATAAACAACAAATTTAATATAGTCTCTATATTTTTGCGTTAATAAGCACGGTACGGCATAAATCAATATAGACATAACCAGAAAATTACGTATTTGTACAATATCAATCATAAAAGGGTATATAAAATATAATAAATAAAAAGCAGATTTATTTATTATAAATTTTTTTACAGTTTGGTGAATTAATAAAATACCAAAAACAGAAATTATTAATCTGAAACTCTCATAATCAAATCCCATAAAATAAAAAAAGTGAACCAAAATTGAATAGCCAAAATCAGGCCCTATTCTTTCAGTATTAAATCCACTTATATAATTCTCAATATCAGGATTTTGTGTATTAGCTCCCATTAAAACACACAGTAAAATTACAAATAAAAATATGGGTATATTTTTATGTTTTTTGCACATTAAATTTACTAGGTTAACAAAACAAACAACTATTGTAATAAATATGCTCAAAAAAATTCCCCCTAATTTTTTCAGTACAACTGCGTTCAATATTCGTTGCTATAATATACCATAAAAAACACTTGTATCTTACTAACAAAAAAGCGTCAAAATAACTGCATACAAAAAAAAGAAATATTCCACTAAAAAAAATTTTCGTGAGCATCTCTCTATCAATAAACCAACTTTTCCCCTACATATAAACCATTACTATAAATAATTCAGTGTAAGCTATTATATTACCATCTTTTTCGTATTTAGGACTGAGAAATTTATGTTGCGATAAATCGTTTTAAATGTTGATAATACAAATCACGTATGTCCGCATTAATATGGTATTATGTTAACTTCGATACTACAAGCGCATAAGCATAAATTTATTCATTAAAATCATCATTTTATTTAGCCACTTCATATCCAAATGCCCAAATTATTTTATCCATATAAAGCATAAATTTTTATTGCCATTTATCACCATTAATCAGTTTATGAAAAGTTTTTTTAAAATAAAATCCTAAATTATTACGATAATCTTTTTTCAATATTGAATGCATTAAATACGATAATGATCTAATAATATATAAAGGTAATATTGATAGCATATTAGAACCCAAATATCTCTTACAATAGTATAATTCGCTACTTACCCTGCAGACATATGAAAAAGCGCCTACATAACTTGTACTACTACCATGTTTATGAATTACACTTACTTCTGGATAATATAAAGTTTTGAATCCAGCTTTTTTCATTTGTTTTCCGATAATCGCTTCTTCGCAATATAAAAACGTATTCTCATCTAAAGGTGTAATTCTGCCAGCACATATATTACTCAGCATAAAACAACATCCTGAAACAGAATAAACAAAGGCTGTTTTATGATAATCAGAATCACGACCAAAGCATTTCATTCTATATTTGGGATACAATTTTCGTAGCAAAGTTTCTGCAATATATTTTTGCTTCAATCCACCCTCATGAAAATTGGTGCTTTTTTGTATTTCCTTCCCTGCATTTATAACAAGAGGTCCAATTATACCAACTTTATCATATATATTAAAAGCTTTAATCATATTGGCAATGCATTCTTTCTGAAAAACAATATCATTATTAGTTACCAATATAAAGCCACATCCATCACCTAAAGCTTTTTCTATTCCAATATTATTTCCTGCAGCATATCCGCAATTTTTTTCGGATAATATAAATACAATATCTATGGAATTTCGTATAAAAGATTGTATCTCTGAATTTGGTAATATTGGAGATGCATTATCCACAAGATATATCTTATATGTTATCATTCGCAATGTATCTCTAATACTTTTAATGCAGCACTCTGTGTCAGCCCATGTTATGTAGTTTAAAATAACAATGCCAACTTGAATATTTTTCACGTCTCCACTACACCTTCTTTTCATATCGCAATCAATTATTTAAATATATTTCTATACATATTGAGATAGTATTTTTTTATTACGTTAGCATCAAATCTGCGTGCATATTCAAAATTTCTGTGTGCAATATTTTTCATATCCGAATTAAGTATTAATATTATTTTTTCTGCTAGGTCTCGTGGATTTCCTTTTTTGGAAATAAAATTTTTAGGCAGAAGTTCCGGCATACCGCCGACATTTGTACATACGCTGGGGCACCCCCTGCTCATCGCCTCAATTAAAGATCTCCCTTGTGCCTCAGCTATACTAGGTTGTACGTATATGTCTATATTATCTAAAAAATTAAAAATTGTATCATGAGGAATTACTCCATGCATAAATACATTATTTCTTAATTCAAGTTTATCAACCAATCTTTTTAGATACTCACTATTACCACCTCCAACAAGATGGTATTCAACCTTATACCCTTGATGAATTAACATGTATACTGCCTTTATCATATATTCATGCCCTTTGTATCTCATATTTACTGCTCCAATCGACGCGATTGAAATTCTTTTTCTGGTACTCATCATTTCAATAAATTTATACCTATTTTTTAAAACATTACTATCTAGTGGTTTTAAAGCTACATCTGAGCAAGCAAACATTTCTCCAGTTGTAGGATATCTTCTTTGCAAAAAATTTTCAGTTATATACATAACTGAAGCTGCTTTTTTAATTTTCCTTTTTGTCTTGAAAAATTCATATGGTGCAATTATTTTCCCTAATAAACTATGATTCCATAACGTATCAAATCTACATGCAACTACTTCAACAAGATACGGCTTGTTCATTTCAATTGCTATATCTAATGCCAAATTACCGATTTGGCTTGGAAGCCGTATAATCACATATTCATTACATAACATTTCTTCAATTATTAAGTTTCTGGCTTTAAATCTATCTATAATTCTTCCTTTTAGAGATGTTAAGTTAGGACAATCAACTACTTTTAAGTCTTTCATGTTTGCCCTAGGTACTTTGCTGCTGCTTTTATTTATTACGTTAGTACGTGTAAGAATTGTCAATTTATCACAAATACTATAATATCGAGATAACATATCTTCAGTAAAAGTCTGTGGATAAGCATTCCCATCTTTGTCGACATCCATAGGACCATCATAGCAAAACAGTAATTTCATACATATTTTTCTCCTTTCAAAACTCGCTTCTAACCCTTACCTTAATACATTACATCACTATGATAATTATAAATTACGATATTTCTTAAACGTATTTATTTGGAAGCACAAACTCTTTCCCAAGTAAAAAATCAAATTCATCTGGTTTATAGCTTTGGTAACCACTTCCATCAAAAAAGGTTAATTCTCCAAATATTATTTTCCCATCTACATTATATAAATCTACCCTTACATGTGGAAAATCTTTAGACAAAATCTTAGCAATTTTTATCATCTTTTCAAAATTCTTTGGCTTGGTGGACACACTTAACATCATATTTTCATCCGCCCTAAAATACGGCAGTTGGTTGAAATTCATATCAAAAATTCCAAGATTAATATCTTTTCCAAGTTTTCTCCCATTTATTACATACAAACAATAAGGGTTTCCATTAAAGCAGAAAAACTTATAATCAACTAAATCATCATCTTCTGCATGAATAAATTTCTCTACTACTATACGCGGTTTTACTTTATAATAAATCCATTCACGTCCGCCACCGTTAGAAGTTTCCTTTGTCCATTCTCTCATTTTTTTTGTAGCAACTGCCCAATTAACGCTTAATTTATCTGTACAAATAATAACATCATTACCACCAACACCACTTGTTTTTTTTAATACAAATTCATTTGGAAGCTCCTCGAAAACAATGTCGTTAATCTTATCATATACACCATATAAAACATTTAAGATATTTTTCAATCCTTTACTCTTTATATATTCACGAACATTATATTTATCTGCGCACTGTGCCATTGATAGATCTTTATAATATAGTTTATACCATTGAAGTTTTTCAGTATATCGCACAGGATTTTTTAAATTCAACTTTCGACCTGTTTTTAATCTATATTGAATTTTAATCATTTCTTTATCAGGTATCCAATTTAGTAGTGCTAAAATTTTAAGTCGAATTGGTACTAGTATATAAGAATGGACACGAAAGGTTTAACAAGCTAAAATAAATTCAAGAAAGGGCGTGTTAAACCTTGTCTAGAAATGGAATACGATTTACAGATGAATTTAAAAAACAAATAG
>Ga0183101_1000149_pt4 | contig 10911 bp, 9 predicted proteins | sample Biomet3_FD_127790 | JGI IMG/M metagenome (GOLD analysis project Ga0183101, IMG submission 127790) | Microbial communities from bioreactor (seeded with sewage sludge) at LBNL, California, USA - Biofuel metagenome 3 | ecosystem: Engineered > Bioreactor > Anaerobic > Unclassified ... | reverse complement strand
TATTTAATTTTGGAACAAAAGTATTAAAAATTTGTTGTAGCAACGGCCTTTTTTTATAACACATTATAGTTTTGGAACAAAAATGTACAAAATAGGACGGTATAAGTTTCCTGTAATGGTATAATCTTTGCGCTCCCAAAGTCCGTTTTATAGTTGACAAAAAATGGTTGGGTATAGAAAATGATTAGAAAAGAGCAGATAATGGAGACGGCTTTTGATGTTTTTACGCAGCGCGGCATCAAGGATGTTAGCATGGATGAGATTGTGCGAACTCTTAAGATCTCCAAAAAAACTCTTTATGATTATTTTACCGGTAAGGATGACCTGGTTTTGCAAAGTTGCCGTTTCAAACTTGATAAACTGAAAAATAAGCTGGATTATATTAGCGTATCTATGGATAATTCTTTAGAAACTATTGTGTTTGGTGCTTTGGAAGGTTTTAAGTTTTTTCATGTTTCAAGTGAAAACTTCAAAAAGGATGCCCTTGCCGATGTTAAACTGCAAAAATTATTTTCATGTACAAAGGCGGAATTGGACAAGAGAGGAATTCTGGTAATTAATAGGGGATTAGAAGAGGGGATGATTGAGAAAGAGCAAAATTTTGATGTATTGGTTTCTTTGTTCCATCAGCAACTTTTGGAGGCAAAAGCGGAACATAAGATAGCGGGGACGCCGGAGAAAAATTGTTTTGACTTTATAACTACCGTATTAAGAGGAATTTGCACCGACAAGGGCAGAAAGGTAATAGATGAATTAAGAGCAAGATGTAATTAAGTAATATTATTTCCGTCGCGACGGTGACACTATTAAATTGAAAAGAACAAAATTACAATAGTAAACATGCCGGGCGGCAAATAATTTGGATAGAAAAAAAGCAGATATTATATGAAGAAGAGATTTTTGAAATTTATTGCAATAATAAGTGCGGCAATTGTTCTGCCTTGCGGAACTTCTGCTCAAACTGCGGTTAATGCACAAGTTGCAACAAATGGGCAGGCGGCTGCAAATGATACGCTTGCACTGACATTGAATGAAGCCTTGCAAATAGCAAAAAGCCAGAGTTTTACAGTTAAGATTGCAGATAAAGAGGTCCAGAAGACCGGCTATGCAAAGAACGGCAGTTATTCCTCTTTGTTCCCACAGATTAATTTTAGCGGTGCCTACCAGCGTACTATTAAGAAGCAGGTGATGTATATGAAAATGGATACGGTTACAAGGTCTTTTGCCGTTGGTACGGCTAATGTTTACAACATGGGATTCTCTGCAAGCATGCCTCTTATTAATTTCTCGCTTTGGAAGAGTTTGGAAATTTCCGGAAAGAGTGTGGATCTTGCGGTTGAGCAGGCGCGTTCATCCAGACAAGACCTTATAGATCAGGTGCAACAGGCCTTCTATACTTGTTTGCTGGCATCTGATTCTTATGATGTCTATAGAGAAAATTATAACAATACTGTCCATAGTTATAGAGATGCAAAAGCAAAATATGAGAGCGGCAGAAGCGCAAAATATGATATGATACGTGCTGAGGTGACAATGCAAAATGCAGAGCCAAGCATGTATGATGCCCAGAATAGCATGGTTCTGGCAATGTGGAAACTAAAGGCTCTCATTGGAATAGATTTGAATACAAACATTAAATGCATTGGAAAATTGTCTGATTATAAGGATGCGCTGAGAGATGTCTCGATTGCGGCGGATACAACAATGCTGGATAGAAATTCTTCTTTAAAACAGCTCGATATACAGAGTTGTATATTGAGCAAAACATATAAGATGCAACTTGCCCAGTATTATCCCACGCTGAATGCTTCTCTTTCTTATTCATGGATTGCAATGGCAGAGGACTTTAAATTCAAGGATTATAATTGGAATCCATATTCTGTCGGCGGATTGTCTTTAACCGTTCCAATTTTTAGCGGCGGCCAAAGATGGTATAATTTGAAGCAGACAAAGGTGCAGCAGGAAGAACTTGATTTGCAGAGAGAAAATACAAGAAGGAATCTTGTGGTTGCCGTTAAGCAATGCTTGAGCTCTTTGGAAACGGCTGTTAAACAATATAGTGCGGCCCAGGCCTCTATTGAGGGCGCCAAGACGGGATATGAAATTGCGCAGAAGAGATATGAAATAGGAAGCGGAACTTTACTTGAAATGAATGACGCGCAACTTGCCCTTCTGCAAGCCAAGTTAAATCTTAATCAATCTATATACACATACCTTGTAGCAAAGTCTTCTCTTGATAAAGTGCTTGGTGTTAATGTGAATGATGAAACCGAATATAATCCTCAGAAGAGGGAGCTTATCAAGAAATTACCCGCTGCTGAAATGGAACATTCAAAAGCGGCTGACAATTGGAGTGAAGGAAATAAATAGAGATAGGGGAGACGGTTACTGTTGGGATTAAAATAGGGAAAGAAAAATATAAAAAAATAAAAATATGCATACAAAAGATTACATGAAATTTTTTGCTGCCGTTGCAGTGTTTGGAGCTGTAATAACGGGAGCTTCTTCTTGCGGGCAGAGCAATAGGGATAAGGCTGCTGCACAAGCGGATTCTACTAAGGTACAGGATGTTACCGTTACAAAAATTTCCGCTCAGGATGTTGACCAGATAGAAACTTTTACCGGTACGGTAGAGGGTTACAATACAAATAATATATCTCCAAAAATGGCAGCTAGAATCCAGAGAATTTTTGTTGAGATTGGAGACCATGTTTCCCGCGGACAGAGGCTGGCTATTATGGATGCCTCTTCTCTTACACAGGCAAAACTTCAAATGCAAAATAATAAGCAGGAGTTTGAGCGTTCAAAACAACTTTATGAAGTAGGAGGTACCTCAAAATCAGATTATGATGCACGTAAAATGGCTTATGATGTTTCTTTGTCCAATTATCAGAATTTGGAGGAGAATACATATTTGATTAGCCCGATTTCCGGTGTTGTTGTTGCCAGGAATTATGATCAGGGAGATATGTTTAATAATGGAGGACAACCTTTGTTTACAGTTGATCAAATTCGTCCGGTGAAAATTAAGGTTAATGTTTCTGAGGAATTGTTTAATAGTATTAAGAAGGGAATGAATGTAGATGTGCAGCTGGATGTGTTTGGCGATGAGGTGTTTAAGGGTAAGGTGCATCTGGCATATCCTTCTGTTGATGCAACAAGCAGAACGTTTCCCGTAGAGGTTACTATTGAGAATCAGAATGAGAGAGTACGTCCTGGAATGTTTGCAAGGGTTACGTTCAATTATGGGAAGGAGCATCACGTGGTGGTTCCGGATGTCTCAGTTGTTAAGCAAGTTGGAAGCGGTGACCGTTATGTTTATACGGTTGTTGACGGAAAAGTTGTTTACAGGAAAGTTACACTTGGAAGACAGTTTGGGAAGATGTACGAGGTTAAGAGCGGACTTAATGATGGCGATGAGGTTATAGTTGAAGGACAGAGCGTTGTGAATAACGGGGAGAAGGTAAAAGCAAAAGAGGGGGAGCCTGCGGCTTTTACTCCGGATAAATTTGAAGAGTAGCGTATTGCAAGCCGCAGCAATGATGACGGCATTTTAATTTTAATGAAAATAATTATTTAATATGAGTTTATATTCATCGGCGGTTAAGAATCCAATTTCTACCGCACTGATATTTGTGGCCATTGCAATATTGGGAATTTTTGCTTTCACAAAGCTGCCCATAGATTTGTATCCGCACATAGAGAGCAACTCCATCATGGTGATGACTTCTTATGCCGGTGCAAGTGCCTCAGATATAGAAAGTAATGTGACTAAGCCAATTGAGAATACTCTTAATAGCGTTAGTTATCTTAAGCATATAACTTCTCAGTCTAAAGAGAATATCTCTGTTGTAACATGTGAGTTTAAATACGGAAGAGATATTGATGTTGCAACAAATGATATCAGGGACAAGCTGGAGATGGTAAAATCTTCCTTGCCGGATGCTGCAGGAAATCCCGTCATTTTTAAATTTTCATCTGATGATATTCCTATTATTATTCTTTCAGTTACCGCTGATGAGAGTATGCCAGGACTGTATAAACTGTTGGATGACAAGGTTGTAAATACATTGGCAAGAACTCCCGGCGTTGGTTCTGTTTCTATCATGGGCGTGCCAAAGAGAGAGATAAAAGTTTACTGTGACCCTTACAAGCTTGATGCATACAATATTCCAATAGAATCTATCGCGAGCATTATAGGCACTGAAAATTTGAATATGCCTGCGGGTTCTATTGATATCGGCTCAAATAACTACTCTTTAAGAGTCCAGAAGGAATTTGGCTCTGCTCAAGAAATTGAGAATATTGTTGTTGGCAGCTATGGCGGCAGAACCGTTTATTTGAGGGATGTTGCAAAGGTTATTGATGGAATGGAGGAGCGTTCTCAGGAGAGTTACATCAATGGAAAGAAGGGCGGTATGATTATTATCCAGAAGCAGACCGGAGCAAACTCTGTAGAAATTGCAAGGCAGGTAGAGAAGATGCTTCCTCAAATAGAGAATACTCTTCCCTCTGATGTTAAGCTGGGTGAGATTGTAAATACTTCAGACAACATTGTGAGAACTATAGGGAGTTTAAAGGAGACAATTTTCATCACCTTGGTTTTGGTTATGCTGGTTGTGTTTGTCTTCTTGGGAAGGTGGAGAGCCACTTTGATTATTGTAACTACAATTCCAGTCTCTTTGCTGGCCTCCATGGCTTATTTGTTTGCAACAGGTAATACATTGAATATCATATCAATGAGTTCACTGTCAATTGCAATCGGAATGGTGGTGGATGATGCGATAGTTGTGTTGGAGAACGTGACAACGCACATAGAACGGGGAAGTTCTCCAAAGCAGGCGGCAGTGTATGCTACCAATGAGGTCGCGCTTTCCGTTGTGGCTTCTACGCTTACGGTACTTGCCGTGTTCTTGCCTTTGACCATGATTAGCGGATTAAGCGGAATTATGTTCAGACAGCTTGGGTGGATGGTCAGCATTATTATGGTGGTATCATTGTTATGCGCACTTGCTCTTACTCCAATGATGTGTTCTCAAATGTTGAGGCTAAAAAACAAAAAGACCAAAATGCATGAGGTTCTGTTCACTCCTATTGATAAGGGACTAAATGCTTTAAATAGGGGTTATGCAAAACTTTTGAACTGGGCTGTTCATCATAGAAGACAGGTGGTTTTCATAGCAACAGGAATTTTTATTGGCGTAATTGGCATATGCGGTCCGTTTATGAAAAGTGAATTTTTTCCGCAGCAAGATAATGCAAGAATTTCCGTTAAGGTAGAATTACCTGTCGGGACAAGACAAGAAATAACAAGAGATTTTGCGTTAAAACTTCAGCAAAGATTTGCAAAACTGGAGCCTGAAATTGAGAAAAGCTCTGTGTCTGAAGGTACCGCAGACAGCGATAACCTGTTTGCCTCATTGCAGAGCAACGGTTCAAATATTATAAACTTTAATATACGTCTTTGCAGTGTTGAGAAGAGAAAGAGAGGATTGACGGAGCTTTCTGATATTTTACGAAACGAACTTGCCCGATATCCGCAAATACGTAAATCACAGGTAATTGCCGGAGGGCAGCAAGGAGGTGTGGGAGGACAGCAGGGTGTTGAGATTGATATTTACGGATATGATTTTAACGCTACGGATGCCGCTGCGCAAGAAGTTGTAAAACAGTTCAAATCATTTAAGGGCGTTCAGCAGGTTTTGGTTAGCAGAGATGCATACACTCCGGAGTATAGGGTAAATCTTGACAGAGAGAAAGTTGCAATTAACGGTTTAAATACCGCTACCGTTTCACAATATTTGAGAAACAGAATCAACGGAGCTACCGCTTCTGAATTTAGAGAGGAGGGAGACGAGTATGATATTAGAGTCAGGTATGCTCCTGAGTTCAGGCAATCTATAGAAGACATAGAGAACATTACGGTATACAATTCACAGGGCAAAGGAATAAAAATCAGAGAATTGGGGAAGGTAGAAGAAGCTATGACGCCCCCTACCATTGAGAGAAAGGACAGACAAAGATTTATTTCCGTTACTGCAGCGCTTCCAAAAGGAATGGCATCCAGCGATTTGTTAAATGGTATTCAACAAAAATTGAATAAGGTGCATTTTCCTTCCGGAATATCTTGGCAGGTGGGCGGAACGTATGAGGATCAGAAAGATATGTACGCGGATTTGTTTACACTTTTGATTCTGATTGTTTTGCTTGTATTCATTGTAATGGCTGCGCAGTTTGAATCACTTACATATCCGTTTGTCATAATGATGGCAATTCCGTTTGCATTTGTGGGGGTGGTGATAGGGCTCGTGCTCAGCGGCACTCCAATGAGTGTCATGGCCATGATTGGAGTAATCATGTTAATTGGTATTGTAGTTAAAAACGGTATTGTACTTGTGGACTACACTAACTTGCAGAGAGAGCGCGGAATGGGTATTACCCAGGCGGTTGTAACGGCAGGACACTCCAGATTAAGACCCGTTCTTATGACAACATTAACAACAGTGCTTGGTATGATACCTCTTGCCATAGGAACCGGAGAGGGTTCAGAGATGTGGCGAGGTATGGGACTTACAGTAGCATGGGGCCTAAGTGTTTCCACCGTAATTACCTTGGTATTAGTCCCGACGGTTTATGCAATCTTTGCCGGCAATGGAATTAAACACCAAAGGAAAAAGGATAAAAAACGTATTAAGGCGTTAGAAATTGCAGCGGCAGCGGTTACGGTTTCTGAAAAATCTTAGAAAATTAAAATTTGACAATTACATGAAAGCAATATTTACAACGTTTAACGAGGCTCATTATGATGCAATCCTTGCAATATTGGAAAAGACTAATATAAAAGGATTTACAAACTGGGAGCAAGTCCGCGGACGCGGCAGCATAAACGGAGAACCGCACTACGGAAGTCATGCATGGCCAACTATGAACTCATCAATTTTAATCTTTGCTCCAGATGCTGATGTGGCGGATTTAAGAAAACGGCTTCTTGATTTGGATTCACAATTTCCAGCGCTTGGATTGCGTGTCTTTACCTGGACAGTGGATGAATAGCGGCAACGGAAAATTTCTGATGGAAAAATAACAATCGGAAAGTTATCAATGTAATAAAAAGAGAGAAGCATGTTTGTGGCTCGTCCTAAAATTTGTTTACAGATTAAATAGAGTTTTGAGTGCTAAATCCTGATGTCTGGATATTAGTCCTAGCATCGGTTGTCAAAGATGTAATAATAATATCATCTGATTTTTGACTTTGCTTGTTTTTGTAGTAGTTTTTCCACTTTTTTACTTGCTCTTTTGTCATTGAGCCATTCCATATTAAGGATGCCGTTGACGCGCTTGGCCACGGCGTTTTCTCCATCTTTTTTCTTATGTCAATATGCAGCTCCTCCTCTGCGGTCTCGATCATTGTGCTGAGTGCGAAATTCTTCAGTCTCTATCGGTCCAGTTCCGACTTGAGTGCTTTCAGCTGGCATCCACGCTCTTCAATGCTGGAGTGACTGGCGGTTTTCTTTGGCTCTTTCTTCACCTCGGAATTGATTTTGGGCCATTCTAAAGGACATGGTGTAATTGAATAATCCTAAATAAGTTTTACATTTAACATGATTTTTTGTCAACCTATTTTAGGACAAATCATTGTTTTGTAGCGCATTGCTTTGCATGCGAGCATAGTAAGCATGCAAGCTTAGGTGCACTCGTGCTGAAATGCTTATAAATCATAACTATCTGATCTGGGGTACTCTGGGATTGCACTGCGTATCAGGCAGTTGTAAAACTTCGCTTTTAAAAAATAGACATCTTATGTAACACGCATATTATCAACGTCTCCTAAGAGTACACTTGATGCAGCCGCTTCTTCATCTTACATTTTCATCTTACATTTTCATCTCATCTCTTCATCTCATCTCTTCATCTCGCTTTTTAATATACGCCTACCTATTTTATATTACTGTCTCCATTCCACTTATTCCATCCATTATATTTCAGGCCATAGGATTTCTTAAATTTCTTTTTGGATTTGTCCCTTCTCAAATCTTCTCTCAAGTCTGCATTTAGTTCAGCTATAGATTTGTAGTACTCTTTAACAAAGCTACAATCTACATTGATTAGATCTGATATTTTTGTTTTACGCTTAGTGTAAAATAGGTATGAACTATACTTATAACCACCTGGAGTTTTACTCAAACCTTCTTTCACCGGATTATTCAAAATGTACCAAAGATTCTCTGCCTGAAATTCCTTGGATATTTTCTCAACTATTTTTGGCGCTTCAAAAAGTGCGGAATATTCCTTATGCGAATTAACGTAAAACCCTGTATATCCGTTTGCTAATACATTAATTAATGATTTAATATCACAGTTCTTAATCTGCAAATGTACATGATTGGTCATTAGCACAAATCCATAGAGCGATGCCTTAAATTCCTCCAGTCTTTTGTTAAGCAAAAATAAAAATTTCCTATAATCTGCATCTTTTAAAAACAGAGGTTTACCATCCCTCCCTCTAAGCATCACATGATAAACCTTTTCATCCTGCCCTATAATTGTGGCATCTCTCGCATCTTGATTTTGCGGCGCAATGCAATGTCTTTCTTTCTCTCGACAATTTATTGTTACCCTCCTCGCCATTCCTAGTTTGCATAAATATTGTTTGCAATATAGATGCTAAAATTTTAAATATCAGGCACAATCGTATAAAAATCTTTTGTCCGCTAATAATTTGAACAAATAACAAATAGCCCAAAATCTACAATCATCAAATCCAATAAAAACCGCTGAAACATTTAGTATGACAGGACGGTATACTCATACATAATCGTCAAATGCAAATAAAAATGCAGAAATTTTTAGAAGAAAAAGACATTGCACTTATGCAAAATCGTCAATTCCAATCCAAATCGTAAAAACTGTTCCAAATCGTAAAAACTGTTTGGAAAAGTGAACTTTTAAAGAGTATGAGGATTTGTTATTTCGGCTGGAGCATCTCAATCCAGTAATCATACGAGTCATGGATAAAATACAATCCCATGGCCTCTTTCTCGTAGCAGAGGCAACCCATAGCGCGATGATATTCGCGCGTCTTTTTATAGTCTCCGGGAACACGAACGCAAATGTGAGTTTCATTTTTCCCAAGCTTGTAAGGTTTATTTGCATGTGTGCGTAACCACGTGAGTTCCAATCGGGAACTGCTGGTATTTTCTCTTTTTCCTTTTTGTTCAATCACATTCCATACATTATCCTCATTTCCTTTCTCACACTTACTTTCATTACCTTTATTACCCTCATTTCCTTTCTCACACTTACTTTCATTACCTTTATTACCCTCATTTCCTTTCTCACACTTACTTTCATTACCTTTATCATCCTCATTACTTTTGTTGCACTCACCAAGATATACAATTATGAAGGAACCGTCTGGAGCTTCAATGCGATATGCAACTTCTTTAAGGCCAAGAGCCTTATCATATAATTCAATGTTTCGTTCTAAATTTGAGGTGTCTATGTTCATTTGATCACAGTGTGTAGTATTTTTTGTGATTTGTGAGTGTTCCATTGCGTGATAATTTTTAGCGCGATTTAATAAAAATAACTGAAAGGAAAACGATATGATATGTATTAGAGGAGGCTATCAAGGATCATATGAGGTGTACCCTTAGGGGATGCTGATATTCTGTGTGTTACATAAGATATCGCTTTTTTTAAAGCGATGTTTTGCAAATGCCTGATACGCAGTATCACCCCAGAGTACCCCAGATCAGATAGTTACGTTCCGTTGACGTTGCAGCGCGTGCGCCTGCATCCTTGGGAAAACGTTGCTTTGTTAAGTTTTTCCAAGGATGAAAAAAGAAACCATGAAGGAATTCCGGCTGTCCTAGAATCTTAAATCTGAAAACTTTTTGCGGCCGGAGAAAAATTTGCGGATTATGCTGTGAGGATATACCCCGTTTACGCAATAGATTGAACGGAAAGATTTTCCCGTGGGACCACGGAGCCCGTCTAAGCGAGGAGAAGGTTTAATTGTGTTTTTTATCTTCCCGTACTCTTTGTGCGCATTCCATACTGCGCGGCAATAGGAAAACTTCCCCTGAAAGATGTATGCAACTGCAGAAAGTCCGTCCAGGAATTTACGGATGAATAATCTGGAGCCGCGTATGCTGAATAATTTAAAAGTGCGCCCAAATAATTTTATCCCGCCTCTCGGCTGTGGTAAATTTTTCCGCAACATCAACAAATTGTTGCGATAGTTTAGATAGAGTTTGCGCGGCGAATTGTTAGGCAGGGTGCCGCCTCCCAAATGATACACATAGCTTTCCGGTACAGCCCAAATCTGGCTTCCCATCAGTGCCGCTCTCCAGCAAAAATCTATTTCTTCCATGTGTGCAAAAAAGCTCTCGTCCAAACCTCCCAACCTATGATAAAGTGTGCTGCGTACCATCATGCAAGCCCCTGATGCCCAGAATATTTTGCGCGGGTCATCATACTGTCCGTTATCTTCTTCTAAGCTTGAAAGAATTCGCCCGCGGCAGAACGGGAATCCCCATTTGTCAATGAAACCTCCCGCAGCCCCTGCATACTCAAAGATTTCTTTTGCTTCCGCGGAGTTATGCTTTTCAGCAATTTCCAGGTGCCTTGTGAGGGATAGCATTTTTGGCTGGCACACTCCCGCCTCTTTATGGGCTTCCATAAAATTAAACAACGGATTCAGCCAACCGTCGGGAGTTAAAATATCTGAATTTAGAAGAACGTAGTAATCTGCGTAAATTTGTTTGAAAGCTCTGTTGTAGCCTCCGGGAAATCCCCAGTTTTTTCCAAGGGGAATATATCCGACTCCGCCGATGGTTCTGACAAATTCTTCAGAGCCATCCGTTGAACCGTTGTCTGCGACAATCACAGAAACGACATATCCTTTTG
>Ga0183101_1000072_pt32 | contig 10917 bp, 10 predicted proteins | sample Biomet3_FD_127790 | JGI IMG/M metagenome (GOLD analysis project Ga0183101, IMG submission 127790) | Microbial communities from bioreactor (seeded with sewage sludge) at LBNL, California, USA - Biofuel metagenome 3 | ecosystem: Engineered > Bioreactor > Anaerobic > Unclassified ... | reverse complement strand
TCCCCATCCGCATAATCTTGGTTAGTTAAAGACTTATACATGATTTTATAATCTGTAATGTACAAATATCCCGTTTTATCAGCTGTGATTTTAAATAATGTAGTTGTCTTATCAACGCCTTTATTGGGCTGAAAAGGGACAGCTTCTACAGTCGTTGATGTAGTATCACTTGCAGCAAAAGCGCTCCCGCTGAAGCACATAGTAAATGCCACTGTCATACAGAGTATGACAACCAAAGTTAGTCTTCTTTTCATAATCTTCTCCTTCTCAAATACAAAACTATATATAAAAAGTATACAGTGTATAATTAACCAAATCAAATATACCTTTAAGTTATTTGAGACTTGTGTTTCGTATTATGGAACACAGCAAAAGACCCGCCGTGAAGGCGGGCCATATTGTTGAGTTAAAATTTTATTATGGGTGGATTATTATACCATTACGAAGCCTACTACTGTAAACAGTATGATTGCTGTAATGAACGGTATCAATACCAATGGGCCTGATGTTCTTAGATATTCTGCGTTAGTGATCTGAGTTGATGAGGAAGTCAGCATTACTGTATCTGAATACATACAGATCTGGCCGCCAAAAGCAACTGCTGAAATAACTGCGCCTGCGCAAAGGAATGGGCTGACGCCAAGTGCTGCTCCAAGAGGTCCTACGATTGGGAATGCAATTGCTGCAAGTCCCCAGAAGGTTCCTGATGCAAATGATAAAAGTCCGATAACTACGAATATCGTAACCGGCAGCAGTGACGGATTAACCGTTTTTAGCGCTGCATCTACGATGGTATTTACCAAACCAAGCTGATTGTTAACTTCGATAAGTACATATGACATAATGATGATTACCAGCATTGAACACATATCAGTGATACCAGCCAGTATGCCGTTGAAGAATTGATTTACATTCATCAATCTCTGAGGCAGGTACATTACGAAGCAAACGCCAAGTCCTGCAAATACTCCGATCAGCAGGTCATCACGCCATACGGCTACGATTGCTATGGCAAGTATCGGCAGCAGGAAGTTTATCGAACGACATTTCTTGTCCTTGAACTTAAGCTCTTCGTCAGGTAACTCTCCGTGCAGTGCTTTTGCCTCTGGTGACTGTACTTCGCCAGTTTCAATTGCTCTTTGTTCAGCCTTTTTCATAGGTCCGAACAGAGGAATGATCTTAAGGCAGATTAGTGGTACTACCAGTACTGCCAGCCAGCCATAAATTACAAATGGAATAGTATGGATATATGCTCCGGTAACGCTGAGTCCGTTTAACATGTCAGCCTTCTTCATCAAGCCGCCCATAAATGCCGACCATGATGAGAATGGCACGATTGCGCAAACTGTAACACCTGTAGCATTTACGATAAATGCTATCATCTCTCTGGAAATCTTTTGTTTATCCGCTATCTTTCTTACTGCAGCACCTACGGCCAGACAGTTTAGATAATCGTCTACAAATACGATCATTCCAAGTATCCAGGTTCCGATCATGGTTGATTTTCTGGTCTTCAGGACCTTTTCAGCCAATTTCGAGAATCCAAGGACACCTCCTGATTCAGTGATCAGGAAAATAACTGAGCTGAACAGTGCGCAGATCATCAGTACCCACGCAGTATTTGAGTCAGTCATGACCGTGTACAAAGAATCCATAAATTTGTTGAACGCAGTCACCGGGTGTCCACCCGCGATCATTAGAAAACCTACGGCTACACCAAGGAACAGTGAAATGAACGTATCCTTGGTAATAAGTGCGAATACCAAAATTACAATTACCGGTATCAGCGCCCAAAATCCAAAACTCATAATATCACTTCCTTTCTCAAAACATAATTATGAAATGGATAATTGCAAACTATTTAAAATGTTCTTTTGACATTACTATATTGTACAAAGCTATGGCAAATACTTTACCGTTATCGCACAAAGTGTCCCACGTGATGTATTCGTTGTCCTCATGGCACTTGTCCTCATCGCCAGGGAATATCGGTCCCCAGGAAACTATGTTCGGCATTGCTTTGGCATAGGAACCTCCATAAGCAAGTACGCAATCAGGCTCCCTGCCCGATCCCTCTTTGTAAGCATCGTTGAATACTTTTACAAAAGGTCTGGATGCGCTTACAAATACTGCAGGCAGCGGTTCAATGTTCTCAAAGGTCCCGCCATACTCTGCAGAGAGCTTTCCCAGGACTTCGATGATTTCGTCCGATCCGGTACCATATGCAAATCTACAGTTGATATGTACTGAAACGTGATTCCCTTCCATCTTAAAAAGCGTTGCCGAAAAAGCATTTCTATGAACGAATTCACCCTGGTACTCTTCGCTCGGACTGTACAGCCCGATTTCTTTGCCGAATATGCTGCTGAAGCTGTCTCTCAGCATCAAAAGGATCTTGTATAGATCATTCTCAACTGGATGGAGTTTTTCAATCTCGTCTGCCAGATGGTAGGTGGCATTGTCACCCTTTTCCGGCTGGCTGGAGTGAACCGCCTTTCCTTTGGTGTCTACCTCTTTCTTCTCGACTGATTTTCCAGCCTCAAAGCGTTCCAGGATAGCCTTTGCCTTACCCGGTATGGCATTATTCATTACGCCAGCCTCTACCTTTGTCAAATACCAGCCATTCTGGTCGTGGCTTTCATCGACGTTGAATACCATATCTCCATCGACTATGCCTTTCTCTATATTGCACAAAGGAAACTCGCCGTCAGGAGTGAAACCATAATCAGGAAGCTTGGGTTTGCTGGCCATGAAGGCGTCCATATCTGTCCAGTCGACTTCTTCCTGAGTACCAAGAATCATCTGGATCTTCTTATGCATAAGTTCACCACTGTCGAGGAGAGCCTTCATTGCATATAGAGAAATCACAGCTGGTCCTTTGTCGTCCATGGTTCCTCTACCGATTATCTTCCCGTCCTTGAATTCCATTTTGAAAGGATCCGTCTCCCAGTCTTCTCTGTCACCTGGAGGCACTACGTCTACATGAGCAAGGATTCCAACTGTTTCATCTCCCTCGCCTACTTCGATAATGCCGATTTGATGGTCACAGACCGTCTTTGATTTGAAGCCCAGTTTTTCGCCAAGCTTCATTGCGTAGTCTAGGGCTCTGTCTACTTCTTTCTTGTCGTCCGATATACTTGGGATGGCAATAAAACTGCTGAGATCGTCGAGAATGTTCTGCTTATTATCGACGATATATTGCATTAGTTCTTCACTAGTCATGCTTATCACCTTCTTTTCCACTTTATCCTACTAAAAGAATAAACCTCGTGGTAACCACGAGGTCAATAAAAATTCAAAAATTTAATTAAAAATTAATCCGCCATAGGGGCATAAACGCAGTATAGTCCCAACCGTTTGCCGTTGACAAAATAGTTGGTGTTCTCTCTTCCGTAGAACTCACCACTTAATTTGTATCCCTTTTCTTTTGCATAATCAATGACAGGTTGAAGCATTTTCATAACATCATTATCGTAATGGACTTCTGTTATTAGACAATGCTCAGCCCTTTCTTCAATGCTCTTTTCATTAGTATTGGATGGGCTTATCTTCTTCTGATTCTCGATGGACAGATATCTTTGCAGTTTCGGTGCTTCATCGTTCAGATTATAGTAAAACGATATGGAAACGTCACCCCAGTCCTCTTTGTCAAGGTCAAAGCATTCTTCGATGTACTTGGCCATATGCACCGGCTCTTCAAATGAGCCATATCTTCTAAATCCAGGCGGCATGTCTCCAATCACATAGTTGCCGACCAGAGAAGTTTCTTCTTTATAACGCTCGCTCCAGTCATTGAGACTCCACAGGGCTTCGGTATAATCTCTGATTTCTTTTATCAGGTTGCTTTTGGCCTCATCCATGACATCACCGAGTTTTTCAAGAGGCAATCCATCCATTATGGTCTTTATTTCCTTAACATTAAGGTTCATGCTCCGATAAAACAAAATATCGGTCAATCTAATAAGATCATCTGATGAGTATTCCCAATATCCATTTTTTTCATTCTGCGTCGGGGTTATAAGTCCCTCATCGACATAATATCGGATAGTCTCGGTGGACATACCCAGTGCTTTTGATATTTCTCCAACCGTTAACAGCATGATTTACTCCTTATCTCGCCAATAGTTTCCTGATTCCAGCGTCTAGGCCATCGAGAGTCAACTCGTACATCGGGAAGATGTTTCCGACCATGGCGATGGTTCTGCTTCCCCATGCAAACCTCCATCGCTCCTCTTTGATGGGGTTCAGCCATATGCATTTCTTGTATCTGCGCTTGAATTTTTCCAGCCAGATGAGACCCGGCTCCTCGTTGTAAGCGTACCAGTCGATGTTGCCACCCCGAGCAGTAAGCTCATAGGATGACATTGCGGCATCGCCTACCAGAATGACTTTGTAGTCGCTATCGAGATTGCCGAATACCCAGTTTGTCTCGACCCATCTGCCATCGCTGCACTCAGGCCCTGTAAACAGATAATCGTAGATGCAGTTGTGGAAGAAGTATGTCTTCAGATCCTTCAAATGAGACGATTGATTTACCGCCTGGAAGAGCTGACTGCATATCTGACTATATCTGGTCATGGATCCATCCGAATCCATCAAAAGCAACAGTTTGACCGTATTCTTACGCGGCTTTTCATATACCAGCTTGAGCATTCCTGCGTTATCGCCGGTCGCGTCTATGGTTTCATCAATATCCAGCTCGGTCTTTGCCGTGTCGACTCTCGTCGAAAACTGACGAAGCTTGCGGAAAGCCATCTGAAACTGTCTAATATCGAGTTCATTATCCTGACGGAAATCTCTGAAATTACGTTCGCCGGCCACCTGAATGGCAGACTTGTGCTTACTGGCCCCGCCAACTCTTATGCCCGCAGGATTATACCCTCCGTGTCCCATTGGCGACGTACCGCCTGTCCCGATCCAGTAGTTTCCTCCGTCATGCTTTTCATTCTGCTCTTCAAGTCTCTCCTTGAACATCTTGCGCAGCTCGTCAAGATCGTGTTCCTTTGCCCATTCCGGCATGTCTTCCATGTCACGTTCCAGCTCGTCCTGAGTCAACCAGTTCCATAGCTCGTCCGGAATCTCATCTACGGATTCGATTCCCTCAAAGTACTGGGCGAAGGCCATATCGAATTTATCATAGTCGCTCTCTGACTTTATAAGTACATTACGGCAAAGGTAATAGAATTCGATCAGGGAATTGCCTGCAAGACCTTTGTTCAAGGCATCCATCAGGCACAGCCACTCATCAAATGATATGTCAAGGCCTTGCAATCTTAGCAGATCGTAAAAATCCAAAAACATAATTATCTCCTGTAATGTCTGGCAACTGCAATATCCTGATTCTTCTTCAATAATACTCCTATGTATGGTATTTCATCGCAGATGCGGCTGATATCTATGCCACTTATCTGCAGTGCCTGAAGCCAGTCCAGAAGTTCAGAAGTGCTAGGCTTTTTCTGTATGTCACGCATATCACGGATGTCATAAAATGCTTTCATTGCTTCCTTCACAAGCTTCTTGTCTATATCTCCAAAGTGCACTTTGATGATCTCGCGCATCTTGTCCTCCGTTGGGAAGTCTATATAGTGAAAGATGCAGCGGCGCAGAAATGCGTCCGGCAGTTCCTTCTCGGCATTGGACGTGATAATGACGATAGGCCTGTGCTTGGTCGTCACGGTCTTCTTTGTCTCATTGATGTAGAATTCCATCCTGTCCAGTTCCCACAAAAGGTCGTTTGGAAATTCCAGGTCAGCTTTATCTATCTCATCTATGAGCAGAACTACCTGTTCTTCCGAGGTGAATGCCTCGCCCAGTTTGCCCAGCTTGATATACTTGCTGATATCGGCAACATCGCCCTCACCGAACTGGCTGTCGTAAAGACGCTGCACCGTATCATAAACATAAAGGCCTTCCTGTGCTTTTGTTGTAGATTTTATGCCCCAAATGATAAGCGGCATCTTCAAGGCATCAGCTATAGCCTGCGCAAGCATGGTCTTGCCTGTGCCCGGTTCACCTTTGATAAGGAGCGGCTTCTGCAAAGCTATGGCCACGTTGACTGCATTCATTAATTCATTCGATGCGACATAATCGTCGCTTCCTTTAAATTTCTTCATTTAATTACCTTCTGTTTTTATTATTTATGCTCCGATTACTAATGGAACAAGAATCGTAGTAAGAAATCCTTCCGTTACTCCGATTAAAAATGAATATGCTATTATTTCATCTCTTGTTGCTTTTTGGACTATAGGTATGCAGACATCGCCAGCCGCTGAGCCGGGAAGTCCGGTCACCTCTATATACCCTACTTTGTTGGCCAGGACCGGGATAAGCACGATTCCACCAAGCTCTCTGAAAACATTGTGCAGGAATGATATGGCACCCGCTATTTCATGGCCTGCGTTGGTTATGGCAACTGGCGCAAAGCTGTACCAGCCGAAGCCGTATCCAATAGCCAGTGATTCTCTCACCGATATGATTGGTACTATCAAACCAATAGCTATTGCCATGACCGATGTACCTATAACCACCGCTGCCGGAAATGCAAACACCCTTGCACCTATGCTCCTAAACTGATTTATCACATCTCCGGAATATCCCATGCTGTAGCCGACAAATGTCATCATTATGCAAAGGCCTATGGTCATTGCATAACTTGTGACACTGTAAAACTCAGTCAACTGTGTTGACGACATTAGCTTTCTAATTAAAAAGAATCCTACAGATATACCTGCAATTACTGAAATTACTATACACCATGTCATCGAGCTTCCATCATCACCGCGAACCTCTTCCACTGACTCTATTTCTTCAATCTCATCAACTGCAAGTTTCTCTTCAGGAGGCTCATCCTTGCATTTATGTCCTTTGATAAATCCATATTTATCGATTCCCATTAGCTTTCTGGTAATCGTAATAGGTAATAGCGCCGCGATCCACATAAGTATTGTGAATACTACAGATATGAATCCTATGTTTCCGATGTTGTCGATGACCTCCTGATTAGCGCCCATGCGCATTCCCATTACAAATACTAAAAAAGAAATGCTGATCAACATGATCACATTGACCAGCGAATCATAAGATTTCTTTCCTCTTCTATGGTAGCCGTAGGCATACCCAATGAACATGACTCCCCAATAGAGTACTATGTATTTCATCGTACCTCCATATTATGATAAGTTAACCAATAATCAATGGTACCATGATTGGTACCGCTATCGAAAGTACTACTCCCGATACAAACGAATATACTGCGGTGTTGCTGCTGGTTGCCCTTTCCACTATTGGAAGGCAGACGTCCATAGCTGATGCCCCCGGGAGTCCGCAGCATTCTACAAAGCCAACATGTTTTGCAACCATTGGTATCGTTATGATCGCCAAAAGCTCTCTCATAACGTTATGCATAAATGATATCGCACCTGCTATTACATAGCCCTTATCCATGATGATTCCTGGCGCCAGTGAGTACCAGCCAAATCCAGCGCCGATTGCCAGGCTTTCCTTCATGGATACCGGCAGGAAAATCCCACAAAGAGCGGAACCTATTAGGGTTCCAACGATTGCTGCCAGCGGAATAGCCATGATTCTGATCCCGACCTTCTTGAAATTGTCTACGACCTTCCCGTCAAGGCCCAGATCCATTCCTACAAATACCAAAAGTGTGCATAGACCAAGCTTTATGGCAAGGCTGGCAAAAGTATTAAAGACGTCAAAACTGCTGAAGAGATCATCCACAAAGAGATATCCTGATATCATTCCGAGAACCACTGATACGAGTATCTTGATGGTCATCGTATCGACCTTGCCTCTTTTGTCGTGTCCCTTCTGGGTAGCTTCACCCACACTTATTTCTTCTATTTCGTCAACTTCTATGCTTTCTTCATTGATGGCAATATTATCCATCGGATTCTGCATTAGTCCGTATCTGTCTATCTTAAGGAGCCTACGCGTAATGGAAATGCAAACAGTAGTCATTACCATGACCACTACAGTAAATGCCAGCGCGTACAGCCCAATTGAATTCAAATTAGCTATGACCTCGCGGTTTGCCCCCATGCGAAGTCCCATAACGAATACCAGTATTATTATTGCTACCGTCTGGACCTTCCCGGTCCACCTAAGTTTCTCTTTGATTCCCCTGAGTCTGCTTCCTATAAAGTAGCCAACGATTGTAATGCCCAAATACAGCACCAGATCTGCCATTTGATTTACCCTCAACCCTCTCAAAAACTAGCCTATAACCTCTATATCCATTATATATTTTACCTTGACATAAGTCCACAGGTATTATATCATTTTTCTAAGAATCGGGGAGATGATGCTATGATTAAGTTACTGACAAATGAACAGTCAGATGCATTCTATACAAAGATAGATGATAAAACTAAGGCGAAGACCAAAGATGCAAGGAGTTTTACCATGCCCCTTGGAAATGACAAATATCTAATGTCATTTCACTGGGTAAACGGCGACAAAGTACTCATTTATGCTGACCCTGCCACATGTATGGTCATGACTGACAACGAGGAAGTCCGCACGATGGTAAAATCTATCGATAAGCCTGAAGGTGGCTTGGAGGAGATGTTCTTCTTTTTCCTTAATATCACTGCTGACGAGGTATACCGTCTAGAAGCGATCGAGGCAAAAATAGCCTCTATAGAAGATACACTGCTGCTGGATATGCGTCCAGATCCAAAGGACCTGAGCAAGATAATAAATATCAGAAAAGAAATCGGTGTTATCAAGCGCTATTATATTCAGATGGAATTCCTGTCAGACGATTTAGCGGACTGCAACCATTACTTTGCTTTCATAGATAAGAAATTCGACAGGCTGCTGGACTATATACTGCGACTTTCCGAGAGCATCGAGCAGGTCCGCGAAGCATATCAGTCACAGATAGATATCGAACAGAATAACGTAATGAAATTCTTTACAGTTGTCACAACGATATTCCTGCCATTGACCTTGATAACCGGCTGGTTCGGTATGAATATAATCATGCCGGAGTTCAAGTGGGCATACGGCTATCCATATGTCATAGGATTGAGTATCATAGTTGTACTCGGCTTAGTGGCCGTTTTCAAGAAAAAAAAGTGGTTTTAGATGAAGAAACAGAAGAAACTGTTGCACTGCAACAGTTTCTTTACTTTCTGGCTTTGGGCATTTTACCCAATGACAGCTTAATCGGTTCGTTCTTTCAGCGCCGTTGAAATGGATTCATACATCCGTTCAGGATCTATTGGCTTTGCCAGATGTCCATCCATTCCGACATCCATGCTCTCCCTGATGTCATCGTCAAAGGCATCTGCCGACATGGCTATTATTGGAATCGTTGCGGCATCCTCCCGTTTCATCCGACGAATTGCCTTTGTCGCTTCATGTCCATTCATGACCGGCATTCTGATATCCATCAGTATTACATCAAAGGCACCAACCTCAGAGTCTTCAAACATCTGGCAGGCTATCTGGCCATTCTCTGCAACCGTCACAACCATACCTTTCATCTCTAAAAGTGCTTTTGCCACTTCTATATTCATTTCATTATCTTCCGCAAGCAATACTTTGCGCCCCACCAAACTGCTCCAATCACGTGCAGGCTGGTTCGATCTGTCCGTAATGCCATCAGCACGCTCAAATTTCAAAGATATTATGAATTCCGTGCCCTTACCGATCTGGCTGTTAACTTCTATCTGGCCATGCATCATGGTAATCAGTTTCTGGACTATTGATAGGCCAAGTCCCGATCCAGGAGTATCAGATTTCTGACGTTCCTGAGAAAATGGTTCAAACATCTTTGGAATAAACTCAGCATCCATCCCGCAACCATTATCCTTTACCTTTACTACATCGCAGATATAATCCTCCTCGATTTTTGTACATTCAACTGTCATGATCACCGTGCCGTTTTCAGGCGTAAATTTAATGGCATTGGACAGGAGGTTCATCAGAACCTCTTGCAGCCTTAATGGATCCACCATGAATGGTACTCTGGCCGCATGTTCATCATCTAATGTGAAATCAATATGCTTTTCATCAGCTAGAGGTTTTATCGCAGAACTGACTTTCTTTATGACCTCATCATAATATGTCGGTACTGGCTTCAGCATTATTGCACCGGATTCAATTTTGGAAAGGTCCAGAGTGTCATTGACAAGGTCAAGCATTATTTTCCCTGCCTGCTCGATTTTATCAAGATACTCGCGATTATCCGATGTGTCAAAAGATGTCTTTGCAAGGCTCGTGTACCCAAGGACCGCATTTAACGGCGTACGCATATCATGGCTCAGATTAGACAGGAAATCTGTCTTCATGGCATCAGCATGTCTTACTTCCTTCAAAGCCTGCTGCAAAGTCTCCGTGTGTTCCCTTTCCTGTCTTGTCTCTTCAGTAATGTCACTCATCAGAAACAATATCCTGCTCCTGGTTTGATCCAGATACTGATACGTCATTTTTTTACGTCGTTTCTCAGCATCAACAGTATATTCAAAAACATAGCTGTATTCCTTCTGTTCTTCGAGCATTGCAAGTACCGTCTCCAGAGATACTTTCTTATATTCCGAACCTGGCGCTTCCAGATCGATCATGTTCACGATTTTTTTCTCAATCAGCGACAAATAATCATCTGTGTCTTCATTCTGCCTATCCACTGACCAGTTGGTGGAATACTGATAGTTAATCTTCCCAGTAGCTGGATCTATCAGGGTTATATTATCGTATTCTCTGCTGGCAATAGCAGAAATAACTTTTTGTTCCTTTTCCTGGCGGTCTATGTCCTCAAAGTAAACTATAGCCTCTAAATCACCATTCCCCGGATTCTTCAACAGGCTAAGGAACACTTTGATAAGGTGGATCTCACCACTTTCCAATCTATAATGATATTCCAGTGATAATCTGTCGTTATGATTCGCATATTGT
>Ga0183101_1000043_pt26 | contig 10920 bp, 7 predicted proteins | sample Biomet3_FD_127790 | JGI IMG/M metagenome (GOLD analysis project Ga0183101, IMG submission 127790) | Microbial communities from bioreactor (seeded with sewage sludge) at LBNL, California, USA - Biofuel metagenome 3 | ecosystem: Engineered > Bioreactor > Anaerobic > Unclassified ... | reverse complement strand
CGCCCACCCCGTGAAGGCCGGGTGGCGCTGTTCCCAAGGGTTGCAGGCCCCGGCGTCCGTGTCGGTGTCCTGCCCGTAGTGGGCGGAGGAGAGCGTGTAGCCGCTCAGCCCCAGCGCCGTCACCTTGCGGGCGGCGGTGTCCAGCGCGTCTTTGGAGAGGACGCCCTTGAGCTTTTGGATCGCGGCCTGTTCGGCCTCGCTCAGACCGCTGTCGGACCTGCTGTCCTCGTTGGAGGCGGCTGCGGCCAGCACGCCGGTCCCGCCGCTGGACGCGGCATTCAGATTGGCCCACGCCTCTGTGAGGTTCACCAGCGCGCCGCTCTGGGCGTCCACATACAGACTGTCGCCGGAGACGGGCACATAGCGCAGCACGGCGTCGGCGCCGTCGTCGGCGCTCACGTACTGGAGCTCCAGCTTCACCGTGCCCGCCAGGGAGGCGGCCGCCGCGGAGGCCGCCACCTTCGGAGCGGCGGAGGGCAGCGTGTTGACGAACGCTGTGTAGGCGTCGTCACGGGTAAAATAGGTCACGGAGCCGTCCAGCGCGCTGACCTGGATCTGTGCGCGGATAGGGGCGGGCACACCGTTCAGCTTCACCTGAGCGGTGAACGAGAAATCGCCGCCGGAATAGCTCACGGGGCTCACGGCGCTGCCGGCCTCGGGGACGGCGGTCTCGCCGCTGGTGAGCACCTTGCCCAAAAAGGCACTGGCGGTCTTGGCGGCCTGCGCTGCCGTGACTTTGGAGAGGGTGGGCGCGTATCCGCCGCAGGTCAGGGGGACGGCCACATCGCCTCCGCCGACGCTGTACTGCATGATCTTGCCCGCGGGGGAGGCCAGGACGCTGAGCGTGCCGCCCTCATCGTCGGACCAGTCCAAAGACCAGTAGCGCAGCACGCCCATGTCCTGAAGGGTCCCGTTGAACGTGGTGTAGCTCCCGGAGACGCCCAGCGTCTTTTTCACGGCCAGCGTCACCGCCGTCAGCTCCTGATCCATCGCGGCGTCCGCCGCCAGAGCGGGGGCGCACAGGCTGACCGCCAGCACAAGGCTCAGCGCGAGAGAGAGGCATCTTCGCTTCATATTCATTGTAATATCTCCTTTTCCGATTTCACCGCGGAACGCTCCGGCCGGCTCGTTCCGCCCTTACAAAGAGAATAGACGTGAACAAAAGAAAAAGGTTCCGGCTTTCCATGAAAAATTTTCCGCCCCGCGTCAAAGCGTTCGCCCCGGTCCTGCGGACGCCCCGGAAAGGCCCGGCGCTCCGGCTCCCGCCAGGTCCGCGCGCAAAGGGCGGCGCTTCTCGGGCACCGTATTCAAAGCCGCTCCGCGCCGGAGACCCGCAGGACACCCTCCCGGACGGAAAAACGGACGTTGATTCCGGCGAAGGCAAAGCCGTACACCCGCTCCGGGTCGTCCTGATAGGACGGCCGCGGGTCCTGCGCCAGCACCCCCAGAAGGGCCTCCCGGCGGTCCGGCGGGACCAGTTCCAAAAGCTCCGGCGGGAAGTCCACCTCCAGCGCCTCCTGAGGCGCGGAGCCGGCAAAGCCGCCCACGGCGTCCGGATGGCTGTCGGCATAGGGGATGTAGGGCTTGAGATCGAAAATGGGCGTGCCGTCCATCAGGTCGGCTCCGGCGACGCGCAGCACCGGTCCGTCCGGGGTGTGCAGGTCGATCCCCTCCAGACGGACGGAGGAGAGGCCGATGGCGTTGGGCCGGAAAGGGGAGCGGGTGGCAAAGACCCCCATGCGGGCGTTGCCGCCCAGCCTGGGCGGGCGCACCGTGGGCGACCATCCCTCCCGTACCGCCTGGGAAAACTGCCAGATGAGCCAGATGTGGGAAAAGCCCTCCAGTCCGCGCAGCGATTCGGGCGAGCGGTATTCGGGCTCAAAGACCACCTGGGCGCGCAGTGCGTCCACCAGCCCGCTCTGGCGGGGAATGCCGAATTTTTCCGGGAAGTCGCTGCGGATGCGGGCGATTATTTTCATCGGGGGAAGCTGCTCCATAAAAGAACACCTCACAGGCTAAAGTGGACGGCTGCGGCCGCCCGATACGGATATCATACAGGAATCGCCGCCCCGATGCAACCGCCCGCCGCCCAAAGCGGCAATTTGTATCAAATCCGGCGGCGGATTTCAACAGGAGCGTTCTTGACGGCTCCAAAGGGAAGCAGTATAATAATGCCAATCAAGACAAGCCTTGCAAATTCAGGAGGAAAACGTTTAACGAAGTCCTGTCCGAAGCGGCGAAAATCCGCCGGACCGGTTCCTCGGGGGAGCTGCGGAACGGGTTCGCTTTCAGACGGCGGGACGCATGATAAAAGCGGCGGCGGCCGTGAAATTCCGCGGCGCCGCCTTAAAAAAACTGCACATACCGGCAGGAGGGCTCCGGAGATGCGCCGGAGCCGGAGAGGAGCGGGCAGATGACCACAGACATGGACTGGGTGGAGCAGTTCCACGCCGGAACGCTCACGGACGGGTGGCGCTGGTTCGGCGCGCACCCGGCGCAGGAGAACGGCCGAACGGGCTGGCGCTTCCGGGTGTGGGCGCCCCACGCGCAGGCAGTGTCCGTCGCGGGGGAGTTCAACGGCTGGGCCGCCGACGCGGCGCCCATGGAGCGCCGGGGCGAGATCTGGGAGACGTTTCTTCCCGGACTGCGGCAGTTTGACGCCTATAAATACGCCGTGACCGGCCCGGACGGCCAGACGCGGTTCAAGGCGGACCCCTTTGCCTTTCACGCGGAGACCCGGCCCGCGACAGCCAGCAAGCTCTTCGGAATGGAGGAGTTTGCGTGGGGGGACGGGCGCTTTCGGGCGGAGAAGGCGGAGCACCCCGTCTATTCCTCCCCGCTCAATATCTACGAGGTACACCTGGGCTCCTGGTGCCGGCGGGAGGACGGGGCGTTTTACGATTACCGATCCCTGGCCCGGCAGCTTGCGGATTATGTGACCGACCTGGGCTATACCGCGGTGGAGCTGCTCCCGGTGACGGAGCATCCGCTGGACGATTCCTGGGGCTATCAGTGCACCGGGTATTTCGCGCCCACGTCCCGCTTCGGGACGCCGGACGATTTCCGCTGGTTTGTGGACTGCCTCCACCGCAGCGGCATCTCCGTAATCCTGGACTGGGTGCCCGCCCACTTCTGCAAGGATGAGCACGGGCTCATGGAGTTCGACGGGACCTGCTGCTACGAGTACAGCGATCACAACAAGTGGGAGCACGCCTCCTGGGGGACCCGGGTGTTCGACTACGGCCGGCCGGAGGTGGTCAGCTTTCTCAACTCCTCCGCCCGCTTCTGGCTCCAGGAGTACCATATCGACGGGCTGCGGGTGGACGCCGTGGCCTCCATGCTGTATCTGGACTACGACCGCCAGGGGGGCGCGTGGACGCCCAACGAGCACGGCGGACGCGAGAACCTGGAGGCCATCGAGTACCTGCGGGGCCTCAACCGCATGGCCTTTTCCGTTGATCCCGGCGTGCTGATGATCGCGGAGGAGTCCACCGCGTGGCCGCTGGTGACCCGCCCCACGGACGCGGGGGGCCTGGGCTTCAACCTGAAGTGGAACATGGGCTGGATGAACGATATGTGCCACTATTTGAAGCTGGACCCGTGGTTCCGCCAGGATCACCACCGGGACATCACCTTTTCCATGATGTACGCCTTTTCAGAGAACTTCGTGCTCCCCATCTCCCACGACGAGGTGGTGCATATGAAGGGCTCTCTTGTGGGCAAGATGCCGGGAAACTATGAAAATCAGCTTCGGAGCCTGCGGGGCTTTTACGCCTATCTTCTGGCCCATCCGGGGAAAAAGCTCCTCTTTATGGGCGCGGAGATCGGCCAGTGGCACGAGTGGGACGCCAACGGCCAGCTGGACTGGTACCTGCTGGAAAACGACGCCAACCGCCGCACCCAGGACTTTTTCCGGGCGGCCAACGCGTTTTACCGCGAGACGCCTCCGCTGTGGGAGATTGATTTCGACTGGGCCGGATTCGAGTGGCTGGTGCCGGACGACAACCACAACAATGTGGTGGTGTTTCTGCGCCGGGACCGGCAGGGCCGCGACCTTCTGTGCGCGGTGAACTTCTCCCCCAACTCCTATGAGAACTACCGCGTGGGCGTCCCGGGCCGCCGGGCCTACGTCCCCGTTTTCAATACCGACGCGTCCGCCTTTGGCGGCGGGGGCTTCGGGGATGCGGAGACAGTGGCGGTGGAGCCGGTTCCCTCCCACGGCAGAGAGTGTTCCGTCACGCTGAAGATCCCTCCCTTCGGCGGCGTTTTTTACAGGGGCGAGGGGACGTATTCCAAACCACAGCCCCGGGTCCGGGCGTCGGATGTCCCGGCAGGGGAGAAGGAGACGGCAGGATGAAAAAAGAGTGCATCGCCATGCTGCTGGCCGGCGGCCAGGGCAGCCGCCTGTACGTGCTGACGGGCGATATGGCCAAGCCCGCGGTTCCGTTCGGCGGCAAGTACCGCATCATTGATTTCCCGCTTTCCAACTGCGCCAACTCCGGCATCGACACGGTGGGCGTGCTGACCCAGTACCGTCCGCTGGAGCTCAACAGCTACATCGGCAGCGGCCAGCCCTGGGACCTGGATGTGTCCACCGGCGGCGTCCATATCCTGCCGCCCTATATGGGCAGCAGCGGCGGCACGTGGTACAAGGGCACCGCCAACGCCATCTATCAGAACATCGGCTTTGTGGATCTGTACGACCCCGAGTACGTGGTCATCCTCTCCGGCGACCACATTTATAAAATGGACTACTCCAAAATGGTGGCCCGCCACCGGGACGCGGGCGCGGCCTGCACCATCTCCGTCATGGAGGTCCCCTGGTCCGACGCGCCCCGCTTCGGCATCATGAACGTGGACGGAGAGGACAACGTCACCGAGTTCCAGGAAAAGCCCAAAGAGCCCAGGAGCAACCTTGCCTCCATGGGAATTTACGTATTTTCATGGCCGGTGCTGCGCCGCTATCTCACGGAGGACGAGCAGGACGCGGCTTCGGAGAACGATTTCGGCAAGAACATTATCCCCAAGATGCTGGCCGCCGGCGAAAAGCTGGCCGCCTACCGGTTTGAGGGCTACTGGAAAGACGTGGGCACGCTGGAGTCCCTGTGGGACGCCAACATGGATATGCTCTCGCCGGAGTCAGGGCTGGACCTGATGGATGAGAGCTGGCCCATTTTCGCCCGCTCCGTCTCCATGCCCACCGCCTTTCTGGGACGGAACGCCCGCGTGACCCACAGCGCCTTCAACCGCGGCAGCGACATCGAGGGTACGGTGGAGAACTCGGTGCTCTCCCAGGGCGTGAACGTGGCGGAGGGCGCCTGCGTGAGCTATTCCGTGCTGCTGCCCGGCGTACAGGTGGAGGCGGGCGCCTGCGTGCGCTACGCCATCGTGGGCGAGGGATGCCGGATCGGCCGGAACTGCCGCGTCGGCGCCGCGCCGGAGGATACGCCTCCCGAACAGTGGGGCCTGACGGTGCTGGCGCCCGGCTGTCGGCTGGCGGAGGAGAGAATCGTTTCGCCCGGCGTCATGCTGGATCGGAACGGAGAGGAGGCGGCGCGATGAACGGACTGCACGGCATCGTATTCTGCTATGAAAAGCGGAACAACCTGCGGGAGCTGGGCGAGGTGCGCTCCGCGGCCTCCATCCCCTTCGGCGGCCGCTACCGGGCCATCGACTTCGCCCTTTCCAATCTGGTGAACGCGGGGGCCAAGGATGTGGGCGTGGTGCTCCATGGCCGCTATCAGAGCCTTCTGGATCATCTGGGGACCGGAAAAAACTGGGATCTCTCCCGCCGGCGCGGCGGACTCAAGATCCTGCCGCCTTTCGCCTACACCCGGGAGGGCGGGGAAATGGCGTTCCGCGGCAAGATGGAGGCCCTTTCCAACGTCCGCTCCTACCTCAGCGAGATCCGTCAGGACTACGTGGTGCTGCTGGAGGGCGACCTGGTGGTGAATCTGCCCCTGGCCGATATTCTGGAGGAGCACATCCGCTCCGGCGCGGACATCACCGCCGTGTGCGGAAACGACAGCTTTTACGTGGAAAACGGAACTTATTTCCAGCTGGACCGGGACGGGCGCATCTCGGATGTCCTCTATCACCTCAATACGCCCCGGGGCAACCGGAGCCTGGAGGTCTATCTCCTCTCCCGGGAGCTGCTGCTCTCGCTGGTGGACGAGTGTGCCAGCCACGATCTGTACAGCTGGCGGCGGGACGTGATGCAGGCCAAGCTGAACACGCTCAAGATCCGCGGGTACGTGTGGGGCGGCTTTGCCGCCCAGATCCGCTCCGTACAGGAATATTACGATCGGAGCATGCAGCTGCTGGAGCCGGAAATCCGGGCGGAGCTGTTCTGCCCCCAGCGGCCCATCTTCGCCAAGAGCGCCGACCGCTCCTCCGCCTACCTGGGGCCGGAGGGCCGGTGCGTGAACTCGCTGGTGGCAGACGGCTGCTGCATCGAGGGCAGCGTGGAGGACTCCATCCTCTTTCCCGGCGTGGTGGTGGAAAAGGGCGCCAGCGTGCGGGGCTGCGTTCTCTTCAAGGATACGGCGGTGCGCCGCGGGGCCGCGCTGGCCCACGTCATCGCGGATAAGCGGGTGGAGGTCCAGCCGGGCCAGACCCTGATCGGTCAGGCGACCTATCCCGTGGTGGTTTCCAAGGGGAGCCGCGTGTAAACGCGCCCTCCGGATGATTTTGACGCTCCGCGCTCCGGGCGCACCGGGGGCGGGGGGAAAGGAAGAACGCCCATGAAGATCCTTTACGCATCGTCCGAGGCCGTCCCCTTCTGCAAGACCGGCGGCCTTGCGGACGTGGCGGGCTCCCTGCCGCCGGCGCTGGCCGCCGCGGGCGCGGAGACGGCGGTGATCCTGCCGCTCTACGAGAGCGTGCGGAACAAATTCGGCGACCGCCTGGAGTTTTTGTGCTATGACTACGTGGACCTGGCGTGGCGGCACAGCTATTGCGGGCTGTTCCACCTGAAAAGCGACGGCGTGGACTGGTATTTTCTCGATAACGAGCAGTATTTCCGCCGCCCGGAGCTCTACGGCTATATGGACGACGGCGAGCGGTTCGGCTTTTTCTCCCGGGCCGTGGTGCGGATGCTGCCCCGCCTGGCCTTCTGGCCGGATGTGATCCACTGCAACGACTGGCAGACGGCCCTGATCCCCATTTACCTGAAGGACGACGGCGTGCGGGAAGAACGTCTGCGGGGAATCCGCACGGTTTTGACGGTGCACAATATCGAGTATCAGGGCCGCTACGGGCTGGAGACGCTGGGAGACCTGTTCGGCCTGGACCACGGCTGGGCGGATGACGGCACCATTTTGATGGACGGAGACGTGAATCTGCTCAAGGGCGCGATTTTGTGCGCGGACGCGGTGAACGCCGTCTCTCCCACCTACGCCTCGGAGCTTAAATGCTCCTATTACGCCCACGGACTGGACGGAATCCTCAGCCGGTGCGGCTACAAGTTCTCCGGCGTGCTCAACGGCATCGACACCAAGCGCTATGATCCCGCCGCGGACCCGCTGCTTCCCGCGCGCTACTGCGCGGAGGACGTCTCCGGCAAGGCGGCGGACAAGGCGCAGCTTCAAAAGCTGATGTGCCTGCGGGAAGAACCCGACACCCCGGTGGTGGGCGTCGTGTCCCGCCTGGTGGCCCACAAGGGGCTGGACCTTATCCGAGAGGTGCTCCGGGACATCATGGAGCTGCCGGTGCAGCTGGTGGTGCTGGGCCGGGGTGATCAGCAGTACGAGGAATTTTTCAGCCGCGCGGCGCAGCAGTATCCCGGCCGCATGGCCGTGCGCATTGATTACAGCGAGGAGATGGCCACCCTCATCTACGCCGGCGCGGACCTGTTTCTCATGCCCTCCCGCAGCGAGCCCTGCGGCCTTGCCCAGATGATCGCCATGCGGTACGGCACGGTGCCTGTGGTCCGGGAGACCGGCGGACTGAAGGACACGGTCCACCCCTACGAGGCGTGGCGCGACAGCGGAAACGGCTTTACCTTCGCCGGCTATTCCAGCGGCGATATGCTCTATGTGCTCCGCTCCGCGGTCTACCTTTACAAGGACTACCCGGACGCTTTCCGCCGCCTGCAAAAGCGCGGGATGGAGGAGGACTTCAGCTGGAGCCGCAGCGCCGGAGAGTACCTGCGCATCTACGAGGCCGTCACCGGCCGCTCCGGCCCCGGCGGAAAGGTTGCCGAGCCCCCGGCGGCGGAGCAGTCCGCTCCGGTTCACGCCGAGTCCCCGGCGGAGGAACAACCCGCTCCGGCTCACGCCGAGCCCCCGGCGGAGAAGCAGCCCGCTGAATCGCCCGCTCCGGCGGCAAAGCAGCCGGAAAAAAGGACGCTTACCTCAGCACAGAAAGGAGCCGCGAAGAAGGGCGCGCACCACGCGCAGCCCCGGAAAAAATCCGCGGGAAAGAAGAAAGCATGACGCCATTTACCACGAAAACCATGGAGGACGCGCTGACCGACAAGCTGATGATTCATTTCGGCAAGACGGCGGAGGAGGCCAGCGACGCCGAGATGATGAAAGCCAGCGCCCTGGTGCTCCGGGACGCGATGGCCCTGCGGGAGGTGGAGACCCGCAAAAAGACCCTGCGGGAGGAAAAGCGGCAGGTCCACTACCTGTCTCTTGAGTTTCTGATGGGCCGCAGCCTGATGAAAAACGCCTACAACCTGGGGGTGCTCCCCCAGCTGCGTGAGGCGCTGGAGCATCTGGGCTTCCGCGCGGCGGACATCTTTGAGATCGAGCCGGACGCGGCGCTGGGCAACGGCGGCCTGGGCCGGCTGGCCGCGTGCTATCTGGATTCCATGACCACGCTGGAGATCCCGGCCACCGGCTATTCCATCTGCTATGAGCTGGGCATCTTCAAACAGAAGATTGTGGAGGGCCAGCAGGTGGAGCTGCCGGACAACTGGCGCAATCTGGGTGCGTCGTGGCTCCTGCCCCGGCCGGAGGAGGCGCAGGAGGTGCTCTTCGGCGGCACGCTCCGGGAGTTCTGGGACGGCGGCCGCCTGCACATCGTGCAGGAGGGGGCGACCCGGGTGTTGGCGGTTCCCTGCGACATGGTGATCGCGGGCTATGAGACGCGCCACACCAACGTCCTGCGCCTGTGGGACGCCCGTTCTCCCAAGCCGGTGGATATGTCGCTCTATTCCCGGGGCGAGTACCTCAAGGCCACGGAGGAGCAGGCTATGGCGGAGGTCATCGCCAAGGTCCTCTATCCGGAGGACAACCATATCGAGGGCAAGTCCCTGCGGCTCAAGCAGCAGTATTTCTTCGTGTCCGCCACGGTGCAGAGCATTGTGAAGAAGCATCTGGAAACTTACGGCACCCTGAAAAACTTCCATGAGAAAAACGTCATTCAGATCAACGACACCCACCCCACGCTGGTGATCCCGGAGCTGATGCGGATTTTTTTGGACGAGGCGGGCATGAACTGGGACGAGGCGTGGGAAATCACGCGCCGGTCCGTGGCCTATACCAACCACACCGTGCTGGCCGAGGCGCTGGAGCGCTGGCCTCAGGATCTGGTGGGGCGTCTGCTGCCCCGGATCTGGCAGATCATCGTGGAGATCGCCGGCCGCTGGCAGCGCCGGTGCGAGGACTTTTACCACGATCAGGACAAGGTGCAGAAGCTGGCCATTATCTGGGACGGCGAGGTTCGGATGGCAAACCTCTGCATCGCCGGGGGCATGGCCGTCAACGGCGTCTCCGCCCTCCACACCGATATTCTGCGCCGGGATGTGTTCCGGGACGCCTGCGCCATGGAGCCGGACAAATTCAAAAACGTCACCAACGGCATCGACCACCGCCGCTGGCTCAGCGAGATCAATCCCCGGCTGGACAGCCTGATCTGCGATCTCACCGGCTCCGACGGCTATCTGCTCCGCCCGGAGGAACTCCGGCGGCTGGACGACTATGCGGGCGACGGCGAGGTGCTGCGCCGGCTGGATGAGATCAAGCGGAAAAACAAGGAGGAGTTTGCCGCCTATGTCCGCAAGACCCAGGGCGTGGCGCTGAACCCGGACTCCATCTTCGATGTGCAGGTGAAGCGTCTGCACGAGTATAAGCGCCAGCTTTTGAACGTGCTGAATATCATCGCGCTCTATCAGCAGCTCCGGGACGATCCCAACGCCGTCGTCTGTCCCCGCACATTCCTCTTCGGCGCCAAGGCCGCGCCGGGCTATGCCGTGGCCAAGCGCATCATCCGCCTCATCAACTCCCTGGCGGACCAGATCAACTCCGATCCGCTGTGCAGGGATAAACTGCAGGTGGTGTTTCTGGAAAACTACCGCGTCTCCCTGGCGGAGCACCTGATGCCCGCCTCCGAGGTGAGCCAGCAGATCTCCACCGCGGGCAAGGAGGCCAGCGGCACCGGCAACATGAAGTTTATGATGAACGGCGCGCTGACGGTGGGAACGATGGACGGCGCCAACGTGGAGATGCACGATGTGCTGGGCGACGAGAATATGTTCCTCTTCGGCCTCCGGGCCGACGAGGTGGAGTCCCTGCGCCGGGAGGGGTATCTTCCCCAGCGGCTCTACGCCCGGGACAGCGTGCTTGCCGCCGCGCTGGATGCGCTCAAGACCGGCTTCCGGGACGGCGTGACCTACGAGGACCTGTACGCCCGCTTGCTGACCGGCGGGAACGGCAGTCCCGCCGACGAGTATTTTCTGCTGGCCGATTTCGAGGCGTACCGGGACGCGGAGCAGCGGATGGCCCGGACCTATCTGGACCGGGAGCAGTGGAACCGCATGAGTCTGCACAATGTGGCCCGCTCCGGCATCTTCGCCGCCGACCGCGCCGTGCGGGAGTATGCGGACAACATCTGGCACGTGCCCCACAGATAAGGCGCGCCCCTTTGAAAAGAGCCGCTGCGCTTTTTCAGCAATGCCCCGGCGGGACCGCGGAT
>Ga0183101_1002832_pt1 | contig 10932 bp, 9 predicted proteins | sample Biomet3_FD_127790 | JGI IMG/M metagenome (GOLD analysis project Ga0183101, IMG submission 127790) | Microbial communities from bioreactor (seeded with sewage sludge) at LBNL, California, USA - Biofuel metagenome 3 | ecosystem: Engineered > Bioreactor > Anaerobic > Unclassified ... | reverse complement strand
CCCTCCGCAAACCCAACCTCCAGCACGGAGCTGCGGAGGCGGCGGCACACAAACCAGAAGCTGCACGGCAAGCTGCAGCGGCGGAACCTGCGGAGCATGGAGCGCCTGCGGCAGCCAAACCTGCCTGGGAACAAAACCTGCAACAACTCAAAAATGCGGCAACTGCAATTTAGGCACGCAGACAAGAACTGTAACGTGTAATACTTCCACAGGCAATTGGGAAACGAGTTTGTGGGGCTCTTGTATAGACCAGCAAAGCTGCGTCCCCGGAACTGTACAAACCTGCGCAAGACCGGGCGGAAGCGGCAGCGGCGGAACTCAGACATGTTCATCAGATTGCCAATGGCTTGCCTGCTACTATGACACTTGCCAAGGAAGCGACACAAGATCTTGCGGTAATTGTAACACAGGTACACAAAAAAGGACTTGTAATGTTGACACCGGCGAATGGAATGATTGGGGAGCTTGCAGCGGCGGCGGAGCATGCGCACCTGGCGACACTAAACTTGTAATGTGCGGAACGAATACGGGCTATCATTCTTCAGGCAGTGAATCATTTATATATCAAAATCTTACTTGCACAATAAATTGTAAGTGGCCTGCCGTAACACCTTGCAACCATTGCACGGAAAACCCGTACTGCGGTAAAAACCTGGGCAACGGATTAACTGGGGAATGCTACTGTTTGTCAGATACAGTAAACGGAGGCACAAATACCGCATGTTATAACCCTGACAGCGAAGCGCTCTGCGAATCTTGCGGCGGCACCTGGAACAGCACCAAATGCACCTGCGATTGCGGAACGTATTCAACAAGTTCAGGCGGAATCGCATATTGCACTTTCACTTCTTCGGGATGCAAATGCGGAACTCTTTATAAAGCATGCCGTTGATATAAGACATTAACTGTTTTACAACCCCCGTTTAACGACGGGGGTTTTTATTTATATTTACCCTTATATCAGGCTTTCAAACCTAAAGCCAATTTTGTATGATAATTATATCCGTACGGGCGTTAAATTTGCCCGTACAAAGGTAAATTTATATGGAAATAATACTTGGGGCGGTAGTAACGCTCGTTTTAGTAATGGACCCGTTCGGGAACATTCCTTTTTTTATAACAGTTTTAAAAAAAGTTCCTTCCGAAAGACGCAATTATATTCTGATGCGCGAGCTTATCATAGCCATGGGCATAATGATAGCTTTCCTGTTCATCGGCAATAAGTTCTTAAATCTTTTGGGAATCTCCCAATATTCAATGGGAATAGCAGGCGGAATAATCCTGTTTATCATATCTATAAAGTTGGTTTTTGATTCTTCGGCGGCCGCAGATAACGAAATGCCAAAAAATCTGAAGGACGAAGAACCCTTTATAGTCCCTCTTGCGCTGCCGCTTATTGCAGGGCCTGCCAGCCTGAGCACATTGCTGATTATGTCTTCGGGGCCGCTGAGCAAAGTTATGTATATACTTGTTGCTCTGCTGATAGCCTCTGTTTTAAACGCAATCGTTTTGATGTTGTCTTTCCCGATAAGCCATATGCTGGGCAAACGCGGGCTTATAGCTTTGGAAAGATTGACGGGTATGTTGCTGGTTCTTATGTCGGTCAATATGGTTATGAACGGCATAGCGGAATTTATAAGAGTGAATTACAAATTTTAACGTTTAAATAACGGAGATTTTTTGAAATGAAAAAGTTTATTGCTGCTTTACTTTTGATGTTGCCTCTTGCCGCAGCGGCGCAAAATCTGCCTGACGTTTACGTTTTTACTTCGCCGACTTGCGTACACTGTATGAAATTTAAAAAGGAATTTTATCCGCAGCTGAAAGAAAAATATGCGGGCAAAGTTAACTTTATAAATATGGATACTTCCGACGCGGCAAACAGCCTGAAGCTTGTTGATTTGGAAAAACAATACGACAGCCCCCCCGCCGTTCCCGCAATAGTTACGGGCGACAGTTTCATTCTGGGCTATCCGGAAGAAATAATTTCCAAAAGCGGGCCAGCGATAGATAAAGCCATCGCCAAAAATGAAGGCGTAAAAAAGACCGCAGACGTCAATGTAAACCAGTCATTTAACAAAATCACTTTTGCCGCGATAATAACAAACGGGCTTGTGGACGGCGTTAACCCCTGCGCCTTTGCGGTAATAGTATTTTTTGTATCATTTCTAACGGTTTACGGCTACAACCGCAAAGAAGTAATTTACATAGGCAGCGCATATTGTTTTGCGGTATTTGTAACGTATATACTTTTGGGCTTGGGCGTATTCAACGTTTTGTATTCTTTGTCCGGTTTTCAGCTGTTGATTAAGATATTTTATATCCTCACGGCCGCAGTATGCTTTATATTCTTCATTCTCAGCGTTTACGACCTCTGGATGTATACCAGAACAAAAGACAGCAAAACTATGCTTTTGCAGCTGCCGACGAATTTAAAATTAAGAATTCACAAAATAATAGGTTTCTTCCTCAGAAATAAAGAAGAGCGCCACCCCTTAAGACTGCTTCTGGCGTCTTTGGTGGTTGGTTTTCTTGTTTCTCTTGTTGAAGCGGTATGCACGGGCCAGGTTTATATACCTACAATCGTTCTGATTATGAAAGACCCTGCTTTCCGTCTTAAAGCAAACCTTTACCTGTTGCTTTATAACTTAATGTTTATACTCCCGCTTTTGGGCGTATTTGCATTCTCCGTAATAGGCTACAAATCGGAAGGAATAAATAACTTCTTTAAAAAGCATCTGGGCATAACGAAGTTCCTCTTGGCTATAGTCTTTTTAGTCTTGGGCCTGATGCTTTTGGAAAATATATAAAAAATGAAAAAAGAGTTTACGCTTAGAAGAAAAATTGCTTTCGTAAATATTTTAAAGTGGTTTTTGGCAGCTGCTTTCATAGGCGTAACGGTGGGGATATTCAACTCTTTATTTTTAAAACTTCTCAGTGCGAGCACGGCTTTTACCGGGCAATTTAAGTATTATTATCTTATTTTGCCCTTTGCGCTTTTTATAACGCATTATCTTGCCCTCAAAATTTATCCGCGCGACAGGGACTACAGCACCAACGACGCAATAGGCAAAATAAATTCAAAAAAACCTATATCAATAATATCCTCGCTTAAGGCATTTTTTCTTCCCGTAATCACAATAGCAGCAGGCGGATCAGCAGGCAAAGAACCGCCTTGCGCAGACGTGGGCGCGGGCACGGCTTCATTTTTTGCGCAGCTGTTGAAATTCAACCCCAACGAAAGACGCAAACTTATGATTTGCGGCGTAAGCGCGGGCTTTGCGGGCGTTTTCGGCGTACCTATATCGGGCGCACTGTTCGGCCTTGAAGTTTTGTGTGTGGGCAATGTTCTTTACGAAGTTATGTTCCCCGCGCTGATTGCGGGCATAACTTCATTTCAGGTAACGCATATGATGGGCGTTGATTATGTTTATCATACTTTGAGCCTTAAAACTTTAAACATAGACAGTTCTTTATTGCAGGTTATGGCAGCAGGGCTTTTCTTCGGTTTGATTTCCCTTTTATTTATAGAAATTATGAAATTGGCAAAAATCCTTTTAAGGTTTTTATCCGCCAGATTCAATTATGCAGTCAGATGTTTTGTCGGTTCGTTGGTCGTTATATTGATAGCTTTTCTTGCGTCGCCTATGTATCTGGGCCTTGGTATGCAAAGCGTTGAAGGCCTGCTTGCAGGGCAGCATATGCCTTTGTTTGCGTTCTTATTAAAAATGCTTTCAACGGCCTTCACTTTTGCCGCGGGCGGCGTGGGCGGGCTGATAACGCCTATATTTTTTATCGGAGCACACGCGGGCAACTTCTTTGCGCAAATTACAGGGCTTAATCCCGTAACTTTTGCCGCGCTGGGGATAGTCAGCGTCTTGGCGGGAGTTGCAAATACACCGCTTGCCGCAAGCGTTATGGCCATTGAGCTCTTTGGCGCCACCATTGCGCCTTACGCTGCCGTAAGCTGCATTTTAAGCTTTATGATTACGGGGCAGAGAAGCATATTCAGCAAGCAAAAATTCAATTTTATAAAAAAGATTTCAGATGACGAACCCTGGGAAGAGCAAAAACAGGAAACCGTTGAAGAACTTGAATCAAAACTCAGAAAGAAAAATATTCTTCTCTCTTCGGTCAAACATTTAATCCCCGATTTTAAAGAAGAACATCAACCTGCACAAGCGCAAAAAACAAGCCCGAAGAAAAGCTTTTTCAACAAGTTTTTCGGACACCTTTTTATAGACATAAAAGGAGACGAAAATGACGGAGATAAAATCAAAAAATAACCGCGCATTTTGGTTTTTGCTTTGCGCGTTTTTCATCTTATTTATTATTATTTTCTCTTATCTTTACCCTTACAGCGCAGACGAATATCTTTACACTTACGGCAGCATAAAACAGGTATTTTCCCAATATTTTCTTTCGTATAAACTTTGGAACCCGCGGCTTGGGCTGCTTTTTGTAAGTATTGTTCTATACTTCGGCAAATGGCTGTTTTTAATATTAAATCCGCTTATCCAGTTGGCGCTTATCTTTGCGGAATTTTATTTTGTGTTTCTGCGCCTGCCGGATTTCAATTTCCTCAAAGATTCCGTCCCGTTTGCAATGCTTATGATTCTTTCGGTTTTCCTTATAAGTTCGCCCGATAATTCCCTTTTCTGGATAGGCGGCGCCTGCAATTACAGTTGGGCTCTTCTGCCGTTTATTCTTCTTTTGTGCGCTTTGCGTCTGTTGTCAGAAAATAAATTATTTTTTAAAGATAATTTGCCTGTTTTCGCCGCAGCCTCCGCGCTGGGTTTTATGACGGGAATGAGCAACGAAAATAATGCCCCCATGGCTCTGGTTATTTTTACCATGTTCCTTTTTTACGCACTTTATAAAAAGCGAAAACTGCCAAAATGGTTCTTTTTTGCCTTCGGCGCAGCCGCTGTCGGAACTTTTCTTTTGCTTACCGCCCCGGGTTCATTTTCGCGCTCAACATCTTGGGAATATGCCGATTTTCTGGGTATGCCACTTGGCAAAAGATTGTTTCTGTGGCTTAATCATATGCAAGATCTTCTTACTGCACAGTTTTATATTCCAGCTTTATTGTTTATTGCTCTGCCATTGGCATATTTGAACAAAGATGCGCCCGAATCTCCCGTAAAAGATAAAAATTTATTTTTGAGCGCGGCTTGTTTTATAACAGCTTCGGTCCTGGCTTTTGTTTTGTTTATGGCCCCCCACCCGCCCGAAAGAGCGTTTTATTCCGCTTCGGTATTTTATATTTTGTCCTTCGTTTTCTTTCTCAAATATTTTGCGGAAACTTTTAAAATACGCTCGTATGAATTTATATTTATACCTCTGGTTGCCGCCTGGACAATTTTGGCGCCTTTTGCCGCGCTGCCTTATATCAGTCTGCACATTCAGGACGCACAAAGGCTTAACGTGGTAAAACAGCTGCAAGGCAAAAACATTAAAGTTTTGTATGCGGACCGTTTTAAAATTTTATCTGGACCCACAAAAAATCTTTCGCTTACATATTACGACTACGTTAATTTCAAACCGCATATAATAAAGCAGCGCCTCGGTATGCCGATTCAAGAACCGAGATAAATTTATATAATATTCCGAAAAGAGGCAAACTGTGAAAGACCTTATAATTCTTGTCCCCGTATATAACGAAAGCCAGGCCATACCTTTGTTTTTTGAAGCGGTTGAACCCGTTTTTAAAAAACTTAACATGGACTGCGGATATCTTTTTGTCAACGACGGCAGCACGGACAATTCGCTTGAAGTAATAAAAAATTGCGCCGCTAAATACGGCAATGTTGATTATATAAGCCTTTCAAGAAATTTCGGCAAAGAAGCCGCCATGCTCTGCGGCCTTCAAAACGTCAACGCGAAAGCCGTAATCCCGATGGACGCGGACTTACAGGATCCGCCCGAACTTATAGAAGAATTTTTAAAGCAATGGCACAACGGTTTTGAAATGGTTTACGGCGTGCGCTCTGACAGAAGCTCAGACGGATTTTTCAAAAGGATAGTTTCAGAAAGCTTTTATAAAGTGCACAACGCTTTTGCGCAAAGGCCGATTCCCGCCAACACGGGCGACTTCCGCCTGCTTGATAAAAAAGTTGTTGACGAATTCAAGAAAATAGACGAAAATACTCTTTTTATGAAAGGCCTTTTCAACTGGGTCGGCTTCAAATCAATCGGAGTAAATTATAAAAGGCCTCAGCGCAGCGCGGGCAAAACCAAATGGTCATATTGGAAACTTTGGAACTTCGCCCTTGACGGAATTTTCAACTCAAGCACTCTTCCTCTGCGCCTGTGGACGTACTTCGGCGCAATTATAGCATCTGTCAGTTTCGTTTACGCGGCATGGATTATTTTGAAGGTTTTTCTTTACGGCAAAGATGTCCCGGGTTACGCGTCCACCGCAGTTCTTATTTTATTCTTCGGCGGGATACAGCTTATTTCAATAGGCGTTCTGGGCGAATATATCGGCAGAATTTTTGCAGAAGTCCGCCGTAGACCCGTATACATCATAAAGGAATCTTCCCTGAAAAATGAATAAAACTCAAAAACAAAATATATGTTTATGGACAATACTGGGCCTGGCGTATTGTTCGTTCATATTTTTGTTCTCCTTTTTTTATCCTTACGGCGGCGACGAATATCTTATGACTCAGCGTCATTTCGGAGATGCCGTAACTATGTTTTTAACCTCGTACCTTGTAAGAAACCCCAGAATCGGCTTACTTTTTAACAATATAATTTTATATTTCGGCAAATGGTCTTTCCTGGTATTAAACCCTCTTATTCAGCTGACGCTTGTTACGTCAATTTTTTATTTTATCTGGCTGCGCCTGCCCGATTTTAAATCAAGAAAAGACATTTATCCGTTTTCGCTGATTGCCCTGCTCTCGGTTTTTGCCGTCGCCGTACCTGATAACACGCTGTTTTGGATAGGCGGAGCTTGTAATTACAGCTGGATGTTCCTTCCGTTTATGATTTTTATTTGCCTGCTCAGATACGATTTTGAAAAGGGCCTTGCTATAAAAAAGAATTCAATATTTGAAATTTCAATGTTCTTTTTGGCTTTCATTGCGGGCATGAGCAGTGAAAACGCCTCCCCGATGCTCTTTATAATTTTCTTCTGTTATTTTGCATATTCCCGTTTCAAAAAAACAGAAGTCGGACAATGGTTCATATGGGCGTTTGCAGGCCTTATTTTGGGCCTCATTGCGCTTTTTGCCGCGCCTGGGTCTTATTACCGTCTGAAGACGCTGCCTCTTGAATATTTCAAAAGCGCTTCGCTGTTTATGAAAATGCTTTGGCATATCCCCAGATTAGGCTCCTTCTTTGAAGACTCTCTTTTTATTCCGCTGATAACGCTTGCCGGCTTGCTTGCCTCGGGCCTTTTGCAACGCAAAAATGCGCTGAAAGATAAAGATTTCGTTTTTTCAGTTGCATTTTTGGCGATAGCTTTAGTTCTGGCAATGGTCCTGTTCCCCGTGCCGCTGCTTTTGGACAGGGTTTACTACGGGGCAAGCGTGTGCGCCGTAATTTCTTTCGTTTTTATGCTTAAATATTTCTCTCGCGCGCGCATTTTTAAATCTGTTTTTCTCTTTTGTTTTTGCGCAGCTGCGGCCGCCACTCCGCTTTTGGCCATACCATACGTTGAGCTTTACATTCAAAATTCCGCGCGTATGCAAATTATAAACCGCGCAAAAGAAAAAAATAAAAAATCAGTTTTTATTCCCCCATTATTTCCGCTGTGCGGCCCTACTCAAAACCTCAGTCTTAATTATTACGACTTCGTTTATCTCAATAATTGTGACAAAGAAACAATTTTCGGCATTGACGTCGACGGCGGAGTAAAGCCCAAACTTCTGCCCATGCCACAGAGGGACATATAGATTTAAAATCTGCTAAACTTTACTAAAGAGAAACATATGAACAGAGCCAAAACGTTTATGCGCAGCCTTATCATTTTTACGGCAAAAGTAACGCATTTCAGCGAACAATTTACCAAGTTTTTATACGTAGGCGTGCTTAACACGGCATTCGGGTATGCGGCATTTGCGTTTTTTGTTTTCTTCGGATTCAATTATATTTTTGCGCCGCTGTTTTCAACTGTCGCAGGCGTGTTGTTTAACTTTAAAACAATAGGCTGTCTGGTATTCGGCAACAAAAATAACCGTCTGATATTCAAATTTTTCGGCGTGTATGCAATAGTTTATTTGTGCAATGTCCTGGCCCTTAAGGCTTTTGCTATGGCGGGGCTGACAAATATGTATATTTCGGGCATTATTCTGGTTATTCCGCTGGCTCTGATAGGCTACGGACTTAACAAAAAATTTGTATTTCAAAGAAGGCTAAAATGAAAAAGAAAATATCCGTGGTATCAAGCGCATTTAACGAAGAAGAAAACGTTGAATCTCTTTACCTGCGCGTAAAAGCGCAGTGCGACAAACTGGCCGACAAATACGATTACGAACAAATAGTCGTGGATAATGCTTCAACCGACGGTACTTTGGCAAAGCTCAAAGAAATTGCCGCCAAAGACAAACATCTTAAAATAATAGCCAACACAAGAAACTTCGGGCACATACGTTCACCCTATTACGGCATATTGCAGTGCTACGGAGACGCGGTGATTTACATGGCATCGGATTTGCAGGACCCGCCTGAAATGATACCCGATTTTATAAAGCAATGGGAAAGCGGCTTCAAAATAGTTTTGGGCAGAAAGAATAAAAGCAAAGAAAGCCCTATATTTTTCCTTGTAAGAAGGACTTATTATTTCCTTTTAAATCTGCTCAACGATTCTGGAGCGCAGCTGGTTGAAAATTGTACCGGATTCGGACTTTACGACCAAGAAGTTGTGGCTGAAATGCGCAAAATAGACGACCCTTACCCCTATCTGCGCGGTTTGATATGCGATTTGGGATACCAAAAAACCTGCATAAACTTTACCCAGCCCAAACGCGCGCGCGGCCTTACCAAAAATAATTTCTATACGCTTTACGACAACGCAATGATAGGTTTTACAAATCACTCAAAAGTACCTCTGCGTCTGGCAGTTTTTGCGGGCTTTCTTCTGAGTGCGTTCAGTTTTGCCATGGCGGTTCTTTATATTATTTTAAAGTTGTTATTCTGGAATAAATTCCCCATGGGCACCGCGCCGATATTGATTTCAATATTTTTCTTCTCCTCGGTACAACTGTTCTTTATAGGCGTGGTGGGCGAATACCTTGGTGCGGTTTTAACACAGGTTTTAAAGCGCCCGCTTGTAATAGAAAAAGAAAGAATTAACTTTAAAGATGAATAAAGAACAAAACAAAAATTATTTTTTATGGGCGGCTTTGATAGCGGCCTATGCTGCTTTTATTTTTATTTTTACTTGGCTGTGGCCTTACGGAATGGACGAAATCAGATATATGCCGCAAAGTTTCGGAGATGTTTTTAATTCTTATCTTTTTGGGTATTTAAACGAAAATTCCAGGATAGGACTTTTAATAAACGATTTTTTCTTATACCTTGGTAAGCCTGCATTTATATTTTGCAACACAATAATTCAAACTCTTATTCCTATAGCATTATATTACCTTGTATTTCTCCGTCTGCCTGATTTTAAAACGCGCAAAGATTTTTTTGCTTTCGTTTTTACGACATTTTGCTGTATATTCGCTGTTGCTGAACCGGACAATACGCTGTTCTGGATAGGCGGCGCCTGCAATTACAGCTGGGTATTTTTGGCTTTTTTGGTTTTTATGATATTTTTAAGGCTGCATATAGAAGGCAAAAAAATACTGTCTCCAGGTAAGCTGATAAATTCTGCAGCCCTGCTGGGCGGAATCATTTTAGGAATGAGCAACGAAAACAACGGCCCTATGGCATTTGGGATTTGTTTGTTGTTTTTTATTTATTGCCTGTGGAAAAAAATGAAAATACCCTCTTGGTCCTATTTTGTCTGTGCAGGAATAATTCTTGGACTCACGGCATTATTCTGCGCCCCGGGCCCGTATAAAAGACTTAATTATTGGGCGTTTGAAAATTTCCGTCACGCCTCAGCATCTGACAAAATGTTTATGCACCTCAGCAGAATGAATGACTTTGCCGCGCTTTGCCTGCTTATGCCGGTTTTAACGCCTTTAGGCCTTTTTATATGCGCAATTGATTCCGACAAACCTGCTCCGGTCCTTAAAAACAAAAACTTTATTTATTCGCTCCTTTTATGGGGCATAAATTTTACGCTGGCTTTTGTTCTTTTTAACGCGCCGTCAACAGCAATGCGCGTATTTTATTCGGCCTCGCTGTTTGCCGCGGCCGCTTTTATATTCTTTGTTGAATATATCAAAGAGATTTACGGAATAAGGCTTTATAAATATCTTTGCGCGGCAGCGGCTGTTTTTGTTCTTTTTACATTGCCGCGTTTCAGCATTCCATACATAAATCTTTACCGCCAGAACTCCGCGCGCAATGCGCAAATAGAACAGGCCAAAAAAGAAAACAAAAAAGTATTTTACGCCCAGAAGTTTTACGTCTTAGAAGGGCCTACTAAAAACCTGAGCATAGAATATTACGATTATATAAATCCGCTTTCGCTGAAGAAGGCGGAACAATATTACGGCATAAAATTTGAAGAAATAAACAAAAGCAATTCCGTAAGCCTTGTTACCAAAAATATTTAGCGCAGTTTCCTTTAATTTTTTTATCTAAAAGTTAACCTGTTACCTTCAAATAAATCTAAAAAGGTTAAGCCGTAATCTGATTATGCCTTTGCCGTAAAACCTCCGCGTATTGCTGTGTCGTTGCCGTAGAACTCCCGCGGCAGGAAGTTTCTTGCCGATTTCGTGCCGCCGTCGTAATTGTCATTTTTAAGAGGTTATAGGGCGGTCTTGTTTGAGCAATAACCGACAGGCTTTTTACAAGAAGTTTTTG
>Ga0183101_1000979_pt1 | contig 10957 bp, 5 predicted proteins | sample Biomet3_FD_127790 | JGI IMG/M metagenome (GOLD analysis project Ga0183101, IMG submission 127790) | Microbial communities from bioreactor (seeded with sewage sludge) at LBNL, California, USA - Biofuel metagenome 3 | ecosystem: Engineered > Bioreactor > Anaerobic > Unclassified ... | reverse complement strand
TCTGGCAATGTTTATGTTGTCGATACTTTAAATAATCGCATTCAGAAGTTTAACAGCAACGGTAAATTCATTACCAAATGGGGTTCTTGGGGAAGCGGCGACGGACAATTTGATTGGCCTAAGGGTGTTGCTGTAGATTCTTCAGGCAATGTTTATGCTGCCGATGTAGAGAATTATCGTATTCAGAAGTTTGACAGCAATGGGAAGTTTATTACCAAATGGGGTTCTAAAAGCGGCACCGCCGACGGTCAATTTGAGTATCCTGAGAGTGTTGCTGTCAATTCATCTGGCAACGTTTATGTTGCCGATACTTTAAATAATCGCATTCAGAAGTTTGACAGCAGCGGTAAGTTCATAACCAAATGGGGTTCTGAGGGCAGTGGCGACGGACAATTTGATTCTCCAACTGACGTTGCCGTTGATTCATCTGGCAATGTTTATGTTGTCGATTCATGGAATTTTCGCATTCAGAAGTTTGACAGTAGCGGCACATTCATAACCGAATGGGGTTCAGATTCATGGTATATGGACCCTATGGATGGTGAGGTTAAACCAAATTGTATCGCTGTCGATTCATCTGGCAAAGTTTATGTTACCGATGATAATAGTCTCATTCAGAAGTTTGACAGCAACGGTAAATTCATTACCAAATGGGGTTCAGAGGGCAGCGGTAGCGGGCAATTTTATTGGCCTCAGGGTGTTGCTGTAGATTCTTCAGGTAATGTTTATGTTGCCGATACGGGCAATAGCCGCATTCAGAAGTTTGACAGCAACGGTAAATTCATTACCAAATGGGGTTCCGAGGGCAGCGGCGACGGACAATTTAATGGTCCAGTTGGTGTCGTTGTAGACTCCTCTGCCAATGTTTATGTTGCCGATACGTGGAATCATCGCATTCAGAAGCTTGACAGCAGCGGTAAATTCATTACCAAATGGGGTTCTGAAGGTAGCGGTGACGGACAATTTAGTGATCCTGAGGATGTTACTATCGATTCCTCTGGCAATGCTTATGTTGCCGATTCGGGCAATAATCGAATTCAGAAGTTTGCTAAAGTAGCATCTACTCAACCAGTTGCTTCTTTCTCTGCATCTCCAACCTCAGGAAAAGCCCCCTTAACGGTTGCCTTTACTGACAAAAGTACAGAGGTACCAACTAAATGGAAATGGAGTTTTGGAGACGGAACAACTTCAACCAAGCAGAATCCAACGCATAAGTATTCCAAAGTAGGGAGTTATACTGTTAAACTTACAGCAACAAATGATAAAGGCAGTAACACTGCAACAAAAAAAGACTACATAAAAGTGGTGACAAAACCGGTTGCTTCTTTTTCTGCGAAACCGACCTCTGGAAAAGCTCCACTGACTGTTGCTTTTACTGACAAAAGTACAGAAATACCAACTAAATGGAAATGGAGTTTTGGAGATGGGAAAACTTCAACAGTTCAGAATCCAAAACATCAGTATTTACAGGAAGGAAATTATAAAGTTACACTTACAGTAACCAATGCGGCAGGCAGCAATACTACAACAAAGACAAACTACATAAAAGTGACAACGAATACGAGACCGGGTATATACTCTGAAAGCGAGTAAACCCTAAACCGAAACGATAAAAAGATCAAGGTTAAAAGAGTGGGGGGATTGTTTATCAAGTCTGACAAAAGGATTACCTATACCTTGTTTGATCAGAGTTGAGAACTTACCTTTTCTTTTCGATTTTGAGTGATTAATCTTGCTTTTAATTTCTAACCCATTTAAATCATTCTGAAATTCTCAATTAGCACTTACAATTGAAGTATTCTTTACTTATATTTATAAGTCAACTGAAAAACAGCAACAAAAGGTGCCTTCAACTGTTTTAATAATAAACTGCTATTAAACTATGTGTCTCGTTTTACAGATTAAATAATTTGTACTAAGGATACGATAATTTTAAAAAGTGCTATATATAAGGACAAGACATCACTATTTTTAGTTAATTTTGCAAATTTTTTACTTTACAGCAAAGAGATTTTTGCAGTAAAATATCAGCAAAGTCGATGCTAGATTTTGAAGAACCCACTGTACATTAAAATGTCAGAATAAAGAAAGATAGAGGAGTAGGATAAATGAAAGAGAAAAGAAAATCATTTTCTGTAGCTTTAGCTGCAACAGCGCTGGTTTTATTTTTAATTTTTGTATCATCTACGGCATCAGCACAAACTGAACCAGAAATCACAAGTGGAGTAGGGGATACATCAGACGAACAGGTTCTGTCCGATGGAGTACCTACAGAAGTAGGTGATATAGCTACGGAATCCATACAAACCGCATTGCCAAAGATCACTGAAACTCGGATCACCACAAATGCATCAGGACAGCAGAACCCTGTTATTTACGGAGATAAGATAGTGTGGGAGGATGATCGCAATGGAAACTGGGATATCTACATGTACGACCTCTCTACTTCTACGGAAACTCAGATAACCACCAATGAATCAAATCAGACCGACCCTGCTATTGACGGGAATAGAATAGTCTGGGCTGATAATCGTAACGGAAACTTGGGAGATATTTATATGTACGATCTCTCCACAAAAAAGGAAACCCGTATTACCAAAAACGGATGGGCACTTAACCCTGACATATATGGCAACAAAGTAGTCTATCAGCGCTCTAATGAATATCAGGACTCAGGAATATTTCTTTATAATCTTTCTACTAAGAATGTAACTCAGATAGCCGAAGATTCGTATCAGGATGATGATTGGGGGGGTACGACGAGTGATAATTATTGTCCTGTTATCTACGATAACAGTATAGTATGGTTAGTTCATGATTGTACTTTTGATATGGGATCTTCCGATACTATTTTCTTATATGATCTCTCCACTAAAGAGACAATTTATCTTGTATTTGCTGGTTATATGGAGTCACTTGGTTGCCCTCATATCTATAATGATAGGATAGTATATGTCAGGTACATGTATTCGCAAGATATTTACGTGGGTGATAATATTTACATGTATAATCTATCAACTCATAAGGAAACTCAAATAACTACCAGTGGATCAGCAGACAACCCTGCTATTTACGGGAACAAAATCGTATGGCAGGATCGTCGCAATGGAAACGCCGATATCTATATGTATGATTTATCCACTTCCAGGGAAACTCAGATTACTACCGATAAATCAGATCAATCCTATCCAAATATCAATGGTGACAGGATAGTGTGGACAGATTATCGCAATGGAAACGCCGATATTTACATGGGTACCTTTACAACCTCTCCGATTGCCGCATTCTCTGCAAAACCTACCTCAGGAAAAGCACCATTAACGGTTGTCTTTACTGACAAAAGCATAGGAAAACCGACTAAATGGAAATGGAGTTTTGGAGACGGAACAACTTCAACCAAGCAGAATCCAACCCATAAATATTCCAAAGTAGGAAGTTATACCGTTAAACTTACAGCAACAAATGACAAGGGAAGTACTACTGTAACAAAAACAGATTATATAAAAGTGGTAACAAAACCAGTTGCTTCATTCTCTGCGAAACCTACCTCTGGGAAAGCTCCATTAAACGTTGCCTTTACTGACAAAAGTACAGGAATACCAACTAAATGGAAATGGACCTTTGGAGATGGAAAGACTTCAACAGTTCAGAATCCAAAACACAAGTATTTACAGGAAGGAAAATATAAGGTTACACTTACAGTAACCAATGTCGCAGGCAGCAGTACTACAACAAAAACAAATTACATAACAGTGACAACGAATACAAGACCGGGTATATACTCTGAAAGCGAGTAAACCGATGGTCTATCTCTATCCGATTAGTGCTTTTAAAAACCTAAATGTCAGCGGTTCTTTAAATCCATATTTCCACCCCCTGCCCCAATAGGGGCAAATAATTCCTGTATAGTGGCCATTTGATTAATAGAACCTCAAAAAAGTGGCATATTTGTACCATGAATTTGTACAAATATGCTAAAATTTGAAATGTGAATTTAAAGAACCCTATAATATATTTGGTAAATTCCAACAAAACACCGCCTATATAATGTTAGGCTTCTGTGGACACAATGCCAAAATATGTGATGAAAGTAAAATTAAAAATCACTAAATTTTGGAACTGATTCATTTCTATTTTCTCATGAATCCTTATTATTTTATAAATTTACAAATTTTTTCACAGAGTTTTAGCATAATTCTCAGGACAACTTTTTTTAGGATAACCTCTTAATTCCAATACCTTTTAATTTCATTTGTCTGTTAAGTCCAGTATTTCTTTAATTTGGATAAAATTCTTAAATTCAGAAAATAGTCTAACAGCTTCAGTTCATTATCTTAAGGATCTGATTGTATGGCTGACATAATTGTAAAAAATGCTTACGTTATGACAATGGACCCCGATACGGGAGATCTCAAAAACGGGACTGTTGTCATTGAAGATGGAAAGATTACGGAGATCGGGGAAAAGACCAGCGAAAGTGCCGATACAGTGATTGATGCAAAACATTCGGTAGTAATGCCAGGGCTTGTAAATACGCATACCCATGCCGCAATGACTCTTTTTAGGGGTTATGCCGACGATTTACAGCTTGCAGACTGGCTTGAAGGTCATATCTGGCCTGCCGAGGCAAAGCTGACTGCAGAAGATGTCTATAAAGGCAGTCTGCTTGCCTGTCTGGAAATGATCAGGTCAGGCACTACTTCTTTTGCGGACATGTACTTTTATATGGACGAGACTGCAAAAGCTGTTGAGGCATCAGGGCTTCGGGCCTCGCTTTGTCATGGACTTATAGAACTCTGGAACGAAGAAAAAGGAGCAACAGACCTTAAGGAAGGAAAGCGCTTTGTCCGGGCCTGGCAGGGAGCAGCTGACGGCAGGATAAAAACAATGTATGGGCCTCATGCCCCGAATACCTGCTCTGAGGAATATCTTGCAAAGGTAAGGGAAGAAGCCAACAGGGACGGCGCAGGAATCCATATCCATCTTCTTGAAACGGAAGCCGAACTCCTGGCTATGAAAGAAAGGTACGGGAAATGTTCGGTACACCTACTGGAAGACATAGGGTTTTTAGGGCCTGATGTGCTTGCTGCTCACTGTGTCTGGCTTTCCGACGGCGACATAGAAATCCTGGGAAAAAGAGGAGTGAATGTTTCCCATAATGTCATAAGTAATATGAAACTTGCTTCAGGAATTGCACCTGTACACAAGATGCTCGAAAAAGGAGTCAATGTGAGCCTTGGCACTGACGGCTGTGCCTCAAACAATAACCTTGACCTTTTTGAGGAGATGAAAACGGCTGCTCTTCTGCATAAAGTCAATACTTTCAGCCCTACTGCCCTTCCTGCGCGACAGGTGCTTCAAATGGGTACGGTAAACGGTGCAAAAGCCCTTGGCACGGAAACCGGCATGTTGAAAGTCGGAATGAAAGCAGACCTTATTGTGGTAGATATGAAAAAACCGCATCTTACCCCTTGCTTTGATGTTCCCTCTCACCTGGTGTACTCTGCAAAAGGAAGCGATGTCAGGACAACAATTGTAAATGGAAAGGTCCTTATGGATGATTACAAAGTGCTGGTCCTGGACGAGCAGAAAGTTATGGAAGAGACTCAAAAAGCCGCAGAAGAGCTTGTTGCAAGGGTAAACGCCTGAAAACTCTGCTTATGTCAAGAATAATTTATGTCAAGAATAATTTATGTCAAGAATAATTTATGTCAAGAATAATTTATGTCAAGAATAATTTATGTCAAGAATAATTTATGTCAAGAATGTTTCACTGTGGAACCTAAATTAGTAACCTGAATTAGTAATCTGAGTGAGTAAAGGATAAACACTTATGTTTGAAGCTAGAATAAAGATCGAACTCAACCGCATATTTGATATTACGGGATGAACATGACCGAAAAAGAACTCATAGAATCCGGAAACATGAAGATGGACTGGGCAAGAAATCATATGCCCGTACTTGCCATCGTCAGGAAAAAATTCGAGGAGGAAAAACCCCTTAAGGGGATGAAGGTAGGAATGGCTCTGCATGTGGAAGCAAAAACTGCAGTCCTTGTAGAGACCCTCGCTGCAGGCGGTGCAGAGGTAGCAATTACCGGCTGCAATCCCCTCAGCACTCAGGACGACGTGTCCCTTGCACTCGGCACCCGCAAGAACATAAGTTGTTTTGCAAGATACGGAGTCGAGAGCCAGGAATATTATGAAGCAATCGACCGGGTCCTGGACATCAAACCCGATATCACAATCGATGACGGGGCAGACCTTATATTCAAATTACATAAAGAAAGGACCGACCTGCTTCCGAATATCCTTGGCGGCTGCGAAGAAACAACAACTGGTGTTCACAGGCTTCATGCGATGGAAAAAGAAGGAGCCCTGAAAATGGCGGTAATCGCAGTAAACGATGCCATGACCAAATACCTCTTTGACAACCGCTATGGGACAGGCCAGTCAGCCTGGGACGGGATTAACAGGACCACAAACCTCCTGGTAGCAGGCAAAAACGTTGTTGTTGCAGGCTACGGCTGGTGTGGGCGCGGAGTTGCGATGCGTGCTTCAGGCCTTGGGGCAAATGTAATCGTTACCGAAGTCGATCCTGTAAGAGCCCTTGAAGCCAGGATGGACGGGTACAGGGTAATGAAGATGGCAGATGCTGCAAAATTAGGTGAAATCTTTGTGACCACCACAGGAAACCGTGATATCCTCACAGCCGAAAATTTCAAGTCCATGCCTGACGGAGCAATCCTTGCAAATTCCGGCCACTTCAACGTGGAAATCGATATGGAAGCCCTTGAATCTCTTGCGAAATCCGTCCGGACCGTAAGACACAACATAAAAGAATACGATCTCGGCGACAGGCGCATCAATGTCATAGCTGAAGGCAGGCTGGTCAATCTGGCTGCTGGCGATGGCCACCCGGCTGAAGTTATGGATATGAGTTTTGCAAACCAGGCCCTCTGTGTGCGTTATATTGCCGAAAACAAGCTTCCGAACGGGGTCCATAAGGTACCTCTGGAACTTGATACTTTTGTGGCAAGAATGAAACTTCAGTCAATGGGTATAACCATCGATGAACTCACGTCGACGCAGAAATGCTACATGAGCGGCTGGGAGTGCGGGACGTAATTTAGAAAAGAAGTTGAAGAAATATTTTCAACAACCTACAAATCCTAATTTAAAATGCAGTAAATACCGGTTATTTCCATTTTCGGAATTGATAGTATTTACTGTACCTATTTTTGAGAATTTTAAGTTATTTTTAAATGATTTTGGCGCCAGAAGTATAGTTTTTTTCGTGAAATAAGGCTCAAATAGTCATTTTGATCTTTCCGAGACTACATTAATACCATCTTCTGTCGTCTTTGTCCGCGCGCAGCGCGCCTGTCCGAAATATGTAAAATGATTTTTCTTTTTATTTATTATATACCTACGAGTGACAAATTAACAATATTTATATCATTTTATGATGTGAGTTTGTTAGTAAGTGATTATCTTCTCAATATTAAGAACAACTTATAGATGGAAACAATATGCCCGGATTTACAGAAGTAGAAAATCGTATCTTAGCAAACTATGTTTCAGATATTAAGTTATCCAGAAGCCTTACTTCAATTCGTGGGGTAATGGAAAATATTTGGGCAAATGAAGCTCCTCGAATAGTGAAGGACTACACAGATCACGGTGAAGAGCACAGTAAAAGAGTTGCTTACTTTGCAGACAAACTACTTCAGGCAAATCCAGATGCAAAATTTTCTCCGCAGGAGATTTACTTGCTTCTTGCTGGTATTTATTTACATGATATTGGGATGCAATGCGATATTGCCAAATATCCAGAAATAAAAGTGAAAGCTGAAGGTCTAGGTGCAAAGTTCAACGAAGTGTTTAGTGCAAGAACCACAAATGAATATTCTCTAGAACAGCAGAAAGAAATTCGTAAAAATCATCATCTTCTTTCAGCAGCCTGGATTGACTACCTATATGAAGGAAAAGACCCGTTATTGTCTCATGGTATCAAAAGTATACCATATGATCTCGTGGATGACTTAATGGATGTATGTAAATTCCACTCTAAATTGTCAATTAATGATTGTCCTGATTATCTCAGTGGTGATCCTAATAGTCGCAAAAAGATGGTCGCTTCACTTCTGCGTTTTGCTGATGAACTCGACATAAGTAGTACACGTGTTAATATAGAGACTGTAAAGATTTTTTCCATAACCCCCGAGAACAGGATTTACTGGTGGCTACACAATTATACTAAAATCGATTTTATTGATTCTAGTAGCGTCCGTCTTAAAGTTGATTTACATCCTGAAGACTTTGATTCATATGGTTCTTTTGTGCGTGAAGACTATATTAATACCTTTAAAATCAAAAATAAACCTGTTTTAGAGGTCCTCGTTGGACAAAAAATTCCAATTATAATCGATAACAGTTCTGACGTTGTACCACATCCCCGCGTTGAGAAGTTTCCTCCTGAGATAACTGCTGTTCTAAATGACAAGATAAAGGAAAAAAGCTTATCTTCTACTTCTAAAAATCTATCTACTAGTAAAAATTCTAGTTTCGGACCTGTACAAATTTTTCCTCCTAATCCTGAGCATGAATCAAAAACAGCAATATTAAACATTCCCTACTCAAGAAACCCTCGTTTTACAGGACGTGAAGATAAGTTAAAACAAATCCATGAGGCTCTTCTTTCAGATAATACCGTTGCTGTATCTCAACCTGTTGCAGTGTGCGGGCTCGGAGGTATTGGAAAAACACAAACTGCGATTGAGTATGCCTATCGTTATCAATCTGAATATGAATTTATATTCTGGGTAAAAGCTGATTCTGAAGATTCAATAATCTCCAGCTATGTCGATATTGCAAAATTATTGAATTTACCGGTTAAAAATGACTCAGACCAAAATAATATTCTTTCAGCTGTATTAAACTGGTTTAGAAACCACAAGAACTGGTTACTTGTTTTTGACAATGCAGATGACATTTCTTTTGTAAAGAATTATCTTTTTCCAAATCCAAACGGACATATCCTCCTAACCTCAAGGTTAAGAGTTTTTGATACACTGGATATTACGAAACTGGTCGATATGGAGGAAATGTCTACTGAAGAAGCTAAAACTTTTCTGCTGAAGCGCACGTTGCGTACTAATTTGAATCAATCAGAGCTTGAAGCCCTTGAAAAGCTCGTACATGAGCTTGGTTGTCTTCCATTAGCTTTAGAACAAGCAGGAGCCTACATTTATGCAAATAACTCCAGCTTTGAAGATTATCTAGCTAGCTATAAAATACGTGGTCTGAAGCTGTTGGGAAAGTCTAATATTGATAAAAGAAAGTATCCAGAATCGATATCAACCACCTGGTTAATGAATTTTGAAGAAGTGAAGAAAAATTCAAAGGTCTCCACAGATTTTCTATATGTTAGCGCTTTCCTTAATCCAAATGAAATACCTTCCGAGATATTTTATAAAGGTGCGAACGAGTTAGGACCACTAATTTCTGCCGCATTTACTGAGGCTAATATAGACCCGCTAGTTTTTGATGAAATTCTTAATCCACTCTGGCAGTACTCTTTAATTAATCGTGATGCTGGCTCTCATACTTATGATATTCACCGTCTTGTACAGGCTGTTCTCAGAGATGGAATGGAAAAAAGTGAACAGAAACTCTGGGCTGAACGTGTTGTTAAAGCTGTAAACTGTGCATTTCCTGAAGTTAAGTATGAAAATTGGGAACTTTGCGATAAGCTTCTTCCTCATGCTCAGACCTGTGCAGAATATATTGGGTTGTGGAATATCGAGACTGAAGAGTCTGCAAAATTGTTAAATGCAGCTGGCAGCTATCTGCATAAACGTGCACGTTTTAAGGAAAGTGAGTTACTCTTGGAAAGTTCTTTGAAAATTCGAAAGAATATTCTGGAACCCGAACGTCTTGATATCTCTGAGAGTCTTAATAATTTAGCAGAACTTTACATGAGCTTGGGTAAGTATTTCGAAGCTGAACTTTTATGCGTGCGTGCACTCAAAATTCGAGAAAATACTTTAAATTCAGATGACCCAGCTATAGCAGAAAGTCTCAATAATTTAGGAGAACTTTATGATATTTTGGGTAAGTATTCAGAAGCTGAACCTTTATGCTTGCGTGCATTAAAGATTCAAGAAAATACTTTAAATCCAGATGATCCGACCATAGCAGAAAGTCTCGACAACTTGGCTGGAGTTTATAGCGATTTAGGCAAGTATTCTGAAGCCGAACTTCTTTATATCCGTGCCTTGGAAATCACAGAAAAAGCACTTGGCTCCGAACATCCAGATGTAGGTAAGAGCCTTAACAACTTGGCTGGAGTTTATAGAGCTTTAGGCAAGTATTCTGAAGCCGAACCTCTTTATATCCGTGCCTTGGAAATCACAGAAAAAGCACTTGGCTCCGAACATCCGACTGTAGGTATTCGCCTTAACAACTTGGCTGGAGTTTATAGCGATTTAGGCAAGTATTCTGAAGCCGAACCTCTTTATATCCGTGCCTTGGAAATCACAGAAAAAGCACTTGGCTCCGAACATCCAGATGTAGGTAATAGCCTTAACAACTTGGCTGGAGTTTATAGAGCTTTAGGCAAGTATTCTGAAGCCGAACCTCTTTGTATCCGTGCCTTGGAAATCACAGAAAAAGCACTTGGCTCCGAACATCCAGATGTAGGTAAGAGCCTTAACAGTTTAGCGACAGTTTATAGCGATTTAGGCAAGTATTCTGAAGCCGAACCTCTTTATATCCGTGCCTTGGAAATCACAGAAAAAGCACTTGGCTCCGAACATCCAGATGTAGGTAATCGCCTTAACAACTTGGCTGGAGTTTATAGCGATTTAGGCAAGTATTCTGAAGCCGAACCTCTTTGTATCCGTGCCTTGGAAATCACAGAAAAAGCACTTGGCTCCGAACATCCAGATGTAGG
>Ga0183101_1001914_pt2 | contig 10971 bp, 15 predicted proteins | sample Biomet3_FD_127790 | JGI IMG/M metagenome (GOLD analysis project Ga0183101, IMG submission 127790) | Microbial communities from bioreactor (seeded with sewage sludge) at LBNL, California, USA - Biofuel metagenome 3 | ecosystem: Engineered > Bioreactor > Anaerobic > Unclassified ... | reverse complement strand
TACAATGAACTGAAGCCCGTCACCCCGGATGTTCCCAAGACCGGAGACACAACGAACATTGCGCTTTGGGCGGCACTCTGCGGGCTTTCCCTTGCCGGTGTCGGTGCGGCGGCCTTCTTCGGCTTCCGCAAGAAGAAAAATCATGAAAGTGAGGACAGATAACCATGGAGCCTAAAACAATCATCGGCATTTGCCTTGTCCTGTTCATCGTAGCCGGACTTCATTGGGCGATACCGTCTATCTCGGCACACAGGAATACTCGATTCTTGCCTTTGACGACAACGAAGTACGCCTATATGACGAGAGCTTCCCGCTGCTCAACAAGGTGCTTGCACACAACGAATTTGACGCGAAACTCAGAGAAAATCCGCTGAATGACCATCTGCTGCAAGCGGTTGAGCCTGTACCGGAAGAACCCGCTGAAAAGAAATCAGACAGCTACGGAGCGCTCAAAGCGGAACACCCTGACGCCATTGTGGCTTATCAGGTGGGCGATTTCTTTGAGTTCTACGGTGAGGACGCAAAGGCGGCAGCCGAAGCGCTTGACCTGATGCTCACCTCGAAAATGGTGAACGGCGAGCGCGTTCCCATGTGCGGCATCCCCGGCGACAGACTGAGCACCTATACGGATATGCTGCTTGACCGTGGACACGATGTGGCGATTTCTGAGCTGCAAGGCACAGAACACCATACCGAGCTGCTCACCTCCAACCACAAGGAGGCACCGGTCGATTCCCGCCCGGTGGGGCGCATCGAATTTCTCGGTTCGGACGGCAAGGTCGGCGACACAATGGAGTATATCGACGAAGCAGAATTCATCCGGGACATCAAAGAGGAAAATCATTATGGCACGCCCATGACGATCACGGTTTACCGTGAAGCGGACGGCAGCGCCATTCCAACTGACTTTGTGCAGAACCTTGACCCATCGCCGCAGGGCTTTGAGATTGTGGATTCCCCGTATCTTCGTAGCAGCCATGTGGATGAAATGCTGGCACAGGCGGAGCAGATCGCTAAAGAAAGCGATGTCGGCCCGGCCCCAGAGCGTTTTTTCGTGATTGATCTTGACCGTGGTTATCAAAAAGCCTATTCAAACATTACATCGCACTCGAAACGGAAAAAGAAAAGCGGATGCGAAAAAACAAGGAAATCAGCACTTTTATCACAACGTTGAAAAAGCAGCCGTTGACCGTGCTGGAATGGAACGAGCGGCTCTGGATTACATTGCTCGACACCGCTACGGTTCAGCGCGATGGTAGGATTGTGTTTCTGTTCAAAAGTGGGAAAGAAATCATTAAGTAAATAAATACGGCGGATATAAACAAAGCCTCAGTTTTTCAACCGAGGCTTAATCATTTTGTTTTTAAAGGGATTAAAAACTTGATTTTTTAATCTCCTCTTCAACTTCTTCGGCACCTTCCTGATAGAATTTTTCTTCATCAGGAGCCAATTCTTTCAGAAGGCGAAGGAACTCGCCAGCATGAACCCTTTCTTCATCTGCAATATCTTTGAGAACCTCTATTGCCAGCTTATTGTCTGTTGATTCGGCAAGCTGCATGTACAGCTGAATCGCTTCATATTCTGCTGATACCATGAATCGAATCGCCCTGATCAACTCAGCATCAGTAAGTTTTCTTTCTTTCGCAAGTCCAGAAAACGGATGTCCAAAGTCAGGCATGTTTTTTACCTCCTTGATTTTGTTTAAATAAAAATATTAGTACTTGATAAACTTATCCCCCGGCACACCGCAGATACTGCATTTGTCCGGACGAACTTTCTCGATGTTTCCGCAGACAGGGCAGAGATAATAGAAAACCTCTTCCGTTTGATCCAAGTTTTCCAATGCTTCTTTGTAAAGCTTCGCATGAACCTCTTCTGCTTTCATAGCAAAGGTAAAGGACATAAGCGCGGCCTTGTTTCCTTCCGCTTCGGCTTCCTTCACAAAATCGGGATACATTTCCTTATATTCGTGGGTTTCACCTGCAACAGCATCCATGAGATTATCTGCAGTCGTGCTCACTTTTCCGGCAACTTCGAAATGCTTAAGCGCATGAAGCGTCTCGGCATCAGAGGCCGCCTTGAAAAGTTTGGCTGCATTCAACTTACCATCTTTTTCAGCCTTCTTTGAGTATGCCAGATATTTTCTGTTGGCCTGGGCTTCTCCGGCAAATGCCTCCATCAGATTATTCAGCGTTTTGCTATCACTCATCTTTTCACCCTCCTTATTTTTATCAAAAGCTTCCAACAATTTTTCCACAGCCTCTCTCGGGAAACCCTCGGGCTGCTGTTTATCAATTAGGGACTTCAGAAAATCTAAAGCATTATCGCTTTGTGGAAGCATATATCCTGCTTCCCGAATAATATCCTCAGCCATAATATGATTGGATTTCTCTATAGCCACTGCCAGCTTTCCGGGTAATCCTGCGGCGATCATCTCCTGTTCCGACTTGCTACGCATAAGGATTTTAAGAGCGTTGATGACCGCTTCGGTTTTGGGCTGCTGCGGCGGATAAACTTCAGGTACCATGGATATCGCGCCGGACGGGCAGGCGTCTGCACAGTCTCCGCAGCCGATGCACTTGGAAACATCGATGATGCTGTTCTCTGTATCTGTCGCCCCGGTAGGGCATACGTAGAGGCACAAACAATCTTTGGTACATAGACGTATATTTCTAACAGCATATTTCTTAGACATTATAACGACCTCCCTTCAACCTTTTCAAATTTCCAGTTCGGCACCTTGCAAACAGGACAAATTTCCGGTGGGGTATCTCCTATGTATACAAAACCACAAATGGTACAGACATAGACACCGGTGTTTTCAAGCATAGCGTCGCCCTCTTTCTGATATCGGGTCAAAAGGGACTTTAAAATGCGTGTAACCTTCTCACTCCAGACCAAGGCGCGGAGTGCACCACGGTCTTTAGAATCGGATGCTATAGCATTTGCGTTTGTAAACCCTTGTTCGAGATCTTTTTCGATCAGAGCAATCAGCTGATTATAATCCGGGTTCTTGGCAGGTAGCGAAGTATCTTTAAAATATCCGGCCAGTTCGGTAAAGAGGGCCGCTTCCTTCGATTTGTACTGCTTTTCGCAGCCGCGAGCCAGATTTGTGCAAAGAGCGCCAATCTCAAGCGGAGAAAGCTCCTGCATATCAGTTGACATCTCGACAATAGGTTCTGGCTTTTTTTGAGAAGATACAGCTGCGTCGCCCTGTTTTTCAAATTCCGCTTTTGTTGCTCCGCAGATAGGGCAGACCCAATCATCCGGTAGGTCTTCCCACTTTGTGCCCGGTGCAATGCCAGCTTCAGGAATACCCGTTGCCTCGTCATAGATGTAACCGCAAATGGAACATACATATTTGCCCATATCATTACCTCCTTTTACTATTCGTACCTAATTAAAAAGTCGTTTCCGTACTCTTATTACATATAATGCTAATTTCCTTTTAACGCCTTTTGATAGATTTCGTTTTTGTCGTTCGTTGACAGCGCTTTTTCAGTTATATAAGCGATAACAGCTATGCCGACTAAGTCCATAGCGAGTCTTATAAGCATGAACTTCAGTCCGAGCGCGGATGCCTCAAAGAGTATAAGGGGTATTTTCGTAGTAGACCACGCGCCGAGCATAATAAATACATTGGATAGCTTAGAGCCTTTTTTCAACAATACACCGGCAACTGGAAAAGCTGCGTATAAGGGACCTGCAGCGGCTGAACCAAGAAAGAACGCAAGCAAAACGCCAATTATCCCTGAGTTATCACCCATGTACTTGATCATTGTTTCTCTCTTTACCCACACATCCAGCAGCCCGAGCAAAATGAAAATTGGTGGTAAGACCGACAGCATCTCAAGCAAATTAGAACCGGTCAGCTGAAACGCTTTTTTTCCTAAGTTCGGGAATATAACAAGTACTGCCGTGTTGATGATGAGTAGCAGGAAAAATATTCGGTATCTTTTTATAAATTTTATCATTTTCTCCTTCATAATAACACCCCCATAACCAGTGCCACGATGAAAGAGAAGCCGAATGCCGCGACATTTCTAACAATAGTTGCTTTTTTACCGAAATAACTGATTTCTACAGGCATTGTTACTATACCAACCATCATAAGGGTTGATACGAATGCAGCTATCTGCATATAGCCCGCACCGCTTTTTAACAGGGCTGCTGCAAGCGGAAAGGCTACAAATCCAGGGATAAGGGTAATTGAACCTATCACCGCCGCAATCAACACACCATACCATCCGGACTCGCTGCCAAGTAATTTTGATATCTGCTCAGGCGTAAGAATAGCCAACATCATACCAATAATAATGAGGATTGATAAAAACTGTGGAAGTATATTCTCAAATGACTTCCATGCTTTTTTAAGAGCAAGGAGAGTTTTCTCTCTGCTCTTAAAAAAGGAAACCGTTAAAGCGGAAATAGCAATTACATAAAGTGCAATTGTCATAGGCTTTTGCTCCTAAATTGTTCTTTTATTTCTGTAATCCGTAATGGCGTTTCGGATAGCTTCTTCTCCGAGTACAGAACAGTGCAGCTTTTGCTCGGGCAATCCTCCTAAAGCATCCGAGATGTCCCTGTTTGTTATCATAAGCGCTTCATCAATTGTTTTGCCTTTGACAAGAACAGTTGTGACACTGGCAGAAGCAAGCGCGGCAACACAGCCGCATATTTTGAAGCTGACATCTTTAATGAGATCATCTTCAACCTTTATATAGAGTCTCATAGTGTCGCCGCAGTTGGGGTCTCCTGCATCGCCTATCCCATTCGCATTTTCAAGCTCGCCAGCATTGCGAGGATTGGAAAAATGGTCTATCACTTCATCTGTAAACAATCCGATAGACATAGCTTTACCTTATTCGCCGCACTCGTCGTGATGCTGATGCTCGTGGCAAACAGAACCTGTTGTCTTCAGCTCACCCTTTAGATAGTTTAAAACAGCGGTTTTCGCATCGCCGGAAGCACCCACGACGACCTCGACATTCCTTTCATTAAAGATATCAACCGCGCCTCCGCCCATACCGCCACTGATGATGACATTTACACCGCGATCAGCAAGGAAATTGGGTAGGAAGCCGGGCTTGTGACCAGGGTTCGGTATAGACTCTTCATTTGTGATTTTTCCGTTTTCAACACTGTAAATCAAGAAATTAACGCAATGACCAAAGTGCTCCGTCACGTTTTTGCCTTCACCAGCAACTGCTATTTTCATCATTTCTTTTTCCTCCATATTTTTGATTTTGATATATTCGTCCAGTATTTGAGCAGCATATTCAACCAGTTCTGCGCATGGCCGTTTTTTATAGTAAGCTTCTGTTCTGTCCTCTGGAATAGGAACATCACATTTTGAAGAGAGGCTCAATAACTCTCTGCATATTATTGAACTGTTCTTATCTTCGAATCGCTTTGCTAAGGACTGGATCAACTTATAGTGTTCAGATTTTTTTGCTTTATCTGTTGGGTCGGTATAACCATATTTCATTCCAACAACCATAAACATTCCGCTGACAGCCCCGCATACCTCCCGAAGTCTTCCCATACCGCCGCCAAAAGACGATGATATTTTTAACGCATCATCAAAAGCAAGGCCGGTTTCATCGCAAAATGCGGCAAAAATTGATTGTGAACAATTGTAACCCTTTTTAAACAGCTCTTTTGCATAACCTGAATGTTTACTCAATGCTTTTTATCTTCGCTTTCTTCTTCCAGTGATTTTGAAAGTGGCTCGAACCAGTCCCCGTCGAAGAGTTCAATCATGCCTTTATCGCAGGCGGCTGAAATTTTAGGATCGATAGGGAGCTTGGCAAGAACCTTAAGATTATGCTTCTCGGCTATCTCTTCGATGTGACTTTCACCGAATATTTTGTATTCCTTACCGTTATCAGGGCATTTAAAATAGGACATATTTTCAACCAAACCGAGAACCGGAATGCTCATCATCTCCGCCATCTTAACCGCTTTTGACACGATCATCGAAACAAGTTCCTGCGGGGAGGTTACGATAATAATTCCATCAATGGCTAAAGACTGGAAAACGGTCAGGGGTACATCTCCGGTTCCGGGAGGCATGTCGATGAACATGAAGTCCACGTCGCCCCAAATAACATCTGTCCAGAACTGCTTTACTGTATTGCCGAGAATTGGTCCCCTCCAAATAACTGGATCAGTGTCGTTCTCAAGGAGGAGATTGATCGACATAATATCAATCCCCGTCTTGCTTTTCAAAGGATACAAACCGAATTCGCTGCCCGTAGCCTTATCTTTTATGCCGAACGCTTTCGGAATAGAGGGTCCGGTAACGTCCGCATCGAGTATAGCAACGTTATATCCCATTCTTTTCATTGTAACAGCAAGCATGGAGGTTACCGATGATTTGCCGACTCCGCCCTTACCGCTGACAACGCCAATAACCTTTTTGATGTTGCTCAGCTCATGCGGCTTTTCTCTGAAATCGGTCTTTGCTTCTTTCCTGTCTGTGCAGTCTTCTTCGCAGCTGCTGCAGCTTTGATTGCACTTTTCGCTCATTGTTTCTGACTCCTTACATGTATATTGTTAATTGCTCTCCAGTGGATATATAGTCGATATTTTCACCCATAACAGTTTTCAATCGGTTATAGGATTCAATGCCTGTACAGTGGCAGGTGTAATATTGCGAGTGGGTCTCCAGCAGAATATTCCCAATCTCATCCACAACATTCGGAGCCTCATTTTGTTTTGTCCCGTGGTTGTAAAGATGAAATCCTCCGATAACGTAATCGGGTAGGTAGCCTTTTTCTACATTGAATTGATCGATAATGTTAATTATTCCGTTGTGCGCACATCCCGCGATCAGCAGGGTTTTGCCGTTTTCGCTTATAATCAGGTTTTGTTCATGTGCGAAATTGTCCTGCACAAAAGCAGTGCCATCTTTCATAAACAAGTCAAGGTTTCCTGAAGGGACAAGCCTTTTGGACTCAATGCCGGAAAATAATTCAAGTTCGTGGTCAATCACAAAGTGGTCACCACAGAATACAAATCGCTCATTCGGAAGCAGCGACTCGTCCAGCCCAATATACGCTTTTACGCCACCCGGCCTGTTCGCGTAATGCGGTTCAAACGCCTTTTTATGCAGGTAGACCTTGGCCTGGCTGTTGACGCAGAGGAATGTTTTTAAGCCACCGCCGTGGTCATAGTGGCCATGAGAAATCACCGCCAAGTCAACCTTTGTTAGATCGACGCCCATCTTTTCGGCATTTTCGGCAAAAAGTCCGCTTGCGCCCGTATCAAACAGAATCTTGTGGGTTCCAGTTTCAATGTAAAGGCTTAAGCCGTGTTCGCTGCCAAGCTTATCTGAAGATGTTGTGTTTTCTGATAAAACCTTTACTATCATGTTTCAGCACCGTTACTTTCTTTGAATAGCAACTTCATGGTGCTGTTAAAGACCTCTTTTACGGCAGATCCGGAGGGGCAATCAACATCCACTATGGTTTGTCCGTTATTGATTGCTTTTACAGCCTCTGGGTCAAATGGTATCCTCCCTGTAAACGGCAGGCCTTTTTCTTTGCAGAATTCCTCGATCTTTTCTGTATTTGCGGAATTGGTGTCGTGCTTATTGATACAGACTCCAATCTTTGTCCGGAACGTTTCCGCCGTTTTGATGATGCGCTCCATGTCGCTGATTCCCGAAATGGACGGCTCCGCAACAATCAAGACCATATTAACTCCGCTGAGAGAAGCGATGACAGGACAGCCTATGCCGGGAGAACCGTCAATAATAGCCAGCTTGGTATCCGCGCTCGCTACAGTTTTCATTTGTTTTTTAACTTCGGTTACAAGTTTTCCTGAGGTACCGCTTCCCATTTTCAACTGTGCCGTTGAAAAGACTTTGTTGTTGTCAGCATACAGCATCAGTTCTCCCGCAACGGCGGGTTTCAAGGAAACAGCGTCAGCAGGGCAGACAGCTTCACAAACCCCGCAGCCTTCACAGGCAAAGGAGTCAACCTTAAAGCCGTTCTCATCGGAAATTGCATCAAACCGACAGTTTTCTTTGCATAGTCCACATTCAATGCATTTATCTACATCTATTTCAGCTTTTGGCATACCGAAATAGTCTGTTCGTTCCGGCTCAGAGTTCTGTGCCATAATTAGATGGAGGTTGGGTGCGTCGACATCGCAATCGGCATAGGCTTTGGCGACTGAAAGCTTGATAAAAGCGCTGGCTATCGTCGTTTTCCCAGTGCCGCCCTTACCGCTGAGGATTAACAGTTGTTTCATGCCGCACCTCCTTCATCACAGTTTCAAGCAGAGAAGAGAATAAAGCCTTATATCGTTTGCTTTCCCTTGCGGCTATTTTAGCGTCAGAATTTAACGTTCCAAGTTCATTGTCAAACGGTATCCTACCCAATATGGGAATATTATTTTCCATGCAGAATGTTTCCGCAGGGTTCTCTCCGTCAAGGCATTTGTTCAGCACAACTCCGTGCGGCTTTTTAAACAGCCTTACCAAATCATAGACCATGCTGAGGTTATGAACACCGAAAACCGTAGGTTCAGCAACGAGTATGCAATAATCCGCATCCTTGATGCTTTCCATGACGATACAGGCGCTCCCCGGAGGGCAGTCGATAAAGACGGGAAGCTCTTTACCTGAGAGGCTTTCGTTAAGAAGCTTTTTTATGATCGGTATTCCGGATGCTTCACCTGTATTCATTATCCCGGTATGAACGGTTACATTACCAGAAACGCCTTTCTGTACTTTTCCAATTGGCTTCTCTTGTTCTCCGATTGCTTTTTCCGGGCAAAGCAGCATACAGCCGCCACAGGAGTGGCACACCTCTTCAAAAACATACGGTTTGTTCTTTATGAAGGCAAGCGCATTGAATTTACAAAAATCAACGCATTTGCGGCAGCCGTTGCATAAACTTTCGTTGATGACTGGTATTTTTACAGAAATTATTTCTTCCCGGACCTTCTCAGGCTTAAAAAACAAATGACCATTGGGCTCTTCAACGTCACAATCAATATAGACAGATTTCTCGGCAATTGAAGCTAAATTAACGGATACCAGTGTTTTGCCTGTACCGCCTTTGCCGCTCAGTATGGCGATTTTTACACCCTTACTTTTCATGGCCATGAAATCCCGGATGGAAATCACTGAGCAAAATAAGCTTTTCAGCAATAAAGGCATCAATGTTTTGCTGCACGGTTCCGGGTATCGATTTATAGATCAGGACCTCTGACTTGCGTAAAACCTCTTCCGCATTTTCACCGCAGCGTGGAGTCAGCAGTGCCTTAACACCGTGGTCAGCTATTACTTGAGCAGCTCTGATGCCTGCTCCGCCCTGGCTGGCAACAGCGCTGTTATCAAGGTAGTAGCTTTCTTTTGTGTCTGTATTATAGAAAAGGAAATATGGAGCTCGCCCAAAGGACGGGCACACACTTGATTCCAAGTTTTGTTCATCTACCGGTATCGCTATTTTCATCTGAATCCTCCGTTCTATTCGCATTTAAATTGTTTTCGGTTTCTGGCTCTTCCGCAAAACCTCTTCCGCATCTATGACGCCGACAGCCACCTCTGCCACAGCCGTTCCCGCTGCCATCGCAGAGCTGATATTCGCCGCCTTCTATCCAGAGTACTTTTCCATTGACCAAAGACTCAGCAAGTTTTTTCCTCGCCTCGTCATAAATTCCTTGGACCGTTGTGCGAGAAATGTTCATTTGATTGGCACACTCTTCCTGCGTGAATCCATCCAAGTCAATTAGCCGTATAGTCTCATACTCATCAACGGTCATATTGACTGTGTTCACTGCGTCCGTAGGGGAGTCAAGAGGTCCGAAACGATTGCTGTCGGGAAGACAGCAAACTCTTCTCCATTTTCGGGGCCTTGGCATATAATTTCACCTCACTTAACGACAGAAATAACCAGAGCGTCCTCCGGTTACTTCTGCTGCTCTCACAAATTCTCTAACTGCTTATCAATGACATCAAGTCGACTTTTCAGCACGTTCTTTTGCTCTTGGAGCAGCTCTTTTTGTGTTTTAGAGGTGTTCTGATTAACAGCGATACCTCTTCCGAAGCCACGACCAAAACCGCGCCTGCAGGCAAGTCCTAAACCTAATCCCAGTCCAAGACCAGCACCATACTTAACTGCGTTAGCACCTGTGCATGAGCCTAATCCTCTTCCGGTCATTGATCCTGCACCCATTGGGCCAGTTCCGTCTCTTCTTGGCATAACATTCACCTCCTTATAGTTTCCGGCATATGTCGCTTACAATTATTATTATACTCAGTTTCGGGCATATGTCAATAACCTTTTCAAAATTTCTCGGGTTTTTTGCAAAAAAATAGCCGGGCAATCCCGACTTCAACATTTAAACACTCATTTACCTGCACACCTTAGCAATGGGGGGGCAGAGAGGCAATTTTGTTTATGATTGTTATTTTAATCTATCTACCATCCTCAAATACTTACGACTAAGTAAAGAGGATATTCACACTCTCACTCGGAACAAGCGTCAAAAGCCGAGGGTGTGCACAAAGCAAACGGAACAAACGGGAAAACCGTAAGGGGGTGCATTTTGTATCAAACTCGTGTCCTTCTCCATGATTATTGACTTCAGGCAAAATACCTGAAGTCTTTTGTTGTGGGCACATCTATCAGCGATAAACTTTAGCACGTTAATGCGTTGCAATGATGCGTGCTATATGGTATACTGAAAAAACTGAATGTTTTGTAAGACCATTGCAACGATAATTTCTTGTTTCTATGGATAAAAAAGAATTTGAGGTTATAGATCGCTGGATGATCTTGGGTAATGGTTATAGTGAGGAGAGTATATTATGTCTGATTTATCTCAATCAACGGTCACAACTACGCCATCTGGCGAGCTGAAGAAAACGAAAATGGGACCTCTAAGTGTGACTTTCATGCTTTTTTGTCTGGTTGCAGCCGGTGCATTCGGCATAGAGGACACTATATCGGCAAG
>Ga0183101_1001619_pt1 | contig 10974 bp, 10 predicted proteins | sample Biomet3_FD_127790 | JGI IMG/M metagenome (GOLD analysis project Ga0183101, IMG submission 127790) | Microbial communities from bioreactor (seeded with sewage sludge) at LBNL, California, USA - Biofuel metagenome 3 | ecosystem: Engineered > Bioreactor > Anaerobic > Unclassified ... | reverse complement strand
CGGATCTTGGGTTCGGTTCCGCTCGCCCGGATGAGATACCACCCGTTCTCCTGTGCAACGCGAATGCCATCGGTCGGGGTGGCTGCTCCAAGGCCTGCTACTTTTTCCCGTGCCTTCTCATCGTGGAATGATTCGCGGAGAAGGGTATAGGACGGCATGGCATCGAGGCGTTCTGCCACATCGCATCCCGATGCGATCTCGCAGAAAAGGGCTGCGGCAAAGGGGCCGTCCGGACAATAGGAGATCTGCGGGAAGATCCAGGCACCGCTCGGCTCGCCGCCGAAGTCTCCCCATGAGCGCAGTTCTTCAGAAACATAGGCATCCCCTACCGGTGTGCGTCGGACTTCCGCTACCTCTTCGATGAGCATGGAAGCATCGCTCGTTGTGACCACCCGTTTTGCATTAAGGTGCTCGGCAAAGAGCATAAGAAGGAGATCCCCGTCGATGTATCGTCCGCGGTTGTCGAACGCCATCATCCGGTCTGCATCGCCGTCATGCACCACCGCACATGCAGCCCCGCTCTTTTTTACCATTTCGCCCACGTACCCGAGGTACTCTTTGAGCGGTTCCGATGGCCGGCCAAAATAACCAAAGGGATTGCTGGTCAGGCATACCGTATGTGTTCCTGCCGTTTCCAGCAGCGAGGGTGTGAGCATGGAACCAGCACCGTTTCCGCAATCGATGACAACGGAAAGGCCGGGATCGATGGAGACCTCATCGAGGATTGCCTTTTTGTGGGGGGTGAGTGCATCGAAAGCGGATTCATCCCCCTGATGACGCCAGTCTGCCCAGTGCAGTTCCTTAAGCCGGTCTTCAACCTCCTGCTGCTGTGCTTGCAAAAACGAGGAGCCGTCTGGGTTGAACAGTTTGATCCCATTGTACTCCTCGGGGTTGTGCGATGCGGTGATCATGCAGCCGGCCTTTGCCGTGCGGGCGCTGTAGGCGATCGAAGGCGTGGGAGCAATCCCGGTAAAGCGTGCCTGTCCGCCGGTCTCAAGGATACCGGCGATTATTGCCCGGGCAAGCAGCGGGCTTGTGGTCCGGGTATCGGTTCCCACGATACAGTCCGGAAAATGTTCCCCGATAACTGCACCAACAGCAAGTGCCGTGTCCACCAGATCCCGGCCAAACTTCTGCCGGATCCCGGACGAACCAAAAAGCATGCATCCGGGTTGGCGTTTTATATAAAAAGAGTTTTAGCCCCGGCTACCGGGAGATGTCCGGCATGCACTCCGGTGCCTGTTTCCCGTACGGGCACCAGTGTTCCCTGTCCTGGAGCCGGCTGACCCCGGCAGTCGATGGCCCTAAAAAAAGAATGCGTTTTTTCCCGGCCCAGGTCGTTACGAGCGCCCCGGTCTCCGGTGCGATCAGTCCTTCATGATTAATGAGGATCGTATCGGCATCTTCGATCTTTTCGGTGATTGCCAGTCCCGGCATGCGTTCGATCGCCGGCATTTTCCCTGCACAATATACATTGTGGCCCTGTAATTCACCGGCAAGTTCGGCCATGCAGGGAGCATGGGATGCTTTTGGGCAGGCATGGAGCACCCGGGAGAGACAGAAAAAGCCGGTGGTCACGTTGATGATCGCACAGGCAGCGCTCCGGACATTCGGGGTTTCAAGCGGCACCCCGAACATGAAGGTGATCTTTGTGAGCGCACGGATCGGATCGTCTGTTGCGAATTCCGCAGTACGCCCGCCAAACGAGGCTACCATGCAGGCGCCCCGTTCGTACTCGCAGAGGATCCTGTCTGGATCGACGTCGAGTCTCACACCCATGTCATCGCAACCGCACTGCTCAAGGTGTTCCTGCAGCCGGTTAACCGAATCGGTAATAATGTCCATGTATATATCTCCGTTATTTCTGTATCAGCACGACTCGTGCCGGTGCGCCATCCAGGCCTGCAAGCCGGAGCGGGAGTGCTGCCAGATCGTATTCTCCCTCGCTAACTCCCGAGAGATCGAGAAGTTCGACGATCAGGCAGCCGTTACCCAGCAAGATACGATGGACCGAGCCGTCACAGACAAATGCCTCGATCGAGAACGAGTCGATCCCCACACAGAGGATACCGTTTTCGATCAAAAAGTCCGCTGCATCCCGGGTGAGATGAGGATAATCTTCCTTAAACTGCGTCTCCCGGGAAAAAGCGGTCTTTAAAAGAATCCTCATTGCATTGCCGATCCTGCCACGGAGTGCCTCTGCGGTAATGGCGCTCCCCGCAGCGGTTATGTCAATTACTTGGCACGGGCCGATCAGGTGATCGAGAGGCACAGTGTCGATGGTATCCCCGGTTTTTAAGTAATGGACCGGGGCATCGATGTGAGTACCCGAATGGCTGTTCATCGAAAGGTCACTGATCAGGTACAGCCCCGCGTCCCGCTGGGAGAACCGGGGGGGCATGTCCCCGGGATAGGAGACGGTTGTACCTGAGAGCGGTCGTGTGATGTCAATAATTTTCATGTTAGTTCTCCTCCCAGCCGTATTCACCGATAAGCGGGACGAACCGGACGCCCCCGTGCAGTTCCTCAAGGAACCGGTCGCCGTGCCGTTCGAGCACCACGAGTTCCTGGGAGATGCGTTCTCCGACCGGAACGACCAGTCTTCCCCCTTCTGCAAGCTGGGCTTTAAGCGGAGTCGGGATGTCCGGGGTTGCGGCCGTTACGATGATTCCGTTGTACGGGGCGCCTACAGGATACCCTAGCGTCCCGTCGCCAATAACGATCATTACGTTTTTCGCACCAACTGCGGCGAGGTTTTTTCGTGCGAGCGCTGCCACCGCATCGATCCGTTCTATCGTAATCACGTTTTTTGCGAGCTGCGAGAGGATCGCGGCCTGGTACCCGCTTCCCGCTCCTATCTCAAGGACTGTGTCGGTGGCTTTTATCTGGAGCAGCGCGGTCATGAGTGCAACAATATATGGCTGCGATATAGTCTGCCCGTTTCCTATCGGCAGGGGATCGTCGGCGTATGCGTCCCGGTCGTACGGCGCCGGGACAAAAAGGTGGCGGGGTACTTCCCGCATTGCGGCAAGCACCCGGGGATCGGTAATGCCCCGTGCTGCAATCTGCTGCTCCACCATCCGGAGCCGTTCGTCCGATCGGGGATACGCAGGAGGCATGGCCGGTTTTTAAAATCCTGCTTTCTCCGCCACATCGATAGTGGCATCGATCTGTTTCTGGAGCGCCTCAGGGAGCCCGGCGATCTTGACATCGAGGAATCCCCGGATGATTGTAGCGGTTGCCTCATCCTCGGAAAGACCCCGGGACATCAGGTACTCGATCTCTTCCTGCGCGAGTTTTCCCACAGCAGCTTCGTGGGAGAGTTCCGTTCCTACAACCTGGCCTTCGATCTCCGGGATCGCATAGATCGTCCCGTCTTTTAAGATCAGGCCCTTGCATTCAAGGTGACCTTTTGTACCAGCGGTCTTTCCCTGGATGTGGCCCCGGGAGATGATCGTTCCCCCCCGGGTGATCGCCCGGGTCAGCAGCTCCGCGCTTGCACCCTTTCCTTCAAGGATCGCCCGGGACCCGACATCGATATACGATGTGGGGGATGCGATCGCGATCGTGGAAAACCGGGCAACCGAGTTCTCGCCTTTTAAGGTCGCAGTCGGGTACATCTGGACCTTTTTTACCGGCTGCATGCAGACGTAGTTCGAGAGGAAGACTCCATTCTCCTCAACGATGGATGCGCTCCGCGGGAAGACCTCGACGTTCTCGTTCCAGGTATGGATCATGGTGAAACTGACTTTGGCGTCCTTTTTGATGTAGAACTCGGAGACACCGTAGTGTTTTGCCCCGCTGCCGACATGCCCGCCGCTTGCACAGCCCGAGATCATGTGAAGTTCGGCGCCCTCTTCGGCAATGATGATATTGTGGACATGCTGGATTGTCTCGCGGCCGAGATACAGGCAGGCCTGGACCGGAAGGATATTTTTTGTGCCTTTGTGGGCGATGATCACATATCCCTTCGGATCGGGCTGTTCGGCGACATATTTTGTTATCTCATCCTTGTCCTTTGATACCGCTTTCCAGAGGTAATCCTTGAGCCAGGGGTGCTTTTCCATGGCTTTTTTAAACGACAGGACTTCGATACCTTCCTGTCGGCATTCAGACTGGACAACGTCCTGATCCATCTGGAGGTAACTGCCGCAGCGGTTCTCCAGGTTGAAGTCTATGCCCGACTGGACGATCCGTTCCTGGTCGTCCTTTGCGATCCCCGACGGGGTTAGTTCCGATGGCATTCCCTGCACTCCGTATATCCGCGTTCCTTAACCTCTTTTAGGATTTCCCGGGGATTCCCGTGACAGGTGATCCTGCCGTCGCACATAACGTGCCCCTTATCCGCATCGAGATAATCGAGGATGAACCCTGTATGGGTGATGACAAGGCCGCTCTTTTCCCTCTTTACGATCCTCTTGTCTTTTTCAAGGAGCGTCCCGATGGCTTTCCCGATGAGCGAGATATTTTCGAGGTCAACCCCGCTTTCCGGTTCGTCGAGCATCACAAAGTCCGGGTTCTGGATCATGAGCTGGAGCACTTCGCTTCGCTTGATCTCCCCTCCGGAGAATCCCTTGTTGATGTCCCGCTCAAGAAATCCCCCCATGTGCACCGAGTCTGCAAGGACGGGAACGTCAACGGTCTTGTTGTGCGAGATGGCAGTGAGCAGCTTGCCGAGCTTGAGGCCGGAGATGGTGGGCGGGCGCTGGAAGAGCATCCCGATCCCATGCCGTGACCGTTCGTCAGCGTGCATTGCGGTAACGTCCTTGCCATTGAACGTGATCGTTCCTTTCGTGATCTTATAGCCGGAAAATCCCATCAGCGTCATAAGAAGCGTGGTCTTCCCGGAGCCGTTGGGGCCCATGAGCACGTGGGTTTCCCCGGAGCCGATAGAGAGGTTGATGCCATGGAGCACTTCCTTCTCCCCGACATTCACATGCAGATCCCTGATATCCAGCATACGTGTAACCTGATGATAGTATGTCGATGGCTGCATTAAACGCTTTTTACTGTGCTAAGGGGATCAAGAGACGGAGCATCCCTTCCTAATTCCCGTTTTCGAAACCGGTTCGTGCGGATATTTTCTGTGAGGATACAATTCACAATATTTATCACTCTTCATTTTCAACGGGAAATAACGGCGGCCAGAGATCCACATTGCAGGGTGCTGTAACAGGACTTTTGCCAGACCCACCATTCGAACCAATCTCAGCCCCCGACGATGTGTCTTATGAATGTCCCAGGATCCCTGACTGTACATACCGTTTTTATCCTTGTATTATTCGTCCTTCCAGTAGGGATTGCGGGAGCCGTTTCTGTACCGGATATCACGGATATCATCCCTGATGCCGCGGTAAACACAAGTGACAGGGTGAGCATAAACATTACCGGTTCGGATTTCGCCAACGGTGTACACGTTCTGCTGGTACCTTATACGGCATCCCCTCTCCACAAAGGCAGTATAACCGATGGGGCGGGAAGCGTACCGTTCCTGAATGGCCCGCAGTCAGTTTTTCTTTTCGGTACCGATGCATATATCGCAAGCCAGTGGAGCAATGCGCTCGAAATCGTCGATGTCTCGGACCCGACTCACCCGGTTCACAAAGGCAGTCTGCTCAATGGTACCGGTGGGGCGCTCCTGAATGGTCCCCGGTCCGTATACATATCCGGCCCATACGCGTATGTGGCCAGTTCCGGAAATCAGGCACTGGAGATTGTGGACATATCGGACCCGGCAAACCCGGTTCACAAAGGGCATATCACCAATGGTACCGGGGATGCAATCCTGTATGACCCGCGTTCGGTTTTTGTCCAGGATCGATATGCATACGTAACAGGATACGGGAGCAATTCCATCGAGATCATCGATGTTACTGATCCGGCAAACCCGGTCCATGTCGGTTTCATGCAAAGCGACAGCCTGCTTAAGAAACCTACCTGCGTGTTTGTCACCGGGTCGTATGCATATATCACGAGTTCTGGAAACAATGCTCTCGAAATTGTCGATGTTTCAGATCCTTCACGGCCGGTCCACAAAGGATCTCTCAAAAGTGGCATCGGAAAAGCTCCGTTCCTGAAAAATCCAAAGAGTGTATATGTTCGCGGGAATTTTGCCTATATCGCCAGTGCCGGGGATAATGCTCTCGAGATCGTGGATGTAACAAATCCTGCTGCACCGGCCCACGCCTCATTTATCATGAATGGTGCAGGAGGAGCATGGCTGGGCAGTCCTTCGGGAGTATACGTCTCCGATCATTATGCGTACGTGGCAAGTACCGGAGGGAATGCGCTGGAAATTGTGGATGTATCGAATCCCGCAGTACCGATCCATCTCGGGGCAATGATCAACGGAGCTGGTGGCGCTCTGCTGGAGAGTCCGTCAGCAGTGTATGTAACCGGCCCGTACGCATATGTAACCGGCAGTACCGGAAACAGTCTTGAAATCGCAGATACCGGGAGTGTTCGTTCGGTCCCGGCAGAAAGCGTTTCAGTGTTATCCGGTTCGTCACTCAATGCGGTGTTCAACCTCACCGCTGCAACGGCAGGAGAATATTCGATCGTTGTTACGAACCCGGGAGGAACACCGGGCAGGTTTGCAGGAAATTTTACGGTCACTGCGCCGCTGCCGCCGCCACAGGTGATTGGGATCTCTCCTTACGAGGGTTTCAACACAACCGTTGTCCGGGTGACGAATCTGGAGGGAAGCAGCTTCAATACAACCGTGGCCCCGGTGGTGAAACTGAACCGTACCGGGTTTGCGGATATTGTGGCCACGAATGTAACCGTCCTCCGGTCAACACAGCTCGCCTGTACGCTCGATCTATCCGGGCGGAAGACCGGCAGATGGAATGTCGTGGTGATAAATCCTGACGGGCAGGAAGGCCTCCTCCAGGATGGTTTTGCCATTCACGCCAATGTGCCGACAATTCTTCCAACAACACTTCCGACAACAGTGCCCACAACGGTATCGCCTACCACTCCTTCACCGGTTCCCTCCCAAGAATCCACAACCCTGCATGAGGGGGGCGGCTCCTCTGACCGGGGCATGTCCGCTATCGCAACATCGCCCGGTGCACCGGCCGGCGGAACTTTGTTGTTTGTATTCGACAGCACGAGAAATACCGACAACACCGGACTTCCATATGCAGTGACCGAAGTCTCTCTTGTACCCTCCCGGGCTCTTGGCCAGACAGATCTCATTGTATCCGACGCCCGTCTGGCGGCCCGGTCTCCCGGTGATGGCAGGGTTACTGCAGGTATTGTTGCCGTTAAAACGGTTGCCACTAACCCGTCGTCCATCAGTTCAGTGACGATCACGTTTGCCGTTGCGGATGACTGGCTTCGGGAAAACGCGCTGACTCCCGATCGGGTTGTCCTCATGCATCAGGAGGGGGGCATCTGGTTCGAACTGCCGACCACGTACCTCCACCACTCAAAAGATTCCCATTTTTTCGCGGCAACAACCCGGGGTTTGTCTTTTTTTGCCATTTCAACACGATCTACCGGAGAGCCGGCAACGGTAACAGCAGATCCGGACAGTGATAATGCTCCCACTGAAGCCAGTGTGCCATATAGTTCGTTTGGATCGCTGCCCGCATATGCCGATGATCCGGGGGCACATCCATTCGCTGAGCATCCTGTGAAAACGCTGGCACCTGTCGGGTATGAGTCGAAAAAGATCCCCCGTTCTTTCGGAGGTGCGATGCACTGGGCGGTGATACCAGCATTTGTCATTGGTACGGTAATGTGCGGAATGTCTGTCCGGCGCTGGTGGATCCGGCGCCAGAACCCGGCACTCTTTAGGAAATACGACTGACCTCGTTTCCCTGCCAGCATTGGATGCGTTCTTTACCTTACCCGGTATACCAGTACCATAAAGGCAGGCGATCCATGCGGCAGGAAAAAGTCAGGGACAAGGCAGGAAAGGCCCGGGTCCGCAAGGGATCCCGTGATGCAAAGGACACGGTTGCATCCCGGCAGACTCCCGAAGTCGAACCCTACCTCGACCGGATTATCTGCGGGGACGCAGCCGAAATCCTTGCCGAAATCCCGTCCGAAAGCATCGATCTCGTCATCACCTCCCCGCCCTACAATTTCGGCCACGCGTACGCCCAGGACCCGCATGACGACACCCATGAGTGGAACGAGTATTTCGCAACCCTCAACCGGGTCTGGACCGAATGCGAACGGGTGCTCGTGCCTGGGGGGAGGATCGCGGTAAACGTCCAGCCGCTCTTCTCCGATTACGTCCCCACCCACCACATCATATCGAACCAGCTTTCTGCCCTCGGCCTCCTCTGGAAAGCGGAATTCTTGTGGGAGAAGAACAATTACAACGCGAAATACACGGCCTGGGGGAGCTGGAAGTCCCCATCCATGCCCTACATCAAGTACACGTGGGAGTACATCGAGGTCTTCGACAAGGGGACGCACAAGAAGACCGGCCGGCGCGAGGATATCGACATTACCGCTGACGAGTTCAAGGAATGGGTGATCGGCCGCTGGAAGATCACGCCCGAGCACCGGATGAAGGAGTTCGACCACCCCGCGATGTTTCCCGAGGAGCTTCCCCGCCGGATCATGAAACTCTTCTCATACAGAAACGATATCGTGCTCGACCCGTTCAACGGAACCGGGACAACGACGCTCGTTGCGGCAAAAAACGGGCGCCGGTTTATCGGGATCGATATCTCTGACCAGTACTGCGACACGGCCCGGCGCCGGCTGGAAACACTGTCGGATTCTGATACACTCTGACCGGGCTGTACGCTTTTATACTGGCATGTTCGCTATCGCCCACGCGTACGTGCCCTTTCGGTCATAGGCATGGGAGACTAGGTAATTATGGACCTGCGCGTACGTGTCGTATGTTGAGACAAGATTCCGGTACGTGGAAAGTTCGGAATTGTATTCGGCGACGAGTGCGTTGTGGGTGGAAACCTGCGCATTGTATGCACCGACATTACCAGCGCTCCTCAGGGCCTGCATCTGTGCCTCCATCTGTTTTATCCGGTCCTGTTTTGCCGGGAGATCGGATGCAAGCGAAGATATCTGTGGCTCCAGGGCCTTCGCTTTCTGTTCGGTTGTTTTGAGCAGATCGTTTATTGCGGCGGTTTCATCGCCACTTGTATAAAGCGTTGTCCCGGTCCCGACCGGGATAACGAGCGGTTCTGATGAAAGGACAATCCCGCCGTTGAGTTCTTCCGGGGGCACGCCAACATACGAGAGATTCGTTGTCTCTAAGTACGCATACCCGGTATCCTTGTAGAGCGATGCAGTGGACCCGACCCCGAGCGCCATGTGCGATTCGGGTGAGAACGAGAGGAGTGCCGCTTTGTAGTTTTCCCGCGAGAGGAGGCCGGCAAGGAGCAGGCTCTTGTCGTCGCAGTCTCCTGCCCTGTCGACAACTGTCTCGACCGGGTATTTCGCCGGGTTGTCGGGCGTTGTCTCGTAGGTAAGCGACTGGACGTACACCGTCATGAGTTCGAGATACTCATCGCTTGAGAGGTTCTGGTCGTCCCGGATTTTCCGGAACTGTGAAAGCAGGTTTTCATACATCGCATCCTGTGCCGAATCGTTTACCATCGCAAGGTAGCTGTCCGCCACCCAGGTGCTATCAGAAACATTCCCGTAGATGGAAACAGATTTGTCGGTTGCTTTTGCACCGGCATAGACGCCCGCATCGACCGGCACCGAGATCGTGATTTTGCTGTTTTCAAAGAGGAACGTGTGGGTGGCCGTAACCGGTGATGCCTGCCCGGACTCCGGGACGATGTGGGGGACGACAACCGACTGCCGGGTGTAGATGTACCCGGCAGCGAGTGCAACGGCAAAGAGCACGACAATGATGACGGCAAGGGATTTTACGGCACGGTGCATGGTTCTTCCTTTAGAGGATAGTCAGGATATCTTTCACGGAGTTTATAACATGGTCGGGCCGGATGGCAGACTGTTCGAGCACATCGGCTCGGAACTTTCCGGTCCGGACGAGAGCCCCGCGGATGCCGGCTCCTTTCGCACCCCCGATGTCGGTAGCGATATCATCGCCGATCATCAGCACCTCTTCTTTTGGAAGGCCGAGGTCCGCGAGGGTAAGATCAAAGAACTCTTTCGAGGGTTTTCCGACAACGGTCGCGGTTGTTCCCGCGGCCATCTCGAGGGCCGCCACCACCGGCCCGGCTGAGAGCGAGAGGCCGTCCTTGTCCATCCAGTACCGGTCGCGTTCGAGCGCGACGAGCTCCGCACCCTCCATCAGGCAGCGGAAGGCGTGGTTGAGGTGAGCATAGGTCACGTTCTCCCCGGCATCCCCGACAACGACATAGTCCGTGTGAACCGATCCGTCATCGGTGCAGGCGTCGGCAAAGTCCCGGTCAACATCACCGGTCACGAGCAGGAAGGCCCGGTCTTTTCCTGCATCTTTCATGTACCGGACCGCTGCGAGAGGCGGGGTGAAGATCGCGCGTTCCGGGATCGCAAACCCCATCTTTTCCAGCCGGGCCGCAATCGTTGCCCGGCATTTCCGGGTGGAGTTGGAGAGGCAGCGGAAGGGATACCCGTGGTCAACAAGATACTGCACGGTCTCTATGGCCCCGGGGACCGGGGTATCCCCGGTGTAGAGCACGCCGTCAAGGTCGATTAAAAAACCGCCGATCTTCCGGTCCGTCATCTCTCTTTCACCACTTCCAGCCGGAAACGAACACGCTGACGATCGCGTTGCACAGGACCCGGTTCCCGTCCAGTTTTTTCTCGGATTCTTTGAGGATCGCTGCCCGTTCATCGGCGCCAAGGTCCTTTGCCCAGTAGGTAATGATCTCCTGCGTCACTTCCGGGTGGAACTGGACGCCGAGCGCGTTATTGAGCATGAATGCCTGGTTTTTGATGGTTTTCCCGGTTGCAAGGAGGCGGGCGCCATCCGGGAGGTCGAAGGTCTCTTTGTGCCAGTGGAAGACATCGAACTCTCCCGGGAAAAACCGC
>Ga0183101_1000043_pt35 | contig 10978 bp, 11 predicted proteins | sample Biomet3_FD_127790 | JGI IMG/M metagenome (GOLD analysis project Ga0183101, IMG submission 127790) | Microbial communities from bioreactor (seeded with sewage sludge) at LBNL, California, USA - Biofuel metagenome 3 | ecosystem: Engineered > Bioreactor > Anaerobic > Unclassified ... | reverse complement strand
ACAATACAGCGTCACTATGCTAAACCGGCGGTCATTGCCGGCCGGATGTCATGCGACATCTGGCCGGATCAGATGCGAACCTTGGCCGGATGCCGGAGAATACGCACGGCGGCGGGCGATAATACAAAAATTTAACTTTTTAATAATAAAAGTCCGCTGAAATCGTTGATTTCAGCGGACTTTTGGTGCGGGTGTTCATAACGGATTTAATAAAAATATTGAAATTCCGGGCTGAACACACATATTCGGGCCCGCACATTCGATTTCGCCTATGGTTCTTCGTATAATGAAAGCACAAAATACGAAGGAGGCAGAAATGCTATGCAAAAACATATTGTTGACGAGAAAACAGAAATCCCTTATACGCTGGTCGGAGACTACTATCTACCATGGGGCGATTTGCCGGATGACGAGCTGGAGCAACGCACAATCGGTATCTGGGGGCAAAGACATCTTCGGTATGTTAAGCAGCACCGCCGTTCACTCTATACTGAATTACTGATGACCGGCAAGCTGAACGCTTACCTTGCCGATATTGACGAGCAGGCAGAAGAAATGTTTTCTCGTCTGGTAAAACAAATGGCAGAGAAACAAGGAGTTACGGAACGGTTGAAGGCAGAAGATCAAATGCTGTGGGTACAGAAAATGAACAACATTTGCAATGCTGTCAGAGAGATTATTAATCGAGTATTCATATACCAATGATAAATTTATGCACTCGCTACAATGACAAACATTATAGCGAGTGCTAATTTATTCTGCTTTTTGTATGGGCAAAAGTAGCACTTGCCCAGCATAAATCTTGTTTGTATCTTCTATACCGTTCAGGCTTTTAATTATATTGATATTGCTTGAATAATCAATATTTAATTTCTTGCAGATACCCTCCAGCGAATCTCCCGATTGTATTGTATATGATTTTAAGAAAACAAGTGTATTTTCTCCATCTTTAGCTTGCCCATCGACATAATCCTGCAACTGGTCAATAACTTGCTGTTGATTTTCAAGTTTGATTTGTTGCTCTTTAATCAGATTGACAAGACCTTCAACTGTTGTCCCGTCTTCAAGTTTAATCGAACTTTTTTCAAGCTCCTCTTGTATGTTTTTTAAGCTATCATCTTGAGTTTTAATTACTTGATTTAGATTTGTCTGCTGCTCTTGCTGCCGTTTTATTTGCCCTTTCATGTTAACAGTAACAACAGATAGAATTACTATACAAATGCAAGCTATTGTCAACAATGTATTAAATAAGAGGTTGGATTTTTGTGGCAGCTTTTTCTCCGCACTTTTTCTGGTTTGCTCAATTTTTATTGGCTTTCCAACATCATCATATACATAGAAGCCTTTCAGTTTTTCAATTTTTCCGTTTTTCCACTGAAAGAAACCTCTTAAGTTTTGTATTGGATCAATCACATATGCAATTTGAAAAGGCATATTAAAAAAGTTTTCTTGAATAAACAAATCATAATTAGATAGAAAAATCCCGTAATTTGGATGCGTGTGCTGCCATCCCACAATTTTTCTATCTGGGTATAATTCATCATGTTGTTTATTAACATAGTCCCATGTTTCATGCGTGAATGTCAATGTCGAAGCGGATGCATCCGTGTATCTTGCTTCAATATAATCCGAAACAATCACATGAGTCTTTCCAAGCTCCTCGCAGTAATCTCCAAGAATGATAGTTCCTCGCTCATGTTCGGTATCAGCCAATGCATATTTTTCGAGAGCCTTGTATACATTTTGCTTTATATATACCTTTACATCATCGTGATCAATTTCTCCGAATAATAGAAAATTTGCAGGAAGTTGGATAGGTCTTTCATTGGTTTCAGTTGTGTCTTGTATATCTATTTCAAAATCATCACTCATTGTTATACCCCCCCTATGCAAAATTAATTATTGAAATCAAAATTGCGTATCCAATTACAGTTAGAATGGTTGCAGTTAAATTTACACCGCTTACATTTCTTATATGCTGGGATTTATATGGTTCGCTCATGTTTTTACCTTGCGCTATTTTTTTATCAACCTGACTCATGTATATGTAGTTTCCTAAAATCCCAAATGTTATGTATCCACCAAGGGCAAGAAATGAGCCAAACCAACCTAAAAATGAAAGAATAAATGCACCGCCGAGAATTGCCGCCCCATAGCCGTACATTTTTCGGTATATAAACCAATATGGCGCAAATAAGAATGAACACCAATTCCACGAATCCTTTTTGTTTAGAGCTTTAAGACTATTGAATTTTGGAATGTAGTACTCACTATTCTGACCAATGTATAAGGCAGTATCAGAATCAGATGACGATTGACTGGTTGAACTATATTGATAGCCAGATTGTTGATATGTATTGTTTGTATTTTGGTAGTTTTCAGAAGTGTTTCCTGAAGGTGTAAAATGTGGTTCTGTATGCTGGGGAGCGGTAGCATTAAGCTGATTTCCACACTTGCAGCAAAATGAACTCGAAGAAGCATTTTGCGCTCCGCAGCGAGTACAATAGATTGTCTCTTGTGCTATAGCATCTTCATACTGCATTGTATTTGATGTAACGGAAGACAGTGCTCCATCTGCTGCTTTTATCGTTCCTAAGCATCCAAATGTTGTGCATCCCTGATTTTCTATCCAGCAGTCTTTATGATGTGGCATATCACATATGCTACAAACAACAATGTCATCGTTTTCTTTAAGTTCTGTTTTACAATAAGGGCAAATTTTCCCTACATATTCATTCATTTGTTTTCACCTCTTTTAACGAAGTTGCTTCAGAAGTCCTGTCTTGATTATTCTATTGAGAGACATCCGTACTTTGATTTTTATCAGACTTTGATTGTTCGTTTTTATCGGTATGATCTGGTGTGCTTTCCTCATCGGAGGTTGCGTTAGTTTGCTTGTCTTCCGGATTTGATTTAAGCTCTTTCAAAGCTTTTAACTCCTGCGACAAACTGGCAATCTGTTGTTGCATATATGACAAGCTGTTGTTTGCAGAATCAGTTAGTGTCATTTGTTGCTGCTCAATTTTATTTAGGCGATTATTAAGCGAAAAGTTCATAATAAGTAGGACTACTATTGCTGCCGATACAATGCCGAGTAGTATATTTAGATAACCCAATTTTGATTTATTATTGATATTATCCGCACCTTCATCACTATCATTTGTTACAGTGATTTTTACACCGGTTTTGTCGAAAACATAAAATCCTTTGCAACGCTCTATTTTTTCATTAATCCAAAAATAAAAGCCTTCAATATTCTGAATTGGATCAACAACATAAGCAATTTGGTTTTCATCCTTGAAGAAGTTTTCTTGAATGAATTTATCGTATTCTGAAAGAAAAATTCCGAAATCGGGATGTGTATGAATCCATCCGACTATTTTCTGATTAGCATACTTTTTAGTTATTTCTTTATGAACATACTCCCATGTTTCATGAGTAAATTTCAAGGTAGTTGGAGTACCCTCACTATATTTTGCTTCGATAAATCCATTGATAATGATATTCTGCTTTCCGAACTCTTCTATAACCGTTCCTATTAGCATTCCGCCGTTTTCATTGGTAGTCTTATCCTGCGTAAATCTATGGATTTCCTTATATACCTTTTGAGAAATATAAATTTTCTTGTCTTCCTCGACTCTTTCTCCGATGGAAACAATATTTTGAGGGAGAACATTACTGTATTGCTCAAAAATATCAGATTTTATATTTCTTTTTTTTGATTTTTTATTAGCCATATTGTCACTCCAATATATCAATATCAAAATCCGTGCGTTCGCTGGGATTATATGCAATGTTAATATTCTTTTTTCTTTGAAAAACAATGATGATAATCAGGACAATATTTAGAACAACGGAAATTGACAGGCCAATAAGTAATGTTGTATTAAAAGAAGTATAAGTATCCGATTTATTCTGCGAGGGTCCCGGCTGTTTATTGTCTGTGTCTTGTGACTGTTCTTTAACAACAATCCCAGCGTTTCCGTTATTATCAAGGGCAATATTATTGTTGGTCAAAAAAGAAGTGACAGCTGAAATTGGGATTGCCAACCCAATACCTTCTGTATCTGACATCTTATACGAGTTAACGCCGATAACTTTCCCGTTATCATCTAACAAAGGGCCGCCACTATTCCCCGAATTAATCGCAGCATCAGTTTGAATAAATGAATGTTCACCAACTTGTCGTTCTTTTGCAGAAAGGCATCCTTTGGTTAATGTGTATGCCATACTGTTGGGAGCTCCAACGGCATATACATCATCGCCAATACTCATTTTCATATAGTCACTTGAAATCAAAGGAGTAAAAGTAACACCATTAACTCCAAGAACAGCAATATCCAAATCCACATCTATTGCTACAACAAATGCATTGTCCGTTTCACCACTGTAGGTTGATATGGAAACACTCGATGGGTTTGCAATAACATGTGCGTTTGTAATAATACAGTTTTCCCCAAAGGCAAAACCGCTTCCAAGTGAATTTCCAGACCTTATAACAAAAATAGAATTATATGCATCTTCTGCATTAAAACCCATTGCATTCACAGAAATAGCTGAGGCGAGTGTTATCGCCAAACCAATTATAAACACAACAAGCTTTCTCAAATGATTCACGATAACACTCGCCCCAATCTTTATTTTGTATTGAACACCAGTACAGAGTTGCCAATTGAAATTGCATCACCTTGTCTTAAAACATGACGGGCTGTTTTCATTCCGTTTACTACCGTACCCATTGGGGTACCGCAGTCTGTAATAACATATTTGCTGCCCTCCAATTTTATATCGCAGTGATGGGGACCAACGAGTTTATCCTTAAACAAAACAATAGTATTTTTACCGTTATTTCCGATGCTCGTAGTTCCGGCAAATACAAGGTACTCTTTACCTTCAAATTCACCACGAATAACTTTGAGCCATGCCTGCTTTGCAAATTGCTCCAGCAAGCCAACTCCGACTCCGATGAGCAATCCCATTATTACTATAGCTGCTCCACGCGCAACCACATCATTAGGGATAATGTCGCTTACATAATTGAATAAGAATCCACCAATAAATCCGCCGGCAAGTCCACCTATAGCACAGAAAAGCAATCTCTTCTTTTCAGGTTTAATCAAGCCAACAGCAAGACCAATGCCGAGCCCCATTAAAGCCCAGCCCAAGCCTCTTATAAAAGCAGCGTTAATATCTGATGGGTTATCCCCAAGCATGGATGAGTACATATACTGAGCTAAATATCCGCTCAGAGTGCCTATAGCAATTGATACACCGGCACCTATTGCTGCATATTTAACAGCTTTTTCTTTTGAACCATAGAAGACGCCTTCACCGATTCCCAAGAACAAACCAATAAACAATGCAATTATTGCCGACCAAATTGCCGTCTGAACTCTTGAAATATTTGCTAATGTATCGCTCAATTCATCTTTATCAGAATTAAAATTGTTTTTATAAGCATCATACAAAGCACTGTCTGCTTTATCATCATAGTCCGAGTAATCATCAAGGTAGCCTTTGGCTTCTGTCGAAGCATGACTTGTATACCATGTTGAGAAAGCAGAGTCATTGTCTTTATCAACATTGTTTTCCTTGCAATACTGTTCAAATTCGTCAAATGCTTTTGAGAAAGAATCATCTGCTTTTTCTGTATATTCATAGTACTGTGCAACATCAGAATATCCCATCATATTAGCAACTGCAGAATTATTCACGACCGGATCACATAATTCTGATATACCAAAGCCGAGAAAAGCACCAATAAATGCCCACAGTAAGCCCTTAACAAGAATGGTTTTGAAATTAATCTTTCCGCCTTTAACAGTTCCGCCGTGGGAAACAGTTTGCATTCGTTGTGCAGTCGGGACAAACTCTATTCCGGCTAATTCTTCTGCCGTAATCTCAAAATCGTTTTTATCTTTTTCGGCAGCCATTACCGGTAAAGCTACTGCTATGGGTGACGCAGACGTTGTAACACCTGCATTATTATAAGAAATATTGGTAACATCGGAAATTATATTGTCATCACTGTCAAACAGATCAATTTCAACAGAGTCTTTTGCCGATGCATAATCTGCAATATGAAGTTCAACATTTCCAACCGGAAATAAATGCTTGTTATCCATAGCCCATTGAGCAGCATCTGCCGACAGAGGACTGTAAGAGTTCCATGACTTGTACTGAATCATATCTCCGATATTGATAATAATATCGCTGAGAGATTCTCCTGCGCCCCAAATATCACCGATACAAATTTGACCATCTCTAAAATTAGGGTGCCAAATAGGCGTTAAGATTTTGCAGATAGGTTTATAACGAGGATAATCGGCATGAAGTGTAATTTCAACTTCGTGTCGTCCGAGAGTCTCTATTCTGCCATCCGGTAATAGGTATATTCCGTTCACAAAATATGTTACATGATATTTTTCCGGCGGTTCTTCACCGATTGGTGTAACAATTATATTTTTGTGACCGGCAAAGTCTTTTTTCACTTGCTCATAATCGGAAGCAAGGCGTCTCATTCTTGCGGTCATATGGTTTATCTCCTTTACAGATTTTCAAATACTTCTTTTTCGTCTGCAGTAAACTCGTAATATGTAGTATCCATACCGATTCTTCCGCCAATTATATGCAAAAGCGGAATACCAACCTGATAAGGGGTTTTGTCCAAAAATGATTCATCACCCTTAACTGTATGAATGCTTTCAAAGCTCATCTGCTGTCCGCATTTCGGACAGGTCAGCATTTCACCCTTTAGCTTGTGTACCGGCAAATATAAATCTTTTGTTTCGCCGCATGCACATTTTGCTGTCGTAGCAATATCACGATCAAAATCGATTACTGCCTTCTCTCCGAGATATGATTTTATAGAAGACAGTATTTCTCCTAAAGAGATGCTTTTCACGGACCATGGTTTTGGTATAATGTTTTCATATGTATCGTGGCTCATGCAATCTTCTTTTCTCTGGTATTCAACCACATAAGAATCATGCGTTAATCCGTTGAAAACGAATCCTTTTCCGGCAAGTGTCGGCAAACCGCGGTCGGAGTGGAGCAATTTGAGCATCTCCTGCACCTGTATACCGGCGATGACCGACGATGATGTCGGCGTAGTTGGGACTTTTCCCTCAGCCATTTGCTCATGGGTAAGTAATGCACACGATTTGCGCTTATTAATAAGCACCCAATCTGTATCAGTCATTGTGCATTCATAGCAAGCACCCTTACCGGGCACAAAAACGCGGGCAAATCCGTTCAACGCTTCAATTGCACCATCAATCCAAGGTTTATCAACCTTATAGCATGACTGGTTAATGGACAGTCTTGCTTCACGGTTGTCCAGTCCGCCGAGAACAACATTCATCCGGCGAAAAACGCCTAAACCAACATCATCAATAATATTTGCGATAAAGGCTTTGACTTTTACATCCGGATTGATTTCCATTGCTCGTTCAGCAACAACTTCAGCCTTGTATCTGCCTACATCTTTTGCACGAAACAAGATAGACCGAGTTAAATTAGTGCTTTCAATTGTATCCATGTCGAACACAAGAATCTTCCCGATGCCAAGCAGTGTTAAATTCTTGATAAGTTCATTGCCAATCGCACCGGCTCCAACAACCATTATGGTTGCATTTTTCAGCCTATCTTGATCCCACCATGGAATTAAACGCAGACGGCTATATCGGTCTTCTTCAAAATCAGAAGATGATATTTCTATGCTTTTTTCCATATTCATTATCCCGCTGTAATTTCAGGCTGAAGTCGAAGAACATCACCGTCTTTTATTCCGGCTTCCGCCAATGTCTGAGCTTCAAGAAGCTGTCTGCCCGTCACTTTATGTATGAATTTATAACTAATCGGATTTCCGTCCGGGCCTACTGATGGGAGTTTAATTTTCTCAATCAGTTTCACCATAATAATTCCGCACTTTATATCGTCAGGAAGACCGACTTTCTGTTCTTTGTTACCTGTTGCATCAACGATGACTACATTAACTTTTGCCATGATTATTCTCCTGTTCTAAGTTTATTATTTCATACCAATTGGCTTAACCGAATTGAGAGTATCGTCCTCAAACATAGAATTGATTCTCTTTATTGATTCTTTACTTAATTTAAGTCCGTCGCTCATTGTCGACTTAATTGATGAGCGCGCTACATTGTTGAGTAATTTCTCAAGTTCTTCATCGGAATCATCATATTCACTATATTCTTCATCACTTAAATCTGAAACTGAAGCAAAATAACTCCACTCATTTTCATCATTACTCCACGTATAAAGCCAATAACTACTTACGCTGGCACCATAACTGTTAGAGCCGCTAACATACAAAACAAGTTGTCCTGTGGTCTCTCCATCATCGTTTGTTCCTTCTTTATAATATGCATCCCTTAATACAAACGAAGAAGGATCTTTTAGATTGTCGGCAGAAATTGAGCTTTGTGCGGCAGCAATGCTTTCGGCTTTTACCTCCAGCTTTGAGTCACTATCAGCTTTATCATATGCTTTTTCGTAATTTCCTTGAGCACATAGATCATCTACTGATACAAAAATTTTCGGAGCAATAAGAACGCCTGCGACAATAACAGCAAGCGCAATAATGGCAGCTAAAACTATTTTAAGAGGCTTCTTTTTTTTAGCATCATTTGTCTTGTTTACGCCTGCGTTAAATTGAGAGATCGCCGAGTTTACATTTGTGTCAACAATCAACCCCGCTTTTTGACCACACTTCGGGCAGAATTCTTGCCCTTCCTGAAGCTCAGTTCCGCACTTTCCGCACACATTGCTCTTAACTCCGCCTTTAGGAGTTCCACATTTCGGACAAAACATCTGACCATCGCCAAGCGAAGCACCGCAATTCGGGCACACATCGGTAGGATTGGTTCCCTGTGCCTCATAATGCTGTTCCTTGCATCCGAAGGTTGTACAGCCTTTGTTTTCCTCCCAGCATCCTTTGTGATGTGGGATGCCACAAGCAGGGCATACAATAACTTCATCACCATCTTTGATTTTAGTTTTACAGAATGGACAAACCTTTCCGATTGTTTTTTCATCCGCGACAATAGGTAATACCGAAATATCACTTGTTGTTTCTGGATTCTCTGAAACCTGACCGATAGTCCGCATGTTGTCTTCCATTGAAATATCCTCCTCATATTTTATGGCAAACGCCATTATTTCTTTAGCCCTGTGGCAAACAAATCTCGCATGGGTCATATTCGCCGGAGTCGTATTGCTCTTTGGTTAATCGTGAGACATTCGTTTTATTCTTTACGAATATGCAGTCTTTTCTGTGATATTTTTGACCGCTTGAAGTTATGTAATATTCTCCGTAATACGACTGATTGCGGTTGTACACCGAAATGCCGGTCAACCCTATCAAACCAACTAATATAATACAGGCAGCCGTTATACAAATTTTCTTGTGCTTTTTCAAAAAACGTGAAACTATTTGATGTATATTTTGATGTAATAGGTAATGTGCAAACTCATTTGCGTCATGTTCTTGTTTAACATCATGTCCAATGCAGCATAGAGATGCCATATGATTCAAATATATATGACCTTCTTCATGCGCCAACACCACAAGTTTTTCTTCATCGGATAAGTCCTCATTCACAAAAACAATACGGTGATTTTTATCAGAATACGAGAATCCTCTCGACTGTGAAACCATATCCTGCAAATTTAATGAATGCAACAAAGAAGTTACTGTTTCATCGTTGTAAATACCATTGTACTCAACAAGAATATATCCTTGTTGAGTGAGAACTTTTTTTAGTGATTCGAATGATAACTGATCAATATTGTATTGCTTTATAAAACAATAAGCCTCTTTTTTTATATTCACTGTCATTCGTTATCCTGCCGTTCTTTTAATGTTTTAAGTGCCTTTACGGCATTGAATTCATTTTCAGATGGCATTGGCGGGTTAAACGTAACACCGTCAAATGATTTTACAACAGCATCACTTGGCATAGCTGTGCATCGAGCATACTCTATCATTATCATTGTTCGTATTGAATGAAGTGCTTGAGCGTCAAGGCTACTAACTATCTTTTGCGAATCCTCTCCTAAAAATGCTGCCATCTCAATAATTTGCATATTCGCACTATCGTTGAATTTCTTTACAAGATTTTGTGGAAATATAGACAGCGACCGAATCAGTTGATGCGTACTCTGATTATAATCATAGAAAAGAACCAAAGACAAATATGTGCTCCATGTCATTTTACGAGATCCACGTTCAATCGCACCATATGTTTGACGAGATACCCCAATTAAGTTAGCAAGTTCTTCCTGAGAAATGTCGGCTTTTGTTCGCAATACGGAAAGCTCTCTTGTTAGAGCTTTCATTAGGGTTTGCTTTTCATCCGAAGTGAGAGACCACTTAGGTTGCGTAATCATTCGTACCACCTTCCCAAAATCTACCGCGAAGCATCTAATATGACGAAGCACTATTTTACAATATATATGCTTTCAATTATACTTTATGGTGTTAAATTTGTCAATATATTAAACTGAAATTATCAAAAAATTTAAAAAATGTCGATTTAAATTCATTTTAAACAAAAAGAGATAGCCCAATTGGGTTAGCAGAAATTCTGCTTTCCTAATGGGGCTTTTTCATTTTCACAGAGAGTTATATCCACTCTCGTATTGCTTTTCTTAGCTTCTCCAATGCCTTATCACAAATTCGTTCAGCTGTATTTGCGGAGCTGTACCCGTGGTTGGTGGCGATGTCGGTATACATCATCTTCGGAATGAGCACCTTTTTCGGTTCGCCGTGGGAATCGTCCATAAAGACCACACCGTAACAATTTGTGCAGAAACCGTAACGCTCAGCAAGCATATTACTACCGCATGGCGGAATTTTTTTTGAAGGAGGATGCTGTTCAAAAAGAACCGATCTATCAAAAATGCATAGAGAATTTTTACAGAGGTTTTGATGAAGAACTGCATTTGTCCTACAACA
>Ga0183101_1001250_pt1 | contig 10990 bp, 10 predicted proteins | sample Biomet3_FD_127790 | JGI IMG/M metagenome (GOLD analysis project Ga0183101, IMG submission 127790) | Microbial communities from bioreactor (seeded with sewage sludge) at LBNL, California, USA - Biofuel metagenome 3 | ecosystem: Engineered > Bioreactor > Anaerobic > Unclassified ... | reverse complement strand
TCATACTTTTGCACCGCATTTCGAAAGAAATAGCATATACATGGTGGCCGTAGTTCAGCTGGTTAGAGCGTCAGATTGTGGTTCTGAATGTCGTGGGTTCGAATCCCATCGGCCACCCACCACTAAAATTACTTAGAGAACCTTATAGAGCCGTATTTCATTTATGAAATGCGGCTTTTGTTTTTGGCAAATTTGCCATTTTTTACTACTTTTGCATGATAATGTTTCGCAATTGTTTCGCAATTTTTTAAAAGACATATTATGGCAACGTTTAAATTTGAATTGCAGAAAAAGAAGAAAGACGGTACGCGGAATGTCAAAATCATCCTCACGCATGAAAGAAAATTAAAACGCCTTCCTACAAACATCTATGTATCCGGTACGGATTTAACAAAATCTGGAAAACTGAAAAATCAGTCGATCGTAGATAAAATTGAAGATCTGATGAGGGAATACAGGGATAAATGTAATGCCTTATCAACAAGGTTGAATGGTATGGATATCCAAGCCTTAGCTTCTTATCTAGAAGAGGAATCCGGAGATTTGGATTTTATCAAAATCTTTCGAGAGTATATCTCATCTAATAAGGAAAAGAAAGGCATTAAAAATTATCAATCGGCTTTGAACGCTCTTATTAAGTTTATAGAGAATGATAAGCTCGGTATATCCGATATTAATATCTCCTTTTTGGAAAAATTGGAGAAATCGCTTACCGGACGTGCCGTATCTCTTTATCTGGGGAGTATTAGGCATGTATATGTATATGCTAAATTGAAGTATAACGATGAAGAGAGAGGAATAATACGGATACCTTACAATCCTTTTGAAAGATACAGAGTTCCCAAACAAAATGTGGCCGTTAAGCGGGCATTGGAAGCCTCTGTGATACGTGAGATAATAGATATGCCTTATGACACAGCAAAAAGCCGTGATGGGGACGAGAACCGCTTTAATTTAGCAAAAGATTGCTTTGTTCTTTCTTTTTGCCTGATCGGCATGAATTCGGTAGATTTGTATAATTGTGATCGGTTTCAAAATGGTATGATCATTTATGAAAGGACAAAGACAAAAGATCGTCGGAGTGATCGGGCCGAAATACATGTCTCCATTTCTCATTATATTAAAAAGCTATTTAATAAATATCGTGATAAGACGGGAAAGCGGGTCTTTGTGTTTTATCAAATGTATTCAACCGACTCGACATTCAATGCCGCACTCAATAAAGGTTTGAAAAAGATAGGAGAAAAACTGGGGATAGAAAAATTGGAGTTCTATTCAGCTCGTCACTCATGGGCAACTATTGCTCGTAATGATTTGATGATTGATAAATCTACGATCAATGATGCTCTGAATCATATCGATAATTCCATGTCGGTGACCGATTTGTATATCAAGAAAGACTTTTCCGCTATCAATAAAGCTAATGAAAAGGTCTTAGATTATATCTTTGGGAACTAAAGTAGATTAAATCGCTTTTAGGGCCACTCTTAAAGTGGTCCTAAACTGTTCTTGTCAGATTATTAGGTAAGGACTACTAATTATTGTTATCAGATAAGTCCTTCGCATGGAGGTGTCTTTCTCAAAAGGAAATTCATATCGTTTCATTTTTTTTGCTTACCACCCTTTATTCATGAGAATCTTAATCACTTTCCATACTCCAACTATAAAATCTTTGGGCAAGTCCTCAACTGGGTATTCTTTGTTCAAGGAGACGCATGTCACATATTCCTGTGAATTGGAATCGCACTTGATCACTTTCTTCAGAATTCTTCTACCGTCATTGAGGAGAAGTACGAAGATGTTTCCGAATCCGAAATATTCCCTCCAGCACTCCACCTGCCTGATGAGTACGATGCTTCCTGCAGGGCAGACCGGTTCCATGCTGTCTCCCGATACTTGTATGCATTTGTCTCTTTCCTTGGCATCATTGAAGGCAACTCTTCTGATAATGTATTCGGGTTCGTCAAAAACTGCGTTGGGAGAATGCATGCCACCTACGGCATCCATGTTGATCATTGGTACAAGCTTGTAATCATTCGTAATACAAATCTCACTTCTCTCGAATGAAAGAGTATCTCCTGTTCGCATGCTCCCTTCACCGGTCAATAACCAAATTCTGCTGTAGTTTGGATATACGAATCTTATTCTGTCCGCGTAGGCATGGCTGATATTCTTTATCTTGCCATCCCGAATATCATAGAGGGACTGTGATCTGGGAATTCCCATCTTTTGGGCAAGTTTGTTGTACGAAATCTTTTCGTTTTCTATTATTCTCTTTAAAATTTCACTAGCTGTCATTGTCATTGCTTCATTTATTTTACTGTATGATAATCAATTCAAAATAGAGGAAATGCAGGACGTCTTCTTTTTTCTGCGTTTTTTTGATAAAGTCCTTTTAAGGCATCTTCTTGCCTCCTTTTTTTACTATTTTAATCTTTGGAGGTTTACATGTTTAAATAATGCTTTTGAGTGGCATTTTTCTTCCTTCTCCGCTTTTTAAAAGCAGTCTAAAACTGTATATTTGCGTATGAAAAATAATCGCTTTACAAAAGTATCGATAAACTTTTGATAAAACAATGTTTATATGCTAAAAAAGTAACTGAAAATGATACTAACTTAAAAATAGCAAGCTCATTCCCTTACTTTTAAAGATAAAAAGGAAGCAAGCCCATTCTTGCAAATTAAATCGTAGAAAGTTGGAAAGGAAACCATGATTATTCATTTGGATATTTTCGAATTAAAGAAACTTTGTATGGAAATGGCAGAACTTGGTGCGGCGGCCAATGAGAAACGTCATTTTCCGGTATCGGATCAACTCAAGCAACGCGAAGCCCGAAGATGGCTGAAGTCTCTGGGTTATAAACCCTCACTTCTTGATCGGTTCGAAGAAAAGGGATTGGTCGTTAAGGAGCGGATTGGAACGGGTAGAAATTCACCGGTATACTATTCCCGCCTAGAAATACAATCGGCCTTGAACGCTCTTAAAATGGACGGATATGTCAATAAATACCAAGGTTTATAGGTGCATAAGAGTTTTCGATATGATTCTGCTATGCAGTGCTCCGTCTTATGAGTAAATAAAGAAGTCGGAATGGAAACGATTGAACATACAAAAGGTTTGACAGAAAGGGATAAAGGAATGAGCAAAAGATAAATTGTACCACTCGTTGGAAGAATTCAAAAGATAAATAACGGAATATATCAAGAATATTTGAATAGGGAAAAGTTCTGACAATGAAAGGAATTTGTAATATGGAGAAACAATCATGGCACGAATAAGAACAGTCAAACCAGAATTTTGGGAAGATGAAAAAATAGGAACACTTTCGCATGGTGCCCGCCTATTATTTCTATGTTGCTTAAACTTGAGTGACGATGAAGGTCTTTTAAGATGGAACGCATTTTATTTAGCGTCCAGCGCCTTTATGTACGATGAGATTAAGATAGAAACGATAGAAAAATGGATGAAAGAACTTACAGATAATGAACTTATCTTTGTGTATGAAGCTGGAAAAGTAAAACAGCAAATAGGACACATCATCAATTTCCGTAAGCACCAACGAATAGACAAACCACAACCGAGTAAATTTCCACCTCCAAATTATAAGGATGCAAGGGTTAAAGATATGATATGTAAGCGTGATAATGAAGTTTGCAAATTGTGTGGAAATCTAATATCAGAAGCTCCTAGGGATGCTTCATCTTTAGAAGAGAATAGTCATAAAAGAATGATGTCCTGTGATCACATAAAACCTCGCTCAAAAGGAGGAACTGATTATTTTTCCAATTTGCAGGCAGCGCATTTATATTGCAATCAATGTAAATGCGATAAATACGGGGAATAACTCGCAGATAATGAGAACTATGTTAATTCAAAGAACAATTCTGAGAATGATTCCAAGAATGATTCTACACTGGAAAAGGAAGGGGAAAAGGAAATGGAAATGGAATACGAAAAGGATCTAAAAGAAGATACTACTGACGTAGTATCAAAGAAAACACTTTCTATTGTTTCTGAAATTTCTGAAAAAGACGATTATACGAAATTTAGAGATTGGATGTTTAAAAATGCTCCCTATTGTGATAATCCAAAGAACTTCAGTTCTTCCCGTATAACCGAAGAAGAATTCAAAAATTTAAAAGAAAGCTTTACGGGACTTCAGATTGCTGAAACGATCATGCAGATAGAAAATCGGAAGGACCTTCGGAAAAAGTATACGAATCTTTACCGTACGGTTCTGAACTGGATAAAACCTGAGGGAAGTGGGATATCAGTCGGTAAAACAAAATACCAATTAGCTGCAGAAAAGGCAGCAAGCCGTGAGCACCTTGAAAAACTGGCCGATGAAATATTGAGAAACAGTTAACCTCGTGTGCATAAAAAATGTTTTTCACTCACAAAGATCATGATAGGTAAATTGAAAAGGGAAAAAGGCATTGCATGGTTACGGATCATAATGGTGAAAATCTTGAATCCTTTCATCAAGGTTTATTCCATGACAGGCATGATGAACAAGAAAGAATAACCCAATTAGTACCTTTTTGTGATATGGACTTTAAAAGTAGAAGGCTGTATTGTTTAGAATAATCCATAGATAGGGATAGAAAAACATTAGTAGATCTTTGTTTTTCAATAGTAATCTATTTCAGTGTGGTAATAATAAATTTACTAAGACATTCTGTTTTGTCGAAAAGAAATGCTACTCTTGCGACAAACAGGTTGTCTTATATGATTAGTATAGAAAATAAGATATTATAAACAGGTATGTGTTGGTCAAGAGGACAAATCCCTTAAATACTATGCGTAATTATTTCTCATTTAACTATAATTATATAGAATACATGTTGTAATGCAGAAAGCCCTTTTTATCTTTGCATGCAATATCTACATTTTATGTCTATTGCGTTTCTAATATTAAAATCTAGTTTATAACATCCTAAGAATATTATAATTATGAGAAGACACCTTTTGTTACAAAATTTATTATTGATCGTTTTGTTGTTATTGGCTGTAGAAGCGAAATCTTCTAGGCCGATAAAGAGTAGCAGTGTAGCGCAAGTATGGGCTAGGTCCATCATTGCTCGAATGACGATGGAGGAGAAAGCCGATTTCCTGTGTGGCTCTTCGTGTCCGTTGAACGATGCATTGAAAGCTTCCGCATCTACCAAAGAAATAAGTCGTCTGGGAGTTCGTCCCATGGTTACGTCCGATGGCCCTGCCGGTTTGCGTATTCTTACATTAAGACCTACTGATATAAAGACCTACTATACGACTGCTTTCCCCATCGGCACTTCCCTGGCTTCGACGTGGGATGTGAATCTAGTGGGCAAGATAGGCGAAGCTTTTGGTCAGGAGCTGAAGGAATATGGAGTGGACATACTCCTCGGACCGGGTGTGAATATACAACGTTCGCCTCTTTGTGGACGTAATTTTGAGTATTATTCAGAGGATCCCTATGTGACCGGCAATATCGCTGCCGCTATCATAAATGGTGTGCAAAGTAATGGTGTTGGGACTTCTATCAAACATTTTGCGGCTAACAATCAAGAAACGAACCGACATTCAATCAATGAGATTATTTCCGAGCGTATCATGCGTGAGATTTATTTGAGAGGTTTCGAGATCGCTATCAAGAAGTCGCATCCTTGGACTGTAATGAGTTCGTATAATAAAATAGACGGCTCGTTTACATGTGAACGCCATGACTTGCTTACGGATATTCTTCGTGGTGAGTGGGGGTATAAAGGTTTTGTAATGTCCGATTGGGACGGAGGTGTCACAGGGAACAATCGTAGTGATGTCGTGGCTCAGATTTCTTCGGGTAATGATTTGTTGATGCCCGGCTATGATGAACAGCGTGAGGATATTCTGAAAGCAATGAAAAATGGTCAGTTGAAAATGAGTGACGTAGATCGTGCTTTGGAACATATATTATGTATCGTATACATGTCGCCGGCTCAAAATAAATACGTGTTTTCAAATAATCCCGACTTGAAGGCTCATGCGGAGCTTACTCGTAGAGTGGGAGCTGAAGGTATGGTATTGCTTGAAAATAGGAATGATGCATTACCTCTTTCGAAGAGTTCTAAAGTCGCTCTATTCGGCTCCACATCATACGCTCCCATTACAGGAGGATTAGGTAGCGGCGATGTCTATAAGGCTTATGTTGCCACGGTGGACAAAGGCTTGAAGAATGAAGGCATAATGCTTGACTCCAATCTGGCCGATTATTATGCCGCTTATTTGTGCTATCCTTATCACACTAGCGAAGATTACAATTATATCAACGAAGATCAAATGGATTTCAATGCCGATCGTCTTAATAAACTTGCTGTAGCCAATGATGAGGCGGTTATTACAGTGGGCAGGATTTCGGGAGAAGGTTCCGACCGTAAGATAGACGGTGATTTTAAACTCAAGCCTTTCGAACGCAATATGATCGAAAATGTATCCAAGGCTTTCCATGCATTAGGAAAGAAAGTCGTTGTCGTGCTTAATATCGGGGGAGTTATTGAAATGGAGAGTTGGAAAAATGAGGTTGATGCAGTTCTATTGGCATGGCAACCCGGGCAGGAAGTCGGAAATTCAATTTCAGATGTATTGACGGGCAAGGTCAATCCATCCGGTAAACTCACTATGACATTCCCGAAGAAATATGAAGATACACCTGCTGCGAAATACTTTCCTGGAGAACCGGCAAACGATCCCAAAGTTTCGTATTATAAAGAAGGTATCTATGTGGGGTATCGCAGTTACGATAAGCAGAATGTAGAACCTTCATACGAGTTTGGCTATGGTAAATCGTTTACCGATTTTAAGTATTCGGATTTAAAATTAAGCAGCAATCGTTTTTCGAAACAACTCACCGTATCGGTTGTCATTACCAATGTGGGCAAATATGCTGGAAAAGAAGTTGTTCAGTTATATCTTTCGGCTCCTGCCACGAACCTTGATAAACCTGTAAAGGAATTGAAGAGCTTTGCTAAAACGAAGCTGTTGCAATCCGGTGAGAGCGAAATGCTCACCATGACATTATTGCCGAAGGATCTGGCATCGTTTTATACGAATGAAGAAGCATGGATCGCAGACAAGGGGGAATATAAAGTCCTTGTTGGTGCATCGTCTCGTGATATTCGCTTACAGGATAAATTTACGTTGCCAGGGCGTATGGTCGTAGAGAAAGTACATCCTGCATTTGAAAAATAACTCGAACATCGAAGAGAAAATTTAAATGAGTATATACATCGGTATGGGTGTATATACTCATTCTGTTTTAATATCCGAATTTTGGCTTTTTTGGAAAAGTGCCGTGTGTGTGAAGCGAGGTTTGACGAGGTTTGGCGGCCTTGACGCGTAAAAAAATGACCCCCATACCTCCTTAGGATGATTTTTTGCTTATAAGGACCTTCAGAAAAGAGCTTTTTAGGAATATTTTAGTCGAAAATAGTGCTAATTTAGTGTTAAAATAGGGCGTTTTAACACTGTTCCTTATTAGAATAATACTCGCTTTTAAGTAAATAGTTCATTGACTATCGTTTCATTACCCTTTGTTGGTAAATATGCTACTAATCGTTTACAAAGATCAAGTCCTATATCATTGGGTTGCTTTTCCTGATAAGTTGAAAAGATTCCTTTAGCGATGTAGAGAATATCTTCTTTCAATAACAGTTATAAGCAGCGAACCTAAAATCAAAATAATTCCTGCACCACATACGCCATACCATTGATCTATTTTCCACGCTATTCCGGCGAAGAGAGTACCTATCGAACCTCCTACAAAATAGGTAGTCATGAAAATGGTATTTATTCGATTTGATGCCGTCGGGCAAATATCGAAAATAGAAGCCTGATTACTGAGCTGAATACACTGCATACCTATATCTAATAATATAATACCTGATATGATTCCGATATAGAATTTCTCGAATACGATTAAAATGCCCCAGGCAATGAGTATGAATGCACACCCTATTACATTAAATCTTCTTACTCCAACCTTTTTTACATATTTGCCTATAAAGGAGGCTGCTAAAGCTCCTGCTATACCGCACAATCCGAGCATGCCAACAATGTGACTTCCCGCATGAAACGGTGCCAGTTTCATTTTGAATGCCAAAGTAGACCACATGGCCAAAAACGAACCGAATGCCAATCCCGATCTTGACGAATAAATCATTAAACGGGGATATTTAATCACCAACGATGCCAATGATTTTATTAGCTGTTTGTAATTCCCTTTAAAAGTAGGATTTATTTCGGGTATTTCTATTGCAATTACAATTGTAGATACCAGCATTAGGGTTGCGGCAATGAAAAACATAGAACGCCATCCCCAATATTCACCAACGATTCCACTGAGTACACGCGAGGCTAATATTCCAGTCAATAGCCCCGAGATAATAATCCCAACATTTCTACCCTTGTTTTCGGGCGCTGAATATTGAGCGGCAATAGGTACGAAAATCTGAGGTACAATAGAGCAAATGCCTGTGGTCAGAGAAGCTATCCAAAGAGAATATATATTAGTAGAAATACCGATAGCAAGAAGAGATATGATTAACAGGAAGAAGCAAATAATCACAATCTTTTTTCGTTTTATCAAATCGCCGGTCGGTACAATAAAAAATAGTCCTATGGCATATCCGATCTGTGTGATCATTGAAATTAAATTAGCTTGAAATTCACTTGCTTTCAAATCTACGCGAATCATGTTCAGTAAGGGTTGATTATAGAAGCTGTTTTGAATTTTTATCGAAAGTATTTTGAGGCTATTTTTGAGCGAATTTATTGAATTTGTTTCGAAGGTTTAGCGGGCTAAATCGAGAAATAAACCCTAGAAATACGCCAAAAAGAGGCCAAAAGAATTCGAAACAGTTTCATTCTGTTATTTTTCTAAAAGTTTAAAAGAGCTTCTTTTATAAATTGGCAACCGATACACCTGCTACAATAGCTAAAATCCAGAGTGTTTTAGATGGAATGCCCTGATTCTCTTTTAGAACAACTTTCATTGTGATTTGTTTTATAACCTTTTTAAGTGAAAAAATCTGTTTGCAATATTAGTTATTTTTTGGAGAAAAACAAAGAGCCTCGTCTGAACTCCTTAAATATAGCCATTCGGATGATAACAACAAAATTATTTCGGAAAGATGAAAAAAGAAATTTGTGTGAAATGGTAAAGATAACAAACTCATAATCAAAGAATACCTAATTAAATGCTAACATTGATATGAAAAAATGATAAAAAATAAAGCAATTTGTAATAAGAATTTAATCTATTTTCTTGGTGATGAAAATAGATTTACTTATTTTTGCAATTGATTTAGCACTCTATTCCTAATTCCGTGAGCATAGGCTCTTGTACAGATGTGGTGTAAAAAGGCTATATCCTTAATGGTACAGAAAAATTACTGTCGGACACGTAATAAAGTCCGCGGAAGGGTAACTTTTCTTTAAGGATAATGCTCTATGACATCTTGGAATTTCGATAGAATTAATTTCGTAGAATGGGAAAGGATAATTTTAGCTGTTGGTATGCTATACGTACTTTCAATTGTAAGGAGGTAGCTATAAGCAATTTCTTGACGGAAAGAGGATTTTCTAATTTTGTACCTATGACTTATTCTACCAAATTTGTGGAAGGAAAAGAAAAGCCTCTTAAAATATTAGTTCCTGTTGTACATAACTATTTATTTTTACAAAAGACAAAATCGGCATCAGATATACTTCAAATTCTTAATGAATGCTCTATTCCTATGAGTATTATTAAGGATCGGGACACTAAAAAATTCTGCGAAATTTCGGATTCTGAGATGAGAGAGTTTCGTCTACTTTGCGATCCTCAATTTGATAGTTCCATATTTCTTGATAGCGAAGACGTTGAGGCAAAACCCGGTAAAGAGGTTATCATTATTCATGGCCCTTTCAAGGGAGTGCGCGGAAAACTTCATCGAGTTCGTAACAATTATTATTTCATAAAAGCATTTGTTGGCATCGGCGTGATGGTTCGCATCTCTCGTTGGTATTGTCAAGTAGAACCTTAGTGTGTTTTTAAATTTTCGATATAACGACTCTTAGTCTAAATTTTAGCATTAAACAATGACTCAAAGTGTTGTTTCTGTTTTGATCAAGAATACTTTAATTTTAGAATTATTTTTTATGCTAGATAAAAAAGAGTAGTTGATGCTTTTTTTTTGATAAAAGTAAATCCTACAAGAATGAAAGGATTGATTTGAAAAGCCTTCACAAAATCTTATTATGGAAGAATATAAATTATTTGGAATATTTCCGGCATCCCTTTTTGTCTTGTGTCTAGATTTTAACATAGAACAGAATTCGAAAACAATCAGAAACAATGAGAGCGGAATTAATTAATACGGCTAGAGAGCTTAGAGAGAAAGCCGAGAAGCTTGCTTATCTGCAAGATGATGGAGAGTATTCTTATATTGATAAGTATAAGGAAATCACATCGTGGATTTACAAAACGTGTCGGGAACTTATTCGGTTCCGAGGAGAGAATGATGAAGAAGAGGCCGAGATTTGTTTGGCTGTCCTGATCGGATATAGTACAACTATCCGTGATTCCAAGAATATTCGCAGAGCTATAGATCGTGCATACCAAGTTCTGCCTCGATTGGTGCCTTCGCTATTGAAGTGCCAGCTGTTGATATATTGCTATATTGAGGCTTGCGATGAGAGCTTAGTTCGAGAGGCAAAACAGATAATAGATTCTTGGAAAGAGCATGAAATGGGAGAAGAAGAAAAAAAAGTAGGCGAATTGTTTCAAAACTTGATGGAAGGATCTTTTGAATCATAGGAACTCTCTCTGTTGTATTTTGAAGATAAATTTGTAGTTAATCAATTTGAGAAGGACAATCATTTATATTCAAAATGGTAATCAGAATTTTTGATAAAGTCGCTATAAACTAAATAGAATTAATATTAATAATAATCAATGAAAGTATTGGTAACTGGTGGCGCAGGTTTTATTGG
>Ga0183101_1002820_pt1 | contig 10998 bp, 6 predicted proteins | sample Biomet3_FD_127790 | JGI IMG/M metagenome (GOLD analysis project Ga0183101, IMG submission 127790) | Microbial communities from bioreactor (seeded with sewage sludge) at LBNL, California, USA - Biofuel metagenome 3 | ecosystem: Engineered > Bioreactor > Anaerobic > Unclassified ... | reverse complement strand
AAAACAGATTTTCCGTCGGCGCCTTTTGCATTGGGGTCGGACGTTTTAACTCCGTCAACTATAAAAATATATTTATAACTGCCGGGGAAAAGATTAACCGAAGCACTCCATTCCTTGCCGCTCTTCTTCATTGCAACAGGGTGAGAAGTAAAGCCTCCTGCGACGGAAACTTTGCGCCCTGTTCCGTAATATTTAAAAGTAATTCTCTTTGTTTTTCCGCTGCCGCTTATAAAAACGCTTTGTTTTTTGGGAGAGCTTACTTTATCGGAATCATTCTTGTCGGATTTTTTGTCCGCCTTTTTATCTGCGTTCTTTTTATCTGCGGCTTTCTTATCCGCTTTTTTATCAGCATCTTTTGCGTCGGCTTTTTTGGCTTCCGCTTTTTGAGAATCGTCCTGTTTTACCGCAGTCGCTTCCTTTACGGGCTGAGCGGCTTCCTGCGGCGCTGGCTCGTCGGTAATTTTTACTTCCTCCGTTGCCGCGGTTTCAACTTCGGGTGATGCGGGGGCGGTAACTTTGTCTTCCGCCTTAGGCGTCAAAACGGTATCCTGCTGCGTCGGTTTTATATCCTGCACAAGAACCTGATCAAGAAAAGGCTCCTTCCGCGCGGGCGTCGGACTGAAAAAAGATTTATAAATAAAAAAGCCGAATATGCAAGTGGCTATAAGGTCAAGGAAAATTAAAAACAGCCACATTTCTTTTGAATTCTTTTTGCCTTCATTTTGATTTTCTTCCTGCATAATATCCTCTTTAAAAGCGGGCGAAGGGAATCGAACCCTCGTTTAAAGCTTGGGAAGCTCTCGTTCTGCCATTGAACCACGCCCGCATAAATTAGTCATCAAATATCATATAGATTTTACTAAATACTTCCCTCAAGAGCAATTTACAAACAAAAACGTATTTGCGGGTTTCTAACTAATCTTTGAATTCGTTTTTATGAGAAGACAGGAATGCCAAAGCGTCTTCTCTGTTTTTTAATCTTCCCTCAACCTGTTCAAGCGAAACCCTTTCCAAAATCTGCCCGACTTTGGGGCTTGGCGCAATTTTAAGCATATGCATAACGTCGCGCCCGTCAATCAGTCTGCGCGGAAGAATTATTTTTTCAGACTCGTAAAAATATTTATTAAACAAAAAGTTTACCACCTGCATATGGCGCAGCGTTTTGCCAAGGCTGCCTTTTTTGTGCCCTTCTTCCAGAGTCATTATCGGCAAAGAAGATTTTTTTATCAGAGCGCGCACCTGTGCAGGCGTAATATAGCTTGTGTAATCCGCCCAGCACAAAAGAAGCATCGGCACGCCCGCGGGCCCGAGTTCCTTAAAAAATTTGTATACGCCGCGGTCTGTTATAATCTCATTGCTGGCAAGATTGCTGGGGCGAAGGTGAAACTCTATCATTTTGGATATAAGTTTGATATCAGCCGATGAATATTTTAAATTCTTTAATATTTCTTCCGTCATGGCCGCGCCGAGTTCTTCGTGGTGGAAAAAGCGCAATCGCCCGTTTATCATCTTTGCGGTGGAAGGTTTTGCAACGTCGTGCAGCAAAGCTGCGGTTTTATATAAGGCGGTATCAAGCGGAAAAGCGCGCAGTTTTCTGTAAAACTTAGGGAAAGCGGCATCAAGGTGCGAAAGCAAATATTCCATGCGCTCAACCACGTTAAGCGTATGAGTAAAAACTCCGCCTTTGCCGTAATAGCATACCGCACATTTTTTTTGTTCTTCAAGTTTCGGGAAAATTGCGCAAAGCAAACCGTATTTATCCATAAGGCGCAGCATATCGGCCGTGCCGCGGCAGGCAAAAATGCGTTTAAGCTCTTCCTGTATTCTCTCCCCCGCGCTGTTAGAGATAAGAGCTTTATATTTCTTTATTTTTAAAAGGGTTGCATCTTCAATTTTAAATCTTAATTCCGCAGAAGTTCTGAAAGCGCGTAAAAGTCTTAAAGGATCGTCTTTGAAAGCGTTTTTGGAATTCAGTCTTATAGTTTTCTTTTTTATATCGTCAATGCCGCCGTTCAAATCAACGATATTTTGCTTTTTGACAGAAAGTAAAATTTCGGATTTATCGCCGCAGCGTCTTATTTTTATCTCAGGCAGCGCGGCAACAGGGTAAGCAAGGGCGTTAATTGTGAAATCGCGGCGTTTTAAATCTTCAAAGATGTCTTTGCCCGCAAAAGCGCACAAATCAATTTGAATGCCTTTCTTGCCGCAAATGCGCCATACGCAAAAAGCGGGATCCATTTCAAAAGCTGTCCCGTTTAAGGCAGAAGCAAGTTTGAAAGCGGAAGATTTTACGTCTTCTTTCGGCAGGGCTAAATCTATATCGCCGGAATATCTCTGCAAAACCGCATCGCGGACAACCCCGCCCACATAATATGCGCGCGGGGCCGTCTTGCAAATCAGTTTTGAGATATTTTTCATTTTGCGGCTTCTTCAACAGGGGCTTCGGCAGCCGCTATGCGGGCCTTAAGTTTGGCCTCGGCATCTTTTCTCAAATCTTTCTTAAGAATTTTCCTGAGGGAATTTTTAGGTAATTCCTTCATAAATTCTATATCGCGGGGACGTTTGTAATTATCAAGATTTGCTTTAAGGAATTTTCTAAAGTCGCTTTCATTAAATTCCACGCCGGGCTTTTTAACCGCGTAAAGCTTTATGAATTCTCCGCCTTTGCCGTCCGGCACGCCGATTACCGCGGATTCTTCTATCCCGGGGTATTCTTCAATTACGTGTTCAACCTGCGCGGAGAAAACCTTTAAGCCTTTGATAATAATCATATCTTTCTTACGATCGCGAATAAACAGGAAGCCTTCGTCGTCCAAAATGCCGATGTCCCCCGTTTTAAACCAACCGTCTTTATCAAAAGCGTCAGCCGTCGCCTGGGGATTATTAAAATATCCCTTAAAAACTATATCGCCTTTCACGCAAATTTCACCTTCTGCATTGCGCGGCAGTTCGTTGCCGTCATCATCTGCAATTTTGACTCTTATATATGGCAGATTGATGCCCACGGACCCTGTTTTGATGTTAGTTTCCGTGTTAACGCTGATGATAGGGCTGGTTTCTGTAAGGCCGTAACCTTCCAAAATAGGAAGGCCGAGTTTTTCTTCAAAATGAGCCTGAGTTTCTTTATTGAGCGGAGCCGCGCCCGATACGCAAAAGCGCACTTTTCTGAAAGCCCAATATTGCAGGTAAAGCCTCTTTAAACCTTTTGCTTCTTTGGCCAAAACGCCGTAAAGCTGCGGCACGGCAATCATAATGGTAACTTTTTCTTTGCCCATCAGGTTCAGCCAAGCCGAAGCGGGCGTTATGTTAGGCATAATAATTGTCTTTAAGCCCAAAGTGAGAGGCAGAACAATATCCGTAGTCCAGGCCAGAGTGTGGAACATAGGCAAAATGCACAAAAAGACGTCTTCGTCCGTAATCTTGAAGAGCAAAACCACAAACATAAGGTCCGACATTATGTTTTTATGGGTGAGCATAACGCCTTTTGGCATACCCGTGGTTCCGGACGTATAAAGCAGCATTGCAACATCGTCAACAGATGCGTGGCAGGTTAAAGTTTCATTATTAAACTTGCTTTCTTTTATGCACGGCCAGAAAAGTTTTATATCCGGGTCGTTTAAAGCCTTGACGCTGGAAGAAATTTCGTCGGTGGAAAAAATATATTTTAGCGAAGGCAAATCTTTTTTTACTGCCGCATAGTTACGCAGAAATTCGGCCTGGGTTACTGCTATTTTAACGCCGCAGTCGCCCATAATAAACTTGAGCTCTTCGGCTTTTGAAATCATAAAGTTTATAGGAACCGAAATAGCGCCTATTTTATATAAAGCATAATTGGTTATGACGGCTTCAACGGAATTTCTTACTGCAACGGCGACTTTATCGCCTTTTCTGATGCCGTATTCCCAAAACATATCAGAAGCGCGGTCCACGCTCATCAAAAGTTCATGATAGGACCAGCTTTTGCCTGCCGCTATAATAGCGACGGCCTCCGGCTTTCTGTAGGCGCTGGAGGTTAACGCGGTATAAAGATCTGTCTGTTTTATCATACTTTTTTATTTTACAATTTAATATTTTACGTGGCAAACGCCAGAAACGCAATTCTTGGGGTTTTTAAGACGAAAAAAAGCAAAAAACTTGTTATTCTGCAAACGAAAAAGCCCGCCTTTAAAGCGGGCTTTTTCAAAAATGTTAAAATCAGGCTCTGACACACGTAAGAACTACCGCGCTGCCCGAAGAGTTATCACAATGCGGGCCGTTGCTGCATGTATAAACGCCGCAGGTAGTGCCTGCACTTTGGCTTATCACACATTTATAATCGCAGCTTGCGTCTTTGCAAAAACTGTTACAAACAGACTGGTCCGCCGCGCCGCTGCAAGCGCCGATTCCGCGCCCCAGCAAAGTCCCGCCTTCCCACCAGTTGCCGCTGTTATAATAAGCATGGTGAACGGTGCAGCCGTCGCCGGACGAAACCGTGGGCAGATGTCCGCCGTCAAAATAAGCATACGGAGAAGTCTTTGCGCAAGTTGATTTATTCAGATAAGAATATATATTGTGGCAGTCTACAAGAACGCCTGCGCTGATACGTTTGGGTTTGTAGGCATACACACAGGAAGAGCCGTCCAAGGATACTTTACCCTGAGGGCAGCAAACGCCGTTTGAAACTATATCGGTGCTTTTGCACTTGTTGCAGTTGCCGCTATAAAAATACGGAGTTGCACTGGGGCATGAACAATGCCCGCCGGTGTAAGCCGAGTTATCGGGGCAGGAGCAGGAACACATAGCGTCTGTCCACGTTCCGGCAGGGCCGTATTGCGTGCTTGTGCAGGCAGCTTTCTTAGAATTATAATCACTTTGAGAGCAAGCCATACATTTGCCGCCCCATTCGTAAGGAGTATCGCTTGAGCAGCCGCAGGTGGTGCCGTTCCACGTTTTACCTACCGGGCAGGAAATACAATTTGTGCCGTCAAATAAAGGTTTATCAAGCGGGCAGGCGCATTGAGAGCCGTCCCATCTTGTTTTTGGGGAAGAGCAGCTTGGTACGCAGCTTGCGCTTGAAGAATCCCAGTTAGGTTTGCTTGACGGGCAAGAGCAGTTGCAGGCCGAATCCATAACCTGTCCGCCTATACAGCTTCCGGGGCAGGAACAGGAACAATCGCTTGCATTTTGCGTGCCGCCGTTGGTGCAAACATTTGCGCAAACGCAGCTTTTGGTTGTAACGTCATAAACTTTTGCCGAAGGGCAGGAAGGATAAGCGCATTTCGTCCCGTTCCAGGTCGTGCCTTCGGGGCAGCAGGAAGAAGGATTTGTAACGCAAGGGTCGTTGCCGGAACCGCCGTTATCTGTCGTACTGTTTATTGTAACTGGCGGACAGCTTACGCTGCTTACGTTATCTATAATACCGCTTAAAGTTGAACATCCGTTGCCGACGCAGCCGACTTGCTGGGTTTCATAGTTCCTGTAAATTACATAAGAATCGCTCTGGCTGCTTTGATACGCGGCAGAGAAGCAGGAATCAGACATCTGATAAGTAAAAGGACCTACTTTAACACCGCTTTGGCTAACTGTTTTATTGCCGTCCAAGCCTTTTACGGGCACGCTTAAATCAGAAAAACTCTGCGCATAGTTTTTATTGCTGATATAATAAGCCTCTTGTTTTTCAGAAGCAACGTCAAGCACGTGCAAAGCATCGCTTGCGCGGCTCCTTTTCATAGTTCTGGTATAAAGAGGCACGGCGACAGAAGCAAGAACGCCCATTATCACCACGACAATGAGCAGTTCAGTCAAAGTGAAACCCTTTTTAGACGCTATCATAGACTTTACCCCCGCTCTTCAAAGGAATTATTAAATAATATACATCAATATCATTATTTTTTCAATAATGACGGCCAGAATAAGCCGATGCTAAAAGATAGCATATTTATAACAAAATAAATATCACAATTTTGCGCCGAAAGTTTAATGATGCTTTTGCCGTAGGCCCTGCGCTGTAATAAGTTTTTTGCCGTTTTTCCTTGTTGTTCAATGAAGAAATAAATGTAGTTTTTTAAAATGCCGTTCAATAAAGGAATTAAAAAGGTTACGCCGTAACCTGATTATGCCATTGCCGTAAAACTCCCGCGGCAGGAAGTTTCTTGCCGATTTCGCGCCGCAGTCGTAATTGTCATTTTTAAGAGATTATAGGGCGGTCTTGTCCGAGAAAAAACCGACAGGCCTTTTACAAAAAGCTTTTGTCGGTTTTTGCGAGTTGCCGCCCGCTCTTAAAAATGATAATTACGGGCGCATATGAGGCAAAAACTTCTTCCGCAAAAAAGAGAATATTTTAAAGTAGTTTATTGCATGCCTTTCAATGAAGAAATAAATGTAGTTTTTACACGTTGTTCAATAAAGAAATAAATAAAAGTTTTTCCCCTTGATTTTCTATAAAGAAATCAAATAAATAAATTCTTTACCTTTCCGTTCTTAAGAATAAATGCAAAAAAATACCCGCGCTTCTTTTTGAGAAACGCGGGCATTAAAAACACTTTTATATCCAAAGATTCAGTTTGGTAACTTTATCCTGTTTTCTAACTCTGGGCTCGCCCACAAGTTCCTGTATGTAAATTTCCGCAACAAAAACTTTGGTTCCGGGCAAAAGATGTCCGCCCGCTACAGCGCCCTGAGCATCGGAAAGCACAAGATGAGCGTGAACGTTTGACCTGTTATCCATAATGCTGATATTGCCTTCAAGGTTAAGAATTTCCATTTCTTTGGATAAGGTCTGCTTTTCGTATTTTTTCTTTTTCTGGTCGTAGAAAGCCAAAGTGGCCGTCTCCAGAGAGCCGATTCCGCTCACAATGCCGCACTTTATCTGATTATCGTGGCAAAAATCAGTCAAAGATTCCAAAAGGTCTTTGCCTTTAGTAATCTTAAAAATATAAGTTCTGCCCGTAAGATAAGGTTTTTGTTCTGACATATAATCTCCTTTAAATAACTTGGTAAATCTAATGCCAGGAAGTCTTTTTGACTTCCTGCAAATATTCAAGCACCTGCGCAAGTTGGCTTTGCGCGTCCATATGCGCTTCTTTATAAACATCGCCCGCTTTGCCGCTGGTCATATACTTATCCTGTTTGAAAGGGTAAACCGACATTTTGGGACCGTTTTCGGATTTAAGCCAGCAATACATAGTAGGCAAAGTGAAATCGGTAACCGCCATGGCGCGTTTTTTGTCTTCAAAAGGCAAAATTTCTTCCTGCTTTTCCGGGCTGAGCATAGTAAACAATTCCCTGCTGCTGACGCAATAAACGTTAAGTTTAAAGCCCTGCTTTTGAAGCTCGGGCAAAACTCCGTTTACAAATATCCCGCCCGCGCCTGCGCCCTGCACAATTATAACGCCGTCAGGAATTCCTTTAACTTTTGAAATTGCATAAACACCGTTCTTGGCATTGATGGCAGGATCGCCGCCCAAAGCTTCCCTGTCAATTATTTTTACGTTAGGTCTTGTTACTACTGGGTACAAAACCGCGGGACGCTTTGACAAAGCTTCGCTCAAAAGCGGCCAAACATCATTGCCGTCAAGCGGAGTAAGCGTTATTGCCGCGCCTTTGGGGAAATCTTCTTCAATCAGCTGCAAACATTGCGGATCTGCATGTGTCGGGCCGTCTTCGCCCGTTGAAATGCCCGCGTGAGAGCCGAAAATTACAAAAGTATGTTTGGGTTTACCCGTGGCTTCCTGATAGCATTGCTGGCCTATGGCGTGAAGCCTTGCCTGGGTATGAGTCATGGCAGAAGTGAAAGCCGCGTAAGAAGCCGCAACGCCTATTTGCCTTCCGAACGCGCTGACGCCGCTCATAACACAGCTTAAGCCGTCTTCGCAAATGCCGCCGCCTGCGACCATACGGCTCTGCGGGTTTGAATTCTTATTATAAAATCCGGGGGCATAAGGCTTTACTATTGCGCCGACTCCGGTTGAACCGCTCAAATCAGCGCAGGCGACGTACATGCTTCCGCCCGTTTCTTTTGAAATATAAGCCAAAGCTTCAGACATAACCTTTCTGATTGCGGGGTTATCCTGCACTGTATAATTAAACTGCGCGGGAACCTGCTGCGGTTTGAAATCTGTATAAACTTTTTCGGTCTGCGGAGCCTGTGAAACTCTGTGTTTGGAATCCAAATCAAGTTTTGCCGCCGCAATTTTGCCCGCCAGATATTCAAAATATTTTTTATTTTTGCCGATAACTTCCCTGACGGTAAGAAGAGTTTTCCAAAAATAATCTTCAACGTTCTGGGGCGTTTGCTCGCCTTCAAAACGCGGGAAAGAAACTTTGAAAGTCTTTTCAAATTCAGACAAAGAAGCATAAAATCCTTCAGAGGCAAACTTGTGCCCGCTTCCGTGGCTTGCTTTGCCTTCTATGCCGTAATGCCAGCCTTTTACAGTTCTGTAAACTATGACCGTCGGCTGGGCGTCGCTTAAAGAATAAGCAAATTTCTGCGCGGCATAAACCTGTTTAAAATCAAGCCCGTCGGGCACTTCTATAACGTTAAAACCATTTATATAAAAGAGCTCCGCGGGAGTCCAGGAGACATAATCCCCGGGGACGCCGTTTTCTGCGGTAACTTTGTTGCTGTCTATTGAAGCCTGGTTCCAGTCAAGATGGAAAATTACGTTATCAAGCCCCGCGGCCGAAGCTATTGCCAAAGCTTCCGCGCTGCGGCCCGCGCTCAAACCGCCTTCGCCTTCAATAACGTTTACTTTGGGCGAATTCTGCGGATATGCAGCAGCCGCGGCAATGCCCAAACCTACGCTTGAGCCCACACCGACGCCGCTTGCGCCGGTTGATATTTTGATAAAAGGAGATATAGGAACCGGATGCCCGTCCAAAGGTTTAACGTTAAATTCTTTCAAAAGTTTTGTGCCGATTGAAAGAGAATGCCTGAACCCGAGCAAATCTTCAAGGCGAAGCTGTCTCTTTTCGCTCGCCAGAAGAGCGGGCGCATAAGTTCTTACAATTTCGTTTCTGAGGGCGGACATTGCATAAAAGCCCAATGCTTTATGCCCCGCCGCATAAGAAAGGATATCGGCATCGTCCCTGTCGGGGTCGGTTATATCATAAGACATAACGTTATAGGCAAGGTTTGCAACTATTCTGCCCGAAGATATACTGCCGCCCGGGTGGCCCGAAAGCGGAGCAAAGTCATAAAGTATTGAACAAAGGGCCCTGTAAACGACATCGGCATACGTTAAGGCTTTCAAATCTTCTTTTGATATTTTGAATTCGGCTTCTTTCAAAATATCTTTTACCTTATAATAGCGTCCTTTTTTTGCGTCCGTTTTGAAGTTTGAAATTTTAACCGGCATAAAATCTCCGTACAAATTAAATTTTGCCGCTGTAATCGGCAATAAACGCGCCCGCCAAAGAAACTGCGGCGTCAACGTCATTTTTGCTTGCCGTTTCAACGTTTGAATGTATATATCTTACTGGCAAAGACAATGCGCAAACGGCAACGCCGCCCGCGCTCCTTTGCATTACTTTTGAATCGTTAGAGCCTCTTGCCGAAACTCTTAACTGATAAGGAATTTCTTCCTTCTTACAAATCTCTTTTAAGCGTTTTACAACCGCATTGCTGGCTATTGTTGAAGAATCGCAAAGCGTAATGCCTATGCCGCAGCCGAGCTTTAAAACATAATCCTGCGGGGCAATATCGGGCATATCCAAGGCGCCAGTGGTATCAACCGCAAGCGCGGCGTCGGGGCGTATTGCAAAAGAGGAAACTTCAGCCCCCACAAGCCCGCATTCTTCCTGAACCGTAAAAACAAAATAGACGTCCGCCTGCGGAGTTTTCATATTTTGTATTACTTTAATCAAAACATAAACCCCCGCTCTGTCGTCAATAGCCTTTGCAGAAAACAAACCGTTGCCGAATTCTACCGGAGTTCTGTCCAATGTTACCGGATCGCCGACGGTTACTGTTTCTGCGGCTTTTGCGCCAAGGCCGGTATCAATAAAAAGGTTATCCGCGCTTACGGGTTTGGACATATCCGCCGCGGTAAGATAATGCGCGGGTTTTGCGCCGATAATGCCGTGCACAATGCCGTCGCTTTCAGTCTGTATCAAAACCCTTTGCGAAAGAAGGGTGCGCGGGTCTATACCGCCCGTCAGAGTAAAGCGCAAAAATCCGTCGTCGCCGATATATTTGACGCGCATTGCGACTTCGTCCATATGCGCCGCAACCATAATTTTTTTGCCGTTTTTACCCTTTTTTAAAGCGATAAGATTGCCCAAAGCGTCAATTTTGATATCGTCGCAGAACGGTTTTATAAGGCGGATTATATGTTCGCGCAAAAGCTCTTCCCGCCCGCTTGCTGCGGGAATCAGGCTGAGCTCAGAAAAAAGCTTAAAATCCATAATCCTCCAAAAAATTGACGGTTATCAAAGGCATTGTAGCATATTTTCGGGCTTTTGTTGCTTTCAATAAAACAGGCCTTTTTTACGTGGTTATAATGAGTATATTAGGTTTTTACGCAGTTTCATAAAGAAACAAAAAAGCCCCCGCTTTTTAACGGAGGCTTTTAAAATTGTTAACTTTTAAATTACCAACCGTTTTTGGTTATTGAACACTTATAGTTAACGGTGTTTATGGAAGCAGAACTTCCTGTTCCGCCGCAAAGCATACAGGCGCAAATTTCGCCGTCGCTGGCACAAGGTATATATGAATCAGTATCTTCTGTGCAGTTATATCTGTCGGAAGAATTTGCCATACAAGATTGCGGGCCTTCCGAAGGCGCGTAGCAACCGCCGTAACCTATACTTTGTCCGCCGTAAGAGCTCCACACTTTGCTATAGCATGTGCCGTCGTCTTCTTCAGGCGTTACATCGGCGCAGCATTTGCTCTTGTGGCTGTTCTTATAAGAATAATTGCTGCAATCCGCACAATCGCCCCATGAGCAGGAAGAAGAACACGTTTGCGTTCCGCCGTCGCCGCAAGTTTTAGTTGCGCCAGGTCTGCAGGCTCCGCCGCCG
>Ga0183101_1002818_pt1 | contig 11003 bp, 11 predicted proteins | sample Biomet3_FD_127790 | JGI IMG/M metagenome (GOLD analysis project Ga0183101, IMG submission 127790) | Microbial communities from bioreactor (seeded with sewage sludge) at LBNL, California, USA - Biofuel metagenome 3 | ecosystem: Engineered > Bioreactor > Anaerobic > Unclassified ... | reverse complement strand
TTTTTATAAATATTAATTATATGATACAGTGACTCTATATAAATGGATGGAGAATGTATTTATATAGAGTCACTTTGCCAAACATATTTTATAAGAAAGCACAAAAAAAGACTGCAAAATTGCAGTCTTATCCAGCTTTACATTTTAATTGAATTTTCTTTGAATCAGCCATATTAATAAGTTCTTTAGCATGTTCAAGTGTAAGTCTTGTAACTTCAGAGCCACCTATCATTTTGGCTATTTCATATTCTTTCTCTTCTTTATCCATTTTTCTAACTCTAGTATAAGTTTTCTCGTCCTTAATTTCCTTTGATACCCAATAATGTACATCAGATATACAAGCAATTTGAGGCAGATGTGTAACACAGAATACTTGATGTTTTTTAGATATAGAATACATTTTCTCCGCTACAGCTTGAGCTATCCTTCCACTAATTCCCGTATCTATTTCATCAAATATAACCGTCGGTATTTGATCTTTATCTACAAATACAGTTTTCAAAGCTAACATTATTCTTGAAAGTTCTCCTCCTGATACAACCTTTTCAAGTGGTTTTAAAGGCTCTCCAGGGTTTGTAGATATACTGAACTGTACTTTATCCATACCATTATGAGTAAACTTATCCTCTAAATCCACATTTATCTTAAATACACTTTTTTGCAGGCCAACAAAATCTAACTCATTCTTTATTTTTATTTCTAATTTTTGGGCTATTTCGCATCTCTCGCTATGTAGCTTTTCGCCTTCAATTTTTAACTCTTCTTTTAATCTGTTTTTTTGATTTTTTAAACTCTCTATTATTTCACTGCTATTTACTAATTCTTCGTATTGTAATTTACTTTTTTCTTTGTATTCAATAATTTCTTTAACATTTTTGCCATACTTCTTTTTAAAACCATTGATTTGATAAATTCTACTATTTATAAATTCCAGTTCTTTTTCATCATAATAAATGTTATCTTTAATATCTCTTATTTGTTCTATACTGCCCTCTATGTTATAGTAAGCATCCTGAAGAGAATTACATATTTCCTTTAATTTGGGCAAATTATTTTGTAGTAATGCAAGTTCTTTTATTACAATACCTAAACTATCGTAAATAGAAGTTTCATCTTCTCTTCCGCTATATAGATTCACATAACAGCCCTTTAGTGTTTTATCTATTTTCTCTGCATTAGAAAGCATTTTATACTTTTCTTCTAGTTCTTCTTCTTCACTTTCCTTTAAATCCGCAGTGTTTATTTCATCTATTTGATATTTTAAAAAATCTAAAAGTTTTTCTCTTTCTCCATCTTTACCTAATAATTCAGACATTTTATTTTGCACTACATTCAATTCGTTATACTTTTCTTTATAGTTGTCTAATATTTTTTTTATGTTATCTTCTCCATAATAATCCACATAGAAAATATGATTCTCAGGCGCAAGTAAATTTTGATTTTCATGCTGGCCATGAATATCCAATAAAGTACTGCTTATTAATTTTAGGGTTGATAACAATACTGATTTTCCGTTAACCTTTGCAATGCTTTTACCGCTTTGAAATGTCTCTCTACTTACTATAATTAAGTCTTCTAATTCTATCTCTAGTTCTTTTAGAATTTCTATTGTCTTTGAGTTTTCAACAGTAAAAATAGCCTCTACAAAGGTTTTATTTTCCCCTGTCCTTATTAAGTCCTTATTAAACTTACTTCCAAGTACAAAGTTTATGGCATCTATAAGTATTGATTTACCTGCCCCTGTTTCACCTGAAAGCACATTAAACCCTTTGTCAAAAGATACAGTCAAGTCTTCTATTAATGCAAAGTTTTTTATATTTAACTGAAGAAGCATATATTAAAAGCCTCCTACTAAGAAATCATTTTTTTCATTTTTCGAGTTATAGTTTGAGCTTTTTCATTATCTCTTGTTAATACAAATATAGTGTTATCCCCTGCTATAGTACCTGCTATTCCATCAAAATTCAATGAATCAATAGCTTCTGCTGCTGCAGAAGCAGAACCTGATATCGTTTTTAAAATCACAAATTTATCAACACTTTCAATACCAATTACAGTTTGAGAGAAAATATTAACAAGCTTGTTTGATAAAAAGTTTTCAGTATGTATTATAGTAGCATATTTGTATTTACCGCTTTCTGATAAAACCTTTATAAGTTTTAGTTCCTTTATATCTCTAGAAACTGTAGCTTGTGTAATATTCATTCCACTTTTTTTTAGTTCATCTGCAAGTTCTTCCTGTGTTTCTATATCCTTAGAGTTTATAATTTCAAGTATTTTAGCATGTCTTGTTACCTTCATATACTTCACCTTCACATCCCTTTGCCCTATACATAATTTTTTTTCTTAGCGTAGTAAAATAATCATTCTCAATGAATTTTATTAATTTACATTTATATTTTGACCTAAAAATATTTATTATATTAGTACTATCCGTTTCTATCCATTCCTGACCATCTGCTGATAGAAAAACACTTTCGTTATCTCTTCTAACTTTTACAGCTATTTTACTTTTTCCATCTAATACGATAGTTCTGGATGCAAGAGACTGTGAATACATAGGTGTTAAGGCTAAAGTATCAAGCTCTGGATGTATTATAGGCCCTCCTGCAGCTAGATTATAAGCAGTAGATCCAGTTGATGTACATACCATAATCCCATCTGCATCAAATGTATTATAAAACTTATCATTAATAAAAACTTCATACTTCTGTATCCTTGAGGAAAGTGCTTTATATATGACTATATCATTTAAGCCACTATAAATTCTTGTTTCGCCTCCCTCATGGTAACTACATTCAACCATTGTTCTTTCTTCAATAGTATATTTCCCATGAAACAGATCTTTAATAGCAACATCAATATTGGTGCTATCTACTTGTGCTAAAAAACCTAAATGTCCCATATTTATTCCTAAAATAGGTATACTGTGCTTATGCATATGTCTTAAAGTATTCAGTATCGTTCCATCTCCGCCTAACACTATAATTATATCTAACTTAGAACTTTCTGTTTCATTTAATCCATTACAGTCTTCATAAACCTTAATGTTAATATCTGTATTTTCGTTTCTAATTGTTTTAATAACCATATCCATCATTTTTTTATCTGGGTCTTTTGTCGTATTCACATTAATACCTATGTTTTTCATAGTGCCTCCCCATTTAGCTCATGATGTGCTAAGTTAACCTTGTTATCAATATCTTCTTGTTTAAAACTTTCAACAAAATCTTTTTCCTTAGTAAAATAAACTAAATATTCCATGTTCCCTTCTGGTCCTTTTATAGGAGAATAATCCAGGTCAATAATCTTAACATTGGATTCTTGTAAAAATTTTACAATTCCGTATATAACCTCTTTATGTGTAGATTTTTCTCTAACAACTCCTTTTTTACCTACCTTTTCTCTTCCAGCTTCAAATTGGGGTTTTATTAAAGCCATTATTCTTCCATTTTCATTAAGTAGATTTAAAACAGTAGGTACTACTTTTTTAAGAGATATGAAAGATACATCTATACTAGCAAAATCTCCATATTCACCTATCTCCTCAGGTGTAACATATCTTACATTTGTTCTTTCCATACACACTACTCTTGGGTCAATTCTAAGCTTCCACGCAAATTGACCATATCCGACATCTATAGAAAAAACTTTTTTTGCTCCATTTTGAAGCATACAATCTGTAAAACCACCAGTAGAGGCTCCTATATCAAAGCACACTTTATCCTTTAAATCTATATTAAAATTTTTGACAGCTTTTTGCAGTTTTAATCCTCCACGACTTACAAATGGTAATTGTTCACCTTTGAATTCAATATTAGAATTTTCCTTAACCTTTTCCCCACACTTATCAAATCTTTGGCCATCTATAAATATCTGTCCTGCCATTATACTTGCTCTAGCTCTCTCCCTTGAATCAAAAATCCCCTTTTTAACTAATAGAATATCTAGCCTTTCCTTTGTTTCTGACATAGTAAACTCCTTCACACTTAAACTATTTTCAATATGCTCTTTATAATTCCGTCTGAATCTAAACCATATAATTTATATAAAATGTCCGTTTTTCCATGTGGTATAAATTCATCCTTAAATCCAAGATTTAGTACTTTTACTTTCTTATCTAAAGAATTCACGTACTCAAGTATGTAAGAACCTAATCCTCCATGTAGTACATTATCCTCTATGGTTACCAAATTGACATCTTCCTCCACCAAATCTTCCAGTAATCTTTTATCTAGTGGTTTTACAAAACAGGCATTTATAACTCTAACACTAATTCCACTTCTCTGTAGCTTTTCTTTTACTAAGAGCGCATGTTGAACCATTCTCCCCTGTGCAATTAAAGCTATTTTTCCTTCACCATGTAACACTTCCCAGCTTCCAAGATTGAAATTTTTTATAGGTTCTAACTCTAGATTAGAATTATCTCCACCTCTTGGATATCTTATAGCTATAGGATAATTTTGATTTACTGCCCATCTGAACATATATTTGAGTTCGGATATACACTTAGGTGACATAACTGTCATATTTGGCATATGCGTTAAAAATGATAAATCAAAGACACCTTGATGAGTTTCTCCATCATCCCCAACTATACCTGCTCTATCTATGGCAAATATAACTGGAAGTTTTTGTATGCAAATATCGTGCAAAATTTGGTCATAGGCCCTTTGAAGAAAAGTAGAATACACTGCAAAAATAGGTTTTAACCCTTCTTTAGACATACCAGCTGCTAATGTTACAGCGTGCTGTTCTGCAATTCCAACATCAAAAAACCTATTAGGAAATTTTTCAGCAAACTTATTAAAACCTGTTCCATCCCTCATGGCTGCTGTTATGCCTACTATATTCTTATCCTTTTCAGCAAGTTCTACAATTTCATTTCCAAATGCTTTTGAATAAGTATCACAGGAAGTAACACATAATTCACCACTATCACAATTAAAAGGTCCTATTCCATGGAACTTACCTGGGTTTTGTTCTGCAAATTCATAACCCTTGCCCTTTTTAGTTATTATATGCAATATAACTGGCCCTTTAATATTTTTCGCCCTACCCAACACCTCTGTTATTTCTTTTATATTATGGCCATCAATAGGTCCTAGGTATTTTATACCCATATCTTCGAAAAACATTCCTGGCACTAACATTTGCTTTATGCCATTTTTGATTCTTTCAAGATATTTCGCCATACCTTTTCCTATATTTGGTATCCTTTTTATGGTGCTCTCTATTTCTTCCTTAATTCTATTATATTTAGGATCTATTCTCAATTTACTTAAATATGTAGATAACCCACCTACATTTCTTCCAATAGACATCTGATTGTCATTTAATATTATTATAAGCTTAGTTTTTCTAAAACCAACATCATTTAAGGCCTCTAATGCCATTCCTCCAGTTAAAGCTCCATCGCCTATTACAGCTACTACTTCTGAGTTTTCATTTCTTAAATCTCTAGCCCTTGCCATACCAAGCGCTGCCGATATAGAGGTGCTGCTGTGACCGGTTTCAAAGAAATCATATATACTTTCAGATCTCTTTGGAAATCCGCTTAATCCTCCAAATTGTCTAAGAGTTTCAAATTTATCTTTTCTTCCTGTAAGTATTTTATGTATATATGCTTGGTGTCCTACGTCCCAAATGAGCTTATCTTTATTTAGGTCAAACACATCAAATAAGCTTAAAGTAAGTTCTACTACTCCCAGGTTGGATGCAAGATGGCCTCCTGTTTTAGAGACCTTATCTATTAGAAACAATCTTATTTCCTTTGCTAATTGTTCCTTTTCTTTTAATGACATATGCTTTATATCATTAATATCTTTATAATTATCTAGTAAATTAGACATCTTCATCTATCCTTTTTTAAAAAAATATAATATTTTACAAACCCTAAAAAGTATATCATTACTTTTATTAATTGCCAAATTCTTTCCCAAGGATTTTCCACCTATGGTAAAAGCTCCTATTAAAACTCCTATAATTGTTGTCATCATAGTAGCGTTAATATGTGGAAAAATTAACTTTATTTTATCAACTATTAAAAAACCTATAGAACCACTTACTATCCCGCATACGTCTCCAACTACATCATTACATACACTTGAAGTTCTATCCGCATTTCTTACTAATTTTATTGCAATTTTAGCTCCCTTTATTTTTTTTGAAGCCATAGCATGAAAGGGTATTTCATCTGCTGCTGTTACAGCAACACCTATCATATCAAAAATTATACCAGTTACTATAATAAAAATTAATATAATAAAAGCTACTAATATATTAACCTTTTTTAGTAGCACATCAGATAAAAGAGAAATACTTCCGCAGATTATTATTGATAAAATAATAATTGTAATTAACCATCTAGTATTGCTCTTTTTATTATTCCATTTAGACTTGCTTCCCAAGTATTCATTCCCCCAAGATTCACTACAGTTAAAATTATGTAATACTGCTATACAAAATACTATTATTTATAATTAACTTTAATGTGTTCGCTTTAATAAGGTGGCAGTATACTGAGTAAACTTTGCGGCTTAGGTCCAGTAGGATTTCCCATAGAATAATCGAAATGTCGCCATTTTGACGGTTTCCCTTTAATACTCTACCTACTTTGTTTCCATAAATAGAACTGGATCACCACTTAGTCCGCACTGCAATCCTCAATATACTTCTTTTATAAACAGTCTAGGAGTTTTCCTCAACAGTTAGGTACTTTTCTAGCCTCTTTTGCAGCTTGGGTTTCCTTAATCAATATTCTAAAACTTTGGCCAAAGCTTTAGGTTTAAACTCACCTCCACCCACGCCACTCAAGGCAGGCTACACTGCACATAGCTTTTACACCACAATGCAGGTTTAATCCATTGCCGTACATTAGGCATCTAGCCTAATACACGCACAATGGTCTCCACGAGGGTAGGGTCAGCTCCGCATGCCATTGCGGTCGCCCCATCCCCCTTACTCCCAGCACAAGCCCATGACTGGGCGTCATAGGCCAGCACAAGGAACTTCATCGATGTGCCCTTTAGCGGATTTTTAGCCCCGCCCTCAAAAAATACTTACCTGACTAGAATACTGCACCACCCTTATATAGCTTATCTAAATCTATATGCTAAACATAATAATCTATGTGGCAATTTCTATAATAACTTTTGTCTTATATTTTAACATTATATCATAGCTTTTTTTCTTATTCAAAGTATGTTTAAGGGAAAATTATCGATAAGATTGTCATTATAGTATTATTTTTCTCTATTTAACAAAAATAGTGTCACTTCTTTTAAGTTAGAAGTATCACCCTTTAACTTATCCAAAACTTCTAAGCACTCACCTGTAAGGGAATTACACATTTCTATACACTTATTTAACCCATAAGCTGTAATAAAAGTAGTTTTTTTATTCTCTAAGTCACTTTTAGCTTTTTTACCTAGTACCTCTGTATCCCCAACTATATCCAAAATATCATCTTTTATTTGAAAAGCTAATCCAAGCTTTTGTCCATAGTAATCTAAGTTTTGTATATCTATTTTTGGTACTCCAGCAAGTATTGCACCTGAAACTATTGAAGCTTTTATCAATGCACCTGTTTTTTTACTATGCATATAGTAGAGCTGATCTATTGGTATTTTAGTGTTTTCACTTAATATATCAACAGTTTGCCCTCCTACCATTCCCTCTGCTCCTGAACTTTCCGAAATTATCGTGCATGCCTTAATCGCATTTTTATCTTTTTCCATGCAATATTTAAACATTATATTCATAGCTTCATTTAGAAGTCCATCTCCTGCTAGTACTGCAATAGCATCACCAAATACTTTGTGATTTGTCGGCCTTCCTCTTCTTAAATCATCATTATCCATACATGGTAAATCATCGTGAATTAAAGAATAGGTATGGATCATTTCCAGTGCTGCGGCTACTGGTAGAACTTCTTTATAGTCTTCCTTGTAAAGCATATAGGTGAGTATTAAAAGTAGCGGTCTTATTCTTTTTCCACCAGCATTTAAGCTATAAGACATAGCCTCATAAACTTTTTTGTTATATAATCCTTTGTTTTGAAAGTACTCCCCAAGCCAATTATCAATTTCTGTCCTTAAACCTTCCACTGTGATTTCATTTTTTATATTCATATCACATTTCTCCATTCATAAATTGATACCAAAAATAAAGAGAGATAACTTAATCACTTCATGATTTAAACTCTATATCAAAATCTTTTTCGCCATCATCTGTAAGCAACTTTATTTTACCTTCTGCTTCATTTAAGGTCTTGTATAATTTGTTGCACAGTTTTATACCTTCTTCATATTTCTTAATGCTTTCTTCTAGAGAAAGTTCCCTATTATCCATAATACTTACTATATCTTCCAGCTTTTCCATCATGCTTTCATAAGATTCACTTTTTCTAGGCATAATACCACTCCTTTTATACTAAGGGTTAAAAATAGAAATTTATCTTAATTCTTATTCGATAACTCTATTTCCGTACTACCATCTTTTAAGGTTACTTTTATACTGCTTGCCTGTTTTAAAACACCTATTTTGCTAATTACATTTTTATTTTCATCTTCGATTATTGCATAACCTTTATTTAATATATTTAAGGGATTATGAGCTAAAAGTAAGGCGTTGCCTTTACCTAATCTTTCCTTATTCTTTTCTATTTTTCCTTTTATTTTTATATTAATCAGTTCTCTTAATCTATCTATATTATTATATTGATTTACTATATGCACCCTAGGGCTATTAGCACTTAAATTTCTCTTAATTAAATCTAACTTATTTCTTTTTTCAATTAAATTTATATTCATAATTGTGCGTATAGTATTTTTATAGGATAGAACTTTACCCTTAAATTCTTGTAAATTAAATACTGCTATTTCCGCTGCTGCAGAAGGTGTTGGAGCTCTCCTGTCGCCGACAAAGTCTACTATTGTATAATCAATTTCATGTCCTACGCCGGTTATTATGGGTTTCTTTGAATTATAAACTGCAAATGCTAGTGATTCATCATTAAAGCACCAAAGTTCTTCAATCGAACCTCCACCTCTAGCTAGTATTATAATATCTATATCCCCAACTCTATTTAGAGTCTCTATTCCATTTATTATATCTGTACTAGCATTAATTCCCTGCACTAGTGCTGGATATATTACAAGCTCTACATTACTATTTCTTCTTTTTGTAACATTGATAATGTCTCTAATAGCAGCCCCAGTTGGTGATGTTATAACACCAATTTTATTTGCATATGATGGTATGGGCCTTTTATGTTCCACATCAAATAATCCTTCGTTTTGAAGTTTACTTTTTAGCTTTTCAAATGCTATATAAAGTTCACCCATACCCTCTGGCTTCATTTCATCGCAGTAAAACTGATAGGCACCATCCTTCTCATAAACAGAAACTCTTCCCTTGACTACAACCTTCATCCCATTTTCGGGGATAAATTTCAAACTCTTCGCCGCACTTCTAAACATAATACAATTTATCTTGCTATGCTCATCCTTCAAAGAAAAGTATATATGTCCACTGCTATGAATTTTAAAATTGGAGATTTCACCTGTTATATTAGAATTAGATAATATAAAATCATTATCTAATACCTTTTTTATGTAGTTGTTTAATGCAGACACCGTCAAGGTTTTAATATACATACTATTTCTACCTTCTCTTAATATATTGTTCTTTCCCGAAGAAAAACTGATGTTACTCTAGACAACTTATTTGTCCTTTATCATACTTCCAAGAACTCCATTTATGAATGATGCTGATTTATCAGCGGAGTACTTTTTAGCAAGCTCAACAGCTTCATTTATAGATACATTGTTTGGAATTTCATTTTCATATAAAAATTCATATGTACATACTCTTAATATAGTTATGTCTATTTTAGAAAGTCTAGTTAACTTCCAGTTTTTAAGATATTTTTCAATTTCTATATCTATTGCAGCTTTATTTTCCTGAACACCTTTTAGAACTCTAATAACATATTCCATATCTATATCTCTTAAATCGATGTCTTCTGAAGTTAGTTCTTTTTTTACAGGCATCCCTGTTTCTTCACTAATAATTTCAATATTATCTACTTCGATATTTTCCTTTAAGTTTGATATAACATCCTTAAAATCTTCCTTATTTATTGTCATCTGAAATAATAATTTCATTACTAATTCTCTTGATTTTCTTCTATTCATTTTTTCCTCCTAATTTGGCTAAGTATTCTTCTACAATTAATTATTGTCATTTTAGATATAATTATACTTAAACTATTGTACTAGTTCAAGTATACTCTACAGGTTATCTTTTTACACATGGAAACACCCTCTGAATACAGAGGGTGTTTATATTACTCTTCCATCTCTTCAATAACGTCTTCGGTTTTAGGAATCATAACATTCTGTACATGTATATTTACTGCAGAAACATTAAGTCCTGTCATTGACTCAACAGCTTTCTTTACATTTTCCTGAGCTTCCACAGCTATGTCTGGTATTCTTACTCCATACTCTACTACTACATATAAGTCAATAGCTGCACTATTTTCTCCAACACTTACCTTAACGCCCTTTGATAGGTTTTTCTTACCTGCTAATATCTGAGTTATACCACCTACAAGGCTAGCACTCATGCCAACTATTCCTTTTACTTCAGTGGTAGCTAGACCTGCTATTACACCTACAACTTCGTCAGATATTTTTACAATACCCAAGTCAATTTCATTATTTATATTTTCTTCCATTCTTGTACCTCCTAGGTTTTCAACATCATTTATAAGGTAATCTTATCTACATTATACCAAATAGAATTTCCTTTTACAAACAAAATGTCTTTATTGCCCTTTATGAAAACAAAGAATTTACTGTTTTGATTTTAATAAGTATTTATTCATGAAAGTGAAACTTGAATCAGATGGGGTTTCAACCCCACCTGATTCTTAGTTGAACGAATCCAGGGACGTAGCCGCTCTTTACTCCCACTTTGAAGAAGATGGGAGTATT
>Ga0183101_1000437_pt3 | contig 11023 bp, 7 predicted proteins | sample Biomet3_FD_127790 | JGI IMG/M metagenome (GOLD analysis project Ga0183101, IMG submission 127790) | Microbial communities from bioreactor (seeded with sewage sludge) at LBNL, California, USA - Biofuel metagenome 3 | ecosystem: Engineered > Bioreactor > Anaerobic > Unclassified ... | reverse complement strand
CAGCTTTTGTTTTTTGCTGTGTTTGCTGAGCATTCGGCTTGAAATTTACACATATAATGATTGCTAATGAACAAAGTATGATTTTACTATTCATGATATTTGGGTATAAAAAATACAGACGTTTACCTTGTTGGGTGTAGAACGTCTGTATTTTAATATTTATTGTATTGTGACTGCTAGAATATCACTATAATTAATTACACCTTCTGTTTTAGCTGCTACACGAATATATATTTTGTTATCATTGGAATTGATCTTATATATATTTGAATTGAAAGTTGGATTGCTAGCTAGATCAAAAGTGATAGTGCCTTCTGTATTTTTTACTATCTGTCTGTCGGCATAATTGGCGGCGCCATTATCTACTCCCGGAGCAAAATTCCAATACCCATAAACTTCTGAGACAATATAATTATTGTTTGTCGGAGTTACTTTGTATGACACTGTGATCGTTTTGCCCGATACTTGTGCTGTTGCGCTAATACGTGCATATGGAGTCGCTTTGAGATCGAATGACGTTTGTCCGTTTACTGTAACCATTCCTTCGCAGGCAGAAACGAATGGACCATTCACGACAATCTTGTAATCGCAGTTGAATATTTTTGAGTTTTCATAACTTCCATCCATTTTTGCATAAAAATCAACAGATTTTGTTGCATCTGTATTCTGTTCAAACATATTAATGATTACGCCTGTAGAGCCTTGTACCGGAAGAGGTATTGGTTTGTTTGTCTCGGCATCGTAAATAGTTCCTTTTATGCCACCGTTTGGAGCATCGTAATTATCCAAGTCGTTGAGACAACTTGTTAAGCAAAGTAAACAGGCACTTGCTAGAAATAAATATATTTTTTTCATATTTGTCTGATGATTGTTTATTAATTGGTATATCCAGGATTCTGAACCAGTTTTGAATTAGAGTTCATATCATCTGAATTGATTTTAGTATAATAATTCATTTTTAAGAAAATACGTTTTTGTTTTGGAGTATTGTAACCTCTTTCGAAAACATATTTGCCATCGCGGATGTCGTACCAGGGATATAATGCTGTTCCTCGAAATCCGTTAAGACCTCCGTTGGTTACATCTTGATCAGCAATTCTCCAGCGTTTTAGATCCCAAAAACGATGCCCTTCAAAAGCAAGTTCAATTTTGCGCTCATGTCGTACTCTGTCCATCGTAATGGTCGAAAGTAATGCTATTCCTGCACGTTGGCGAATAGCGTTTACAGATTCTAGCGCTTCAGACGGTTTATTTAATTCCATTGCTGCCTCAGCTAAGTTCAGATAGATTTCTCCTAATCTAAAGACTGGCCATGGAGTTTCGGATTTGCCCATATTCATATCAGTCAGAGTCTCATCAAAGAATTTCTTTTGATAGAATCCTGTTTTTGAGGCATCTCCTGCATCAGCACCACCATCTTTACCTGATGTACTGTATACAACCCCATTTATTGTCACTTGATTGCCTCCGCCAGGTTGACTTGTCGCTACGTATTTTTCATTGTCGGATGCGATCACGCCACGTATCCATTCTATAGTAGTCCCCTTACAAGATGAGCCGGGAAGATATATGGAAGCAAACAAACGTGGATCTTTATTAGCAAATAAATCGTATGGATTTGAGAAACGTAAAGGTTTTCCATTTCCATCTTCCAATTTTAATGTACCATCTGAACCATCAACATATTCGTATGAATCAATCATTTCGAGAGTCGGAGCTATCCCGCATCCCCAACCTCCTCCTCTGTATGAGAAAGGAGCATTTCGTTTATCCCAACTATGGCCTTTTCCTCCTGCTACATTATATTGTTTTTGGAAAATGTATTCTCCGTTATCTCCATTTCCCTTTAGAAACATATCGCAATAATTTTGAGCTCTATTATCAGGTTTCTTATTGTAGAGTGCATATATCCCAGAATTGAGAATTGCTTTTGAAGCTTCGTAAGAGGCCTGGAAAAATCGAGTTGCTTCCGATGCAGGAATGCCAACAAGACCTTCTGACTCTACATCTCCGTATTTTGCAATCGAACCTGCATATAAAGCGGCTCTTGAACATAAAGATAAGGCGGCCCATTTGGTGGCGCGATATTTGGTAGAAGCATCACGTGTTGATGGGAGTGCTTCTGCTGCCTCTTGGCATTCTTTTACAATAAAATCGTATACTTCAACTTCTTTATTCCGTGGCACCATCAATGATTCTACATGATTAACATCATAAGTTTGTGATTCGTTTATTAGAGGAACGCCACCATATCTTTTAACTAAAGTAAAATAATGCATGGCGCGTAGGAACCGAACTTCTCCTAATAATGATTTTTTATCTGATTCAGATAGTGATGTAGCCTCGTTTAATTGCGCAATAAAATCATTGCAGTTTCGGATTAGCTTATAGCGATCAGAAAATTTCTGTTCAAACAACGCATCCTCATAAGTATAGGTTGCATTGCCATTCTCGAAAGCTGGAGCTTTTTGGAAGGACCCTTGCGCTTCATCGGACATTGATGACAGATTCATTAATCTCCATGCATCGCTATACCAATAATCAAAATCTTCTAATTGCAAGCCATCATATAAATTTACCAATACACCATTAATCAGTTTAGGATCTTTCCAGACCTGTTCAGGCGTTATAATATCAAATGATTCCTTATCAAGATAACCAGAGCAAGCTGTCATACCAAACAGAATCAAACTACAGCTAATGCTTTTTATAATTGTTGTTTTCATATTGTTTGTAATTACATTAAAAAGTTAGATTAACACCGAAATTGAATGTTTTCATTTGAGGATAGTACCTTAATGAACTTTCACTGTTCTCAGGGTCCATATATTTCATGATTCCTTCTCTGCTTGTAAATGTTAGCATATTGAAGCTATTCAAATATATACGTAATTTGTCAATACCTAAATTGTCTATCCATTTTTTGGGGAAAGTATAACCTAATTCCAATGTTTTTAAACGTAGATAATTGGCTTTATGCATAGTCCAAGTATTATTACTTTCATTTGCGGAAAATCCTGTTGGGCGGAGAGCTGGCATGTATCCGGGAATCCATTTACTATTCATGTCGGATGGGTTTTCTCTATGCCAACGATCCAACCAGATGGCGAATCCATTTCCCAATCCCTGCTGAATAAAAGGAGCCATAACATCTCCACTGATAAATACTTCATGACCGGCTGCACCCTGGAAAAATATAGTCAAATCAAAACCTTTATATTCACCAGATAAATTCAAACCATAATACATGCGTGGAGTATTTCCGTGTCCAATCGGTTTATTGTCTTTATCATCAATGATTCCGTCATTATTTACATCTTCAAATCGCAGATCGCCTGGCATTAATGATTTATTACCATTATTGTCTTGGATAGGCGCATTCAAAATTTCGTCGTAACTTTGAAATTGTCCTATGACTTTCTTTCCCCACTGGATATTTTGATAACGATCATTGCTGTTGTTTCGCCAATCGTCGTACATATTTGATGAAGCAGCACGCTCAATATGTCTATTGTATATGCGCGTTGTTGAGAAATTCGCTTTAATGTCATAAGTGAAGTCATTGATTTTATTATGGTGTCCTAAAACGATTTCAAAACCTTTCGTTTTATCGGAGTTTAAGTTTTCTTGAGGTAAAGTTTGGCCGAAGGTCGTTGGCAATGAAAGTTGCCTTGTTGCTAATAAGCCATCGCGTTTACGAATGAAGTAATCGAATTCTGTTGTGATCAAACCGGAAATTAGCGATGCTTCAAAGCCTACATTTGCAGTGGTAGACTTGTACCAGGTCAGGTTTGTATTTGGCATACCTTTATCTTTAGCCCCGTTTGAAAGTCCACTTGAACCTAAGACATAATTACCTGATGGATACGTGTAGCCGGTTAAGTATTGATATGCAGCAAAATCCCCCTCATCACCGACTTTACCATAAGAACCTCTTATTTTGAAATTGCTGAACATGGGCAGTGCTTCCTTAAAGAAATCTTCTTCAGAAATACGCCAGCCTAATGAAGCAGCAGGAAAAAATCCCCATCGTTTATCCGGATCAAATTTGTAAGAACCATCGTAACGAAAACTAAATTCAGCTAGGTATTTGTTTGCATAAGCGTAGTTTATACGACCAACCAGGCCTTCATGGGCTGATACAGATGCGTTTCCATCGTTACTGATATTTGTCTTATCGCCAGCTCCCATTTGATCTATCGCGCCAACAGTAAATTGACGATAAGCTTTAACCCAATCTGTTCGATCATTATAAAATTCCCATAAAGCTAATACACCAATATCGTGCTTTCCGAAAGTGTTTTTGTAGTTGAGAGAAATTTGTCCATTAGGCTTGAAATAGTTGTCTGACTGAGTAGTTAACTCTGAAATAGTATGACTTCCTGTAACGTTGTAAGCCTCTGTAGATTGGTTATAAGCATATTCATAATACTCTTTATACCACCGACGTGTATATTGGTTATTGTAATCGTATGCAAGTAAGGTTTTTGCAGACAGACCCTTTAACCAGGGTATTTCCCAATTGAAGGTTATAGAACCATTAAATTCTCTTCTATCTCTACGATCATAACCAATATTATCTATGTTTGATAATTGAACCGGATTCCCTTTATCCCCCGGATTCGACCAATAGTTTTCATTATTATTAGCGTATATTGCATTTACTGGTTTTGCCATTTGTATACTACGTGTTATTGGATCTGCTTCATACGGCTTATTACGAGTGTCAAGTCGACCGCTTAATTGTAAATCAACAGTAAATCCTTTTACTATTTCAGCACTTATGTTGGAACGAACATTATATTTCTTGAAAGAATAATCTTTTGATTTATAAATACCCTCCTGATCAGTATATCCAAGTGAGAAATAGTACTTTATTTTTTCCGCTCCGCCGGAAATGCTTAGATTATGATACATATTCGGAGATGTTTTACGAATAACTTCTTCATACCAGTCCGTGGTTCCGATTCCTTGTTTGAAACGGTCTAAATCTTCGTTTGAATAAGGGGCTGTTATACCAACATTTTGCTGGGCTTCGTTATATAAAGTTGCATATTCGTATCCATTTAGTAGTTCGGGATATCTGGTAATATTTTGAATTCCGACATATCCGTTATAGTCAATTTTCGGCTTGCCGATCTGGCCTTTTTTGGTCGTAACCAAAATAACACCATTGGCTCCTTTAAATCCATATACTGCTGCGGATGCATCTTTTAATATGCTGATAGATTCAATGTCGTTGGCATCCAGTTGCTTAAAATCGCGTTCAACGCCATCTACAATCACTAAGGCACTGCCGAAACCTCTGATATCTATTGAGGCCGCATCATCTCCAGGAGCACCACTTCTTTGAACAGCTCTGAGACCAGGTAATTTCCCCGCTAAAGTATTGGTTACATTTGCCGTTTTAACGGTTGTGATATCTTTTGCTTGTATTGAAGCTACAGAACCCGTAACAGATGCTCGTTTTTGAACACCGTAACCGACCACTACTACTTCACTCAATGTTTCTGTGTCTTCAGATAATTTTATATTTATTGAAGAGACGTTACCGACAACAAATTCTTTTGTTTTGTATCCGATAAATGAAATGATTAGAGTGGCATTATTCTTTATTTCTAAAGTGAAATGACCGTCAGCATCTGAAATAGTTCCATTTTGTGTCCCTTTTTCGATGATGTTTGCTCCAATAATAGGCTCTCCGCTTTCATCTGCAATGATGCCCTTAATTATTTTAGTTGTTTGCAGGCTGCTGTTTTTCTCCATTGTTTTAGGAGAAAGAACAATATAAGATCCTTCGACCTTGTATGAGACTGTATTTCCAAATAAGCGATATAAAACATCTTCTAGTGAAGTATTTTTCACCCTTAAGGAAACCATTTTATCCACATTTACTCCCTTGTTGTAAATGAATAACATCTTTGTCTGGCTTTCAATGTCGCTTAAGACATTTTCAAGCTTAACATTGTTTCTGTTTAATGTAATTCGCATGTTCTGTGCATTCACTACTTCTGCTTCTATATATATGCTGCAAGCGAAAAAAAGAATAGCGGTAGTTTTTAAAATGCGAGATACACTCAGTAATTTTTTTTTCATGATCTCAATAACTTAATTTATTTAATATTAGACTGAATAATAATATATTATCACTTCATCTGTGCAAATTGATCTTTGTTGTTTACCGTATATGTATTTCATTTCCATTTTCACGCTCATAGGTAAAATGTGCATCTTGTTGGAGCGCTTTTAATATTTCTTCTATTCCATCAGAGATGCGGAATTTTCCACTACACTCGTAATGATCTAATTTGGAATTTTCAATGACAATAGTTAAACCATAGTTTTTCTCTATTTTTTTCATCAGATCTCTAAAGCTGATATTTTTGAAAGCAATCAAACCATCTTTCCAACTATAAGGATTGAAATCTGTGATAGGAGAAACAACTAATTCATCATTAGTTAGATTAACTAAATTGTTTGGCTTTAGCAAAACGTATTTGTCCGGATGCCTGTTATCGGTGACTTTTACACTACCTCGCATTAATGCTGTCGAAAAGCTATTATTTTTATAGGCGTCCACATTGAATAATGTTCCTAATACCTCAATATCACAATGTCCGGCATGGACTATAAACTTTTTGTTTTTTTCTTTTGCTACATCAAAAAGTGCTTCACCTTCCAAAAATATTTCTCGTTTTTTTCCATTGAAAGATAGAGGATACGACATTTTTGATAAGGCATTCAACCAAACATGAGTTCCATCGGTTAATTGTATTTCAACTCTCTGGCCTGCTGGAACAGCCACAGTATTGTAGGCAATAGATGGTGTTATATTTTCTTTTTTTAGATAGGATATGCTGTAAAGAATGAATAGGGTAATGATTGCTGCTGCAACACTTCCAATGATAGTTCTGAATGAGATTTTTTGGGGGTGTAAAATGTCTTTTGTAGAATCGCTGAATTGTATTGCATCGAAAATTTTTCGTTCATTAAAGAGAATAATTCTATTGTGGTCGTCTTCATTAACCCATTTCCGTATTTGGGTTATGTCTTGATCAGTTGCACGACCTTCAAACATTTTGTATAGTACTTTCTTGTTCATATTTTTTGTTTCTATTATAAGGGTAGATGAAAGAAGGCTTACCCTAAACAAAAAGTAAGGTTTTTGGGATTTCTCATAATTAGGCCTTGGTTTGCAATAAGGAAGGGCACCAGAATTTACGAATAAAAAAAATCAAATACAAATAGTAAACAAGGTAAGTAATCTTTTAGGTTTTTGCGAAGTGCTTCAAGAGCATTGCTAATGTGGTATTCCACGCTTTTAACAGACAAGCCCATTTCTTGAGCTATTGTTTGGTAATTTTTCCCTTCGTATCGATTCATGATGAATATTTGGCTGGTTTTTGAAGGGAGCTGATCTAAGGTCTTTTTTATTAAGTCTTGTATCTCTTCACTAAATAGATCTTTGGGATTGCATTCTTCCAGACTTGAAATTCGGGTCTGTAATTCCCATTCCTTGTTTGATAGCATATTTTCAGCTATATTATTCCATGTACGTTGTCTTTGCAAGTAAGCCAAACATTTATTTTTAATGATTACTAAAATGTAGAGAGGTACATTTTTTATATCTTGGAGCTTTTCACGGTTTTCCCAATAATAGATGAGGCTTTCTGCAACAATATCCTCAGCATCTTCCTTATTATATATGTAAGATGACGCAAATCGGATATATCTATTTTGATAGTCAGAATAAATGCGGTTAAATAACTCTATGTAATTCTTTTCATTCATTTATTTTGTAGTATTCATACGTATGATTTTTTATTGAAATACATTTTATCTAAGTATGATTGCGATTTTCAATTGATAAAAAATAAAGATAAAAGAAGGTTGCCTTCTTTTATCTTTTATCGTTTGTCGTTTTTTTACTTTTGTGGGTATCCAACTGGATTGTTCATAATGAGAATCTGGTTGTCGGTCAGCTTTAGTGATTGCTTTAAGGCCTCTTTTTCCATGCTGGCTCGAGGAACTGTTATGAGGCCCGTTGCAGCACAGAAAAGGTTGATGTTTTGACAAACCGTACCAACATCGACTGCTCCCATAATTGTATTCATCTCTTTACTCGCCATTGAACCAAATCGAGAAATGTCTGATACCAAAACCAAACTTACAGGCGCCGCTTTTACAAAGTCTTGCCCGCCTGCAACGTCGCCGCGAAGATCTTTGGAAACTACAGGCTTTAATGCCTGGTTTTTCGCGTCGTACAAATAAGCACCGCTTTTCATGATTACATAAATATCGACATCCTGTTTGTTCATAGCAGAAGGTGCTGTTCGTTTACCATCACTACGGTTAATTCCATTTGCAGCCCATAACAAGTCAGATAAGTCCTGAAGACTTAACTCTTTGGAAGAAAAATCGCGAACGGAATGTCGCTCGGACAACGCTTTCATGACTGTTGTACCACGGCTCTTATTGGGAGCATTCAGCTTAATTGGTTTTTGTGCATTCATACTCATAATTAGGAATAATGAACATACGATAAATAATAACTTCTTCATAGGAATTACATTTAAATTGTTACAAATATAGCCAAAACCTTATGAATGATACAGCAAAATACATTTTTTATAAATCTTTATGCGAGTATAAATACGTCACTTTCGTAATTATGAATTATTTTTGCCCCGGTTAATAAGTGAGGAAACTTTTCTGAGTTATTGTTTTTCGTTTTACATCCATGATTTTTCTTTTTCATGAATAAAAACGAAAATGGGAAAGGATTATCATCATCTTTGCCAAATATTTATTTAACAAATAATAAATTCCATGAGAAGAGAGTTTTGTTTCATTCTACTGTTGTTTCTATCTGTGTTCACCCAAGCACAAACCGGTAGTTCCGGATTTACTATTAAAGGGCAGGTTATCGATTCTTTATCAAATGAATCCGTTCCCTACGTTACGTTGAGAATTTCAGTCGCTTCAGCACCGGCGAAGGTAATAAAGCTATTAGCCTGTGATGAGGATGGGAGGTTTACAGCATCCATGGCTGCCGGGAAATATATTATGAAAATGGAATCTATAGGGAAACTCCCTGCAGTAAAGCGCTTTACTCTTTCTGGAAATAACAAAGTGCTTGATTTGGGGAAGTTATTGATGAACGATGATACACAGCACTTGAATGAAGTGACGGTAACGGCTCAAAAACCATTGGTGAAAGTGGAAGTTGATAAACTGACATACAGTCTGGAAGATGACCCGGAGTCCGTAACCAGTAACGCTCTTGATATGTTTCGCAAAGTACCGATGCTTACGGTCGATGGCGATGATAACATACAACTGAAAGGTTCCTCCAACTATAAAATATATATGAATGGTAAACCTTCTAATCTGCTGAGCGGTAGCAATGCGTCGCAGGTCCTGAAAAGTATGCCGGCCAGTTCAATAAAAAACATTGAGGTTATCACGGATCCTGGATCCAAATATGATGCCGAAGGAGTGGGAGGTATTATTAATATTGTGACAGCAAAAAATGCCATTCAAGGTTATACAGGAAGTGTTCGAGCTAACGTCAGCACACTAGGCCGAATAGGCGGTGGCGGCTATCTTTCTCTTAAAGCCGGCAAGCTGGGTTTGACTGCTAATTATGGTTATAACCGAGAAAACTCTCCTTGGAATGATTCTTATTCTGAACGTATCACCGACAATGATATGCTCACACATACGAAGTCTATTTTGAAAGAGGCAGGACGAAGCAAAAATAAAGGACCGTTTAATTTCGGTAATCTTGAGGCTAGTTATGAGTTCGATACATTGAATTTGGTATCGGTTGGTGCCAATCTTTTCAATGGAAATATGAGGAGTATATCGGAACTGCAGGCCGCATTGAATACAATGAATGGTAATGCCATATCTACAATTCCGTTTTATAACTATAATCGTTACAGTAATACAAAAGAAACATTCGGTTCAACAGATATAAATGTGGATTATCAACATTCTACTCATAAAAAGGATGAGATGCTGACTTTATCATATCGCTTTAGTCATATGCCTAATAATAGCGACGGACATACTGACTTGTCCGATGTAAACAATTACTATCTGGCAAGTACTTATCCGAAATGGAATGTGAATGATGCTGCCACCAACGAACATACAGCTCAGGTTGATTATACCACACCTACACTTAAGGATCAGACCTTTGAAACCGGTGTAAAGTATATTTATCGTCAAAGCAAGAGCAATACATTGGAGCAGATTTATAACGATTCGACAAAGAGGTGGGAAGATCATTCGCGCGATAACAGTGACTTCCGTCATACACAGCATATTTATTCGGCTTATTTGGGCTATCTGATCAAAGTAAGCAAGTTTGGCTTTAAGGCAGGTGTTCGTGCAGAGGGTACAAGTCTTAATGCTAAGTTTGCAAGGAACGCTGAGATGAATTTCAACACCAATTATTTTGATATTGTACCCAATGCGACGTTGACATATCAGCTTGATATGTCAACGCAACTTCGTTTGGGTTACAATATGCGTATTCAGCGTCCGGGAATCTGGTATCTGAATCCGTATATTGACGACACGAACCCTCAGAATGTTTCTCAAGGCAATCCTAAGCTGGATTCAGAAAAAAGTAACAATGTCAATTTTAATTTCAGCAAGTTCGCTCAAAAGTTTAGCATTAACGCCAGTCTGACTTATTCATTCCTAAACAACTCTATTGAACAGTACAGCAAGGTAGCCAACTTCCCGTCTACCGATCCTCGTTCCAAGTATAATGGCGCTATTTGGAATACTTATGGCAACATCGGCAAGAAGCATCAGGTAGGCATGTTCCTTTATGGAAACTGGAATCCTATTCCTCTGTTCCGTATTTATTTGAATGGGGGTATCGATTATTCCAATATCAAGAGTGTCTCAATGAATATGAGCAACGATGGTTTTAGTGAGCGTATTTTTGCTGGGACACAGTTTAATCTTCCTAAAGATTTCCGTATAGATTTGCAGGGGGGAGCCT
>Ga0183101_1000065_pt5 | contig 11027 bp, 10 predicted proteins | sample Biomet3_FD_127790 | JGI IMG/M metagenome (GOLD analysis project Ga0183101, IMG submission 127790) | Microbial communities from bioreactor (seeded with sewage sludge) at LBNL, California, USA - Biofuel metagenome 3 | ecosystem: Engineered > Bioreactor > Anaerobic > Unclassified ... | reverse complement strand
CGGCGGATCTGCTGCCGCGCCGCACCCGCCGACATGGCTTGTCCGCCTGCGACCGGCAGTGGAACAGTGAACAGCTTCCGCAGCAAAAACACCTGGCCGTTAAACTGAATATACTTGTCCTTCACGGCCCGGCTGACTGTGGAAATATTGACCTGCAGCTGCGCGGCAAGCTGTCCCATCGTCATGGGCTCCAGATTTCCGTTGTGCAGGAAGTATTCCCGCTGGCTCTCCACTACGGCGCACAGCAGCCGATAGAGCGTGTCGTAACGGTCGTGGACGTTTGACAAAAGGCTCTTTGCCTCCGTCAGCTTTTCTTTCAGATACCCCTGCTCCTCCTGATAATCGCTGCTGCCGACAAGCGCGCAGTACTCCCTGTTCAGGGAAACGCGGGGAAAGGCCCGCTCGTTCATCTCAATTTCGATCTGACCGTGGTCGCAGCGGATCGTCGCCTCCGGCAGAATATACGGAATGTCCGTCTCCGTATAGAAGCCCCGGGAGGGAATGGGATTCAGCGCGCGGATCGTGTCCGCAGCGCGCTGGACCTCCGGCTGGCGGACGTTCAGCAGCTTTGCAAGTCCGGCGTAATCCTCCTCCGCCAGGAGCGGAAGCCCTGCCTGGATGAGGTGGATGTTGATTTCGGTGAAGCGGCTGCCCTGCGCGAGCTGAAGCAGCAGGCACTCAGACAGGCTGCGTGCGCCCACGCCCGGCGGGTCCAGCGACTGGATCACGTACAGAGCCTGCTCCGCGTCGAACAGGGAAATATGCAGGTCCTGGGCAAGCTCGCTGAGCGGGCAGTCCAGATATCCCGCGGAGTTCAGACAGCCGACCATATACTGGCAGACCGAGAGCATCGGCTCCCGCAGCGCCGACTGCTGGCCGAGCTGACTGTTCAAATATTCCGTAAACGTCTGCGGCTGAGAAAGGTAGGACGTAAAATCGGCGCTGGCCTCGCCGCTGTTTTTTACCACGCCGTCCCACAGGAGCTGCTCACGCCGTTCGACGGGCGGCTGCTCCTCCGTTCCGGCGGCGCTTTTAGCAGGCGCGGCGGAAAACGGCTCCGCCTGAAAATCCTCCATCTCAAGGAAAGGATTGGAGAGAGACGCCTCCTCCAGATAGGACTGCAGCTCCGGGGCGGACATTTGCAGGCATTGGAGCGACTGCCGCATAGCCTGCGTGAGAATCAGTTTCTGCGCCTGTTCAAGATGCTGCTCCATCTGCATAAACTCTGTCCACCCCCTTTGTCCGTCTGTGCCGGACCCTCCGGCCGCGCCGCAGCTTCTCCGCTTCGGGATATACCGCAAAACGGAGGCTGCTGCAGGCGGCGTGACTGATGCCTGACAGTAGCAGAATACCACAAATCCGACAAAAGGGGAAGTCGAGAAGCCGGACTTTTTTATCTGAAAAGGAGGAAATTTTCGGATTCGCAGCCCGAGGGCATTCCGCATTTTCTGTGCCGTCGGGCCGGTCGCCCCGCGCGCTGCCGCAGAAAGTCAAAGGGGCCCTGCCCGCAGACGCTTTGCGCGCCGCGGGCGGGGCCTCTTCGGCAATTTCCGGCTGCCGCAGGCCGGGGATCAAAGGCAGCCGTAATAGCGTTTTTGCACCGCGGCGTGCTCCGCCCAGTCGATCAGGGTGATAAAGTCGAACACCGGCAGGCCGGTCGCCCGCTGAATTTCGCAGGCGTAGGGCGGAAGATCGCTGCACTCCAGCAGGATCGCGCCCGCCTCCGGGTGCTCCCCGGCCGCCCGGACCGCCAGCGCGGTCAGATCGGCCGTCAGCCGCCCGTTATCCAGCGTGGTCTTTCCCCAGCGGATGGGGGCAAAGCTCTCCAGCTGCCCCACGTCCTGAATCACGCAGTCGTCCAAAGAAGCGCCCACCTGAGCGAGCAGTTCCCTGTCCACGCTCTCGCCGCTGGCGCAGAACACCAGCACCTTCTGTCCGGGCTTGAGCCCGACGCGGATCAGGGGCAGCTGGCACAAGCTGGAGAGAAACACGGGCACGTTCACGGCTGCGGCCGTCTGCCGCTGAAAGCGGGCAAAGTAGCCGCAGGCTCCGATGACGGCCCGGACGCCCTCCGCCTCCAGCTCCCGCGCCGCGTCCACGACGACCTCCTCCAGCGCAGGATCACCGGCAAACAGCCGCTCGATCTCAAACGTGACCTTCCGGTACAGCACCGGGTAGGAAAAAGTGGTGGCGTTGGCCACATTGCCGGGGATCTTGGGGTAGACCAGGTCCACCGCGATGATGCCGATGGGGTGCCCGCCCACGAACGAGGCGGGCGTGCTGTACGTCCCCCGCAGATCCTCCGGCTCCTGCAAATATCCCTGCCACGCTGCCATTGGCCTCTCCCCTCTCACTCAGGCGGTATAGACGCCGTTGTTCAGATAATCCAGCAGCTGCCCGCGGCTGAGACTGCCGATGCCCAGTTGGTCCAGCGTCAGTCCGGTCTTGAAATAATCCGCGCCGGTCATGGCGGAGCCCAGCGTAATCATGCTGTCCACCACCCGGGTGTCCACGCCGAACTTTTTGCCCAGCTCATGGTAGACATGGCAGCCCACGGGCACATCCTCGGTGATGTAGCGGTTTTTGATGCTGAACGGGCCGGTGCCGTAGCCCACGGGCCACTGATCGGTAAAGGGCACATTCACGCCCCTGCCCATGTACTCCGGGCCCAGAACGCTGGTGCGCTGGAAGAAGATCTCCTTTTCAAAGGGCTGGATGCCCACGCCCATGGCCCGGGCCAGTGCGCACTCCTCCTGATAAAAGGCGTACTGAACCTCCGCGATGGAGTTGCAGAAGGCGTGGCAGTAGATGGAGTATTTATACTTGTCCTCGCCGAACACCACGCCGTAGTTCTCCATGACGCCTACGCCCAGAATCGTGCCGGGGCAGTGGAGAACGGGGTTCACGTTGCTGAAGCCGATATCCATGACGGTATCGCCGCCCACGACGCCCTCGCCCTGGGTGATGGCGTCAAAGCTGCCGATGTATTTGGAGCTCTCCAGAAACACTTCCTGGTCGGTGGAGGGCAGGGCCGCGCCCCGCAGGGTGATGGCGCGGTACACCACATGAGTCACCGGCGTAGGCACGCCGCCCTCCGTGATGATGCGGGTGCCGTAAGGCGCGCTGGACCAGCCGCCGACGACGACTTTTTTGGTGCAGCCGGCCTCCCGCATCATTTTGCGCAGGCGCAGCGAACCGTAGTTGTCCGGGATGATATGGACGATCATGCCGTCCTCCAGCGCGGGGATGAGCTGGCGGAAAAAGGTCTCGTGAGCAATAGAGGGAACGGCGACGATGACCAGCTTGCAGCCCTCCACGCACTCAGCCACGTTGTCGCACACCTTTTCAAAATGCGCCGTCCCGTGGCGCTCAAAGCCGTAACGGGTCATCTGGCCGCCGGCCTCGATGGTGAAGCCGACCTTCTTTACACTGCCCAGGGAATCTTCAAAAAACGGGGGCAGGTCGCAGATGCGGACCCGGTTCCCCGCCAGCACGGAATCGGCTCCCACCGTCTTGCCAACGGCGCCGCCGCCCAGGATCGCAATGGGAATGTTCTTCAAATAGCTGAGATCTTTCATGGTTTGTACTCCTTTTTTCATACAAATTTGAATTTCCGCGTTTTGACCTCCGCTCCGCCGTCAGCGAAGCGCCTCTCCGCGGCGGCACATTCGTCCGCGCCTGGAGTTCTGCCGCAAAACGCGGCACAGTAGTGCGCTCATAAGAAAGTGCCTCCTCTCAGCTTATTTTTGCGCCCGCAGCGTCTGCGGGCCATGTCTTGCAGAATAACATATAAAATTGGTATGATAATTTGATATGATACCGGCTGACACCGGTTTTGTCAACGTGCAATTCGCTCAAAAAAAGCGAGTGCCGAACGCGGCCGGGGTGAATTTTTGACGGGCGGCGCCCGCCAAACAGGAAAACGCGCCGCGAAACAGCCGTTCCGCGGCGCGTTTAAAAGGAGAACAGACGTTTTCAGCTGGCGGACCGGACCAGGACCAGTTCGCTGGAACCCAGCATCCGGGAATACTCGGTGGGAATCAGCTCGCCGGTGTTGTTGTCCCGTCCCTGGAGCACAAAGCGGGCGGTGGGGCTGCCGATGGTGTCGGCGGCTTCCTTGCTGCACTTCCAGATGGGATCGCTGGTCTTGCGGTAGCGGTTGAAAATGACGCCCAGCTGCGTATCGCCCTTGGCCATCCAGTCGGTCATCATCCAATAGTCGCCCTTGCTGTCGCCGAACACCATCAGCGGGCCCGTCCCCTTATACTGGGAGGCAATGAAATTCGTGATAACGGTGCTCTTGCCCTCAGCCTGGGTCTGGGCATACTTTCCGGCGCCGCCCCAGTTATAGTTGTACCGGTTGGTATAGACGCCGTTCTCCAGCACGTTCTGCATGGCGTAGACGTGGTCCTCGGGAATGTTGTAGCCCTGCGTGGCGTTGGCGGCGCGGATGACGTCGATGAAGGAGGCGGAGACGATATACACGTCGATGCCGTTGGCCTTCAGCGTGGCGTAGAGGTCCTTGAGCTCGTCGGTGAACGTGAGGCCGTTGAGATAGTCGATGCTCACGATGCCCGCCGTGCCCGGCAGTTCCGTGGGCGAAGTCCAGGTCACCTCGCCGTAGTTGCCGTAGGCGGCCCAGTAGGCGTGGGATTCGGCGGCCAGATCGTAGACCTCCGCGGGGGTCATTCCGGTGAACCAGTAAGTGACCCAGGGATAGGAGACGGAGGCGTCGAAGGTGTCTCCCACCGCCGTATACATATAGCGCATCTTGGTCACAAAATCCTGATACTGATTGGTGGCGTGGATGTATGCAAGGTCGTATTTCCCGCTGAAACCCTTGTAATTGCTGTAAAGCCAGGTATAGTCGGAGACGATGTCGGTAATCAGCGCGGCACAGGTGACGTTCTTTCCGTCCACCGTGGTGCCCACGGTCTTCTTCAGATCGGGAATCTGAGTCTCCAGCACGCCGGCCAGCTTGGACGGCTGAATCTTGAAGCGCAGATTCTCCAGCTGATAGATGGCCAGCGCCTCCTCCACGTCGTTGATGACGGAAGTGTTGTCGAAGTCGAACACCACATACCGGCCCTTGTTGGCATTGGCGGTGATGACCGCCTGGATGCGGGCGCGGGTCACGGGGGCCCAGTTTCCGGTAATCAGCGTGGCGGCATCGGGCTTGTAATGGGCCTGTGAGGTCAGGGTCGCCGTCCGGGCGTCGTTATCATAGGTTACACCGAAATCCAGCGCAGAGGCAAGGTCGCGCAGCTTGAAATAGTTGTAACCGCCGATATTGTAGGCGGATACTGAGGCGGCGGCGCCGTCCACGACAAATTTCTGATTGGATACGACGGCGTTGACCGCCGCGGCGACTGCCAGAGGCGTGGAAGCTCCCAGCAGGAACATCAGGAACAGGGCGACGATTCGGGTCGACAGCTTGCGTTTCATTCTTTTACCTCCTCCATATAGTGGGCTTTTCAACTCTGCCGCGCCGGAGGCCGGCACTCCTCCGGCAAATGGCAGCGTGAGTATAGCACGAGCACGAAAACGAAAGCAAGCGAGCACCGGGTGAAAGCGGGCGAGCACCGAAAAATCTCTTTTTGTCCCAAATTCTCTTTCTGTGTTTTGTTCAAAAAGTGCACGTTTTTTTGTAAAAACGCGCGTTTGCTTTGCGATCATGTATCCGCTTTTTAAGGGGCCGCGGCTTCTTTTTTGAAAATCCGCGCGCATTTTTTTCGCAAAAACATCCAATTTGCGCTGAGAATTTTTTATCTGTTCCGGTAAAAGCGTGGAATTTTCGCCTGGATGCTGAAAACAGATTGACAGGGCGGCGCGGGTGTGGTAAAAATATCCTCAATAAACATAGTTTTTAACTATGTAAAAGGAGGAACGCAATATGACCGCACGCAGCCTGAACGGAATGGAGATGTGCATGGACACGGCGATGCCGATGTCCATGTTCTGCTGCGCGTTGAAAGGTCTACTGCTTTCCAGGCCGGGGTGTTCCGGCTGCAGCCGCGATTGACGGTCCCTGGGACCGGACAGGAAAGGCACGGAGGGCAGACCTCCGTGCCTTTTTGTTTTTTCCGGGCGAACCGTTTGTCTTTTTCAGACGCAAAGGAAAGGAGCTGCTGTTTTATGAAGGAGATTCTGCGCCGCGGACTGCGGCAAAACTTCCGTGAGGGCCGAATGTGACGCGCGCCCCGCATCCCGATTTATCAGGTTTCTGTTTTAAACTTAATTATTTGTAAGGAGAGATTTTCAATGAAAAAGAGAATTGCGCTTGTCCTTTCGCTGGTCTTTGTCCTGTCCTTGCTGGCAGGCTGCGGCTCCACCGCCGCCGGGAACGCCTCGTCCTCCGCGGCCGCCGGAAGCGCCGCGGCTTCCTCCGGCACGGTCACGCTGAAAGTAGGCGCCTGCCCCACGCCTCACGCCGAAATTCTCCAGCAGTGCGTGGAACCGCTGAAAAAAGAGGGCGTCGACCTCCAGATCGTGGAGTTCACGGATTACGTTCAGCCCAATATCGCCCTGGAGGACGGCGATCTGGACGCCAACTACTTCCAGCACGGCCCCTATCTGGACGACTTCAACCAGAAAAACGGAACCCATCTGGTATCCGTCGCGCAGGAGCACTTTGAGCCCATGGGCATCTACGCCGGCAAGACCGCCTCTTTGGACAGCATCCCCGACGGCGCCACCGTCGCCGTGCCCAACGACGTGACCAACGAGGCCCGCGCCCTGCTGCTGCTTCAGGCCAACGGCGTCTTTAAGCTGAAGGACGGCGCCGGGCTGGACGCCACCAAGCTGGACATCGCCGACAACCCCCACAACGTCCAGATCGTCGAGGTGGAGGCCGCGCAGATCCCCGGCAAGCTGGCGGACGTGGACCTGGGCGTCATCAACGCCAACTATGCCCTTCAGGCCGGGCTGAAGCCCTCCAGCGACGCGCTGGTGACGGAGGCCGCCGATTCCGACGCGGCCCAGACCTATGCCAACCTGATCGTGGTCAAGGAGGGCAACGAGCAGAACGAGGCCGTTCGGAAGCTGGTGGACGTCCTGCACAGCGACGCCGTCCGCGACTACATCAACAATACGTTCAGCGGCGCCGTGGTGCCCGTGTTCTGAGCAAAAGTCCGCTGATGGCATGACTGAGGGGCGGGGGAATGATCCCTCCGCCCCTCATCCGGCATTCAGCGGTTCAAAAGCCAGGTCGTAAAGTTGAGGTATCCGGCAAACGTCACCCAGAGAAGATAGGGCACCTGAAGCCAGGCCGCGATTTTGTCCACTTTCCGATAGGAGAAGATCATCAGCAGGATCAGCGCCCACAGCAGCACCAGCCACAAAAAGGCGAAGCCGAACGCGCGCAGGTTGAAAAACAGCGGGCTCCAGAAAAAATTCACGATCAGCTGCAGTGCGAAGAGTCGCAGGCCCCGGGTCCGCTCCGGCGACGGCGGGGCAAGCCAGACGCGGGCCGCCCCCACGCCCATGAGGGCGAAGAGCGCGGACCACACCGCGGGAAACAGCGCGGCCGGAGGCGTCAGGCTGGATTTTCGGACCGAAGCGTAGCTTTTGACGCCGTTTCTCGTCAGCCAGCCCGCAAGGCCGCCCACGGCCTCTGTCAGCGCGATCATCCAGACATAAGGTTTCCAGGTGCCTTTTTTCATGTTCATTCCCCCCCCGGACAGGATATGCATGATCCCCGAAAATATACGCCGCCGAACGTGCGCAGGATGGAAAAATTCCTGCGCTTTTGACTTTTCGTTGTCCTTGCGGCGTTTTCATGGTAAGATGTTTTTCGTTGACGAACTGTCCGGCCGCCCCGGGGCGAGCCGGAAAATCTGGAGAAAACGAGGCTGAATCATGCGTATCAATGAACTGAACGTCGGGGACCAGGTGGAGGAATTTTTCCTGCTGCAAAGCGCGTCCATCAAGCAGACCGCCGCCGGAAAGCCCTTTTTGAGCGCGGTGCTGGCAGACTGCACCGGCTCTATGGATCTGATCGTCTGGGACTATCCCGGTCCTCTCTCCGCGGCGGACGCAGGCGCGGTGGTGAAAGTCCGGGGGACGGTTTCGGAGTTCCGCGGCACCCGGCAAATCACGGGGGAGCGCATCCGCCCGGCGGTGGAGGGCGACCCTTACGAGGTGCGGGAGCTGGTGCCCGTGGCGCCCATCGACCCGGAGCAGGCCTGGCGGGAGCTGGAGCGTCTGGCGGCCTCCATTGAGGACGCGGACTACGCCGCTGTCTGTCGGGAGATGCTGCGGCGCTATGGCGACCGCTTCCGCACGATCCCGGCGGCCAAGAGCGTCCACCACAGCTTTTTGAACGGGCTTTTGATGCACACGCTGTTCATGCTGCGGGCGGCCGACTTCATGGCGGGGCTTTACGCCGATGTGGTGGACCGCAGTCTGCTGATGGCCGGCACGCTGCTGCACGATTTCGCCAAGGCGGAGGAGTTCACTACCTCGCCGCTGGGGCTGGTAACGGACTACTCCATCAAAGGACAGCTTCTGGGGCATCTGGTGATGGGCGCGGGCGAGGTGGCCCGCACGGCGCAGGAGCTGGGGATCCCGGAGGAGAAGTCTGTGCTTTTGCAGCACCTCATCCTCTCCCACCACGGAGAGCCGGAATTCGGCGCGGCGGTGCGTCCGGTATGCGCCGAAAGCGAGCTCCTCTATGAGCTGGACGCCATCGACAGCCGCATGGAAATCTACCGCGAGACATTTCAGGAGACGCCGGAGGGACAGTTCAGCCGCCGCATCTTCGCGCTGGACCGCCGCGTCTACCATCACGGCTGAGCGGCGGAACCCCTTTTGCGCCCTCCGCGGCAGCGATTTCCCTGTCAGTCATATTTTGTTTGACCAGGCCGACCCCCGTCTATACGGAGGAGCCTGAAAGCGAAGCCGGAGAATATGGACAGCTTTATTCCGAAAAGCGCTGCGAAGCTCTTCAGTCGTTGCCGCAAGGGAATCAGCGGAGCGGCAGCCTGCGCGACGTATCCGCAGCGGATTCCCCACGAGGCGCTGATATTCAGGGACTGCACGGGACTTTTGGAAAAGGAGCAGCTCCCGGAAAGTTCGCAGGCCCGGATGCCCGTTTCTCCACGGAAAGGCCAGCGGAGAAAGCTGACGGTCTCATTGCTGTTCACAGCATAGGACGCCGCGCAGGTCCCCGCGGCCGCTTCCCTCTCACAGCCGTCCCGCCAGGCGCACCAGTTCCTCATAGCAGAGCGTCTCAAAGGACTGCGGCCTTTTAAAATCCGCTTTCTCCATGGCCGACACCTGCTTAGGCGTGGGGTGGGTAATGGGGTAGAGCCCGTAAACAAAGCAGAAGTGCCCGTAGAGGAACAGCTCTTTCTCCTGTGCGGAGCTGTCCGGAAAAAACTTGTCCAATCCCTCCCGCAGGACACAGAACAGCTCCGCCATACACTTTTTGAACGCGACGAGCCGGTCCTCGCCGGTGTTATTTTCAATGGAATTGAGATTGACCGACATCAGCCGCAGCATCTTTTCATGCCGCAGGAGGGCGTCCGTCAACAGGCGGCAGAACGTCTCCCGGCTCATGGCGTCCGGCGCAAGAAAGCTGTCCTTCATCTCCGCGGTAAAATCCAGGCACTCCCGCTGCAAAAGGCCCAGCAGAATCTCCTCCTTGGTCCCGTAGTAATTATAGATGGAGGGCCGTGAAAAAGAGGTGCGCTGAGAGATTGCCTTGATGGTGACGCCCTCGGCTCCCGCCTCCTCGTACAGCACCGCGCAGGCATTGAGAATCTCCGCCTGCCGGCTCTCCACCTGTTCTTCCGTGCGCGCCCGCTGAAAGTCCATGATCTGTCCCTCCTTAATTATCCGCAAAAAGTATACCTTACTGTTGACATGATGTCAACTATGAGCTACACTGGTGGAGCTGACACAGGGTCAGATAATTGCTGGTTCAAACGGGGGACCTCTTTCCGGCGTATTTCCGTACCTCCCATCTTCCGTTCTGCGGGCTTGACAAACTCCGGCGGGACGCCGAGGATGTATGAGATCTCCATACCCGGCAGGGCGGACGGGAAGCGGCGGCGTTTTTATCCCCGGAGCGGATGCGGGACGCCGCACCGCTGGGAAGTCCCGGGAGAACCCGCAGCAGTTTCTGAAAATTGAAAGTTCCGCCGGCTTGGCGGAAAAAAGGAGAAGACAACATGGGCAAAAAAGTTTTGGTGATCTCGACCAGTCTGCGCCGTCAGAGCAACTCCGACGCGCTGGCGCAGGCGTTTGCGGACGGCGCACGGCAGGCGGGAAACGAGGTGGAGCTGATCTCCCTCGCGGGAAAGACGCTGGCGTTCTGCCGCGGCTGCCTGACCTGTCAGACGGCCAAGCGCTGCGTGATCCGCGACGACGGCGACGTGATCGCCCGGAAAATGCTGACTGCGGACGTGCTGGCGTTTGCGACGCCGGTTTACTACTACGGCATCTCCGGCCAGATGAAAACACTGCTGGACCGGGCAAATCCGCTGTATTTTCTGGACTATGCTTTCCGGGACGTCTATCTGCTGACGGCCTCCGCGGAGGGACCCGAGGCCGCCGACGGCGCGGTGAGCGCCCTGAACGGATGGATCGCCTGCCTTGAAAAGGCGCGGCTGGCCGGTGTGATCCGGGCGGGAGGCGTCAACGACCCCGGAGAGATCGCAGGCCACCCGGCTTTGCAGGAAGCCGCCGAAGCGGGGAGAAACGTCTGAGCGGCCAGCCGCACAGGAATGAAATGCGAACGGGAATAGACTGGGGACCGCCGGCAGGCAGAGCCGGCGGTCCCCTTTTGTTTCAGACTGTAAAGCGTTCCCGGCCGTCGCACGCTGCCGTGGCATTGCATCCGGCTGTTCACTTTTGCGTCCGCCGGATGCGCCGTTTTCCGAGAACAGCCTTCTTTGTTTCCGCAGACGGCACTGGGGCGGTCCCATGCCGCAGCCCGAGGGATTCGCCCGCGTCTGCCGCTCTGGCGGCAATCATCCACAAGGCCTTTCGGCAAGCCGGGAGCGGGGCGGGATAATCAATCCCGC